>VFSW01015168.1_pt1 | contig 10612 bp, 8 predicted proteins | sample 5358111 | NCBI WGS metagenome assembly VFSW01 (sample SAMN11554181, study PRJNA540505) | mine drainage metagenome | isolation source: sediment from site ElyBrook_90M | place: USA: Ely Copper Mine, Vershire, VT | collected 2017
CGGGATAGACCTCTTTCGAGATCGACTTGCGGCCGCCGCGGAAATGCAGCACCGCCGGCGACGGGATCGTCATCTTCGGCATCACATGCGCGATCTCGCATTGCCGCTTCAGGAACCTGAAATGCGCCAGCATAGGATGATCATCGGGGAAATCGAGCTTGCCGACCACGCGCACCGCCTCGTGCCGGGTCTGGACGCCCGCGAACTGGATGCCCTCCTCGGGATGAAACAGCTCGCAGCCGGTCAGGTGGCTGAGAAAATCAAAGTGCCACCAGGAGCGGCGGAATTCGCCGTCGGTGGCGAGTTTCAGCCCGATCGAGGCCTGCTTGTGCACGACCTTTTCGATCTCCATGTCCTCGACCTTGCGCAGATCCTCGGCGGAAATCTCGCCCTTCTCCAGCCTGGCGCGCGCTTCCTTGATCTTCGGCGGCCGCAACAGGCTGCCGACCTCGTCGGCGCGGAAGGGGGCTCTTGTTCTTTGCATGGCTTTTGCTCCTGCGGACCCAATTCGTCCGATTAAAACACTTTTGACTCGTCATTGCGAGCGCAAGCGAAGCAGTCCACCCACGACGCAACAGCCGAATGGCCGGGTCGCTGACGCTTTCCTGCACCAACCCTTTCCTGCGCAAACGCTTCGCGTTGTCGCCGGCCATGACCCAAGGCATTGTCACGACTTGCCGGCGACGCCCAGATATCGTTCGAGCACCGCGGGATCGGCCTTCAACGAACTGCTTGGCGCATCGTGAACGATTCCGCCGCGCTCCAATATCACGACGCGGTCCGCCAGCCCGAGAATCTTTTGCGCATTCTGCTCAACGATGATCGAGCAGATGCCGCCGGCGCGGGTGATGCTGCCGAGCGCCCGCAGCAGTTCCTCGACGATGATCGGGGCCAGTCCCTCGGTCGGCTCATCCAGCAGCAACACCTGCGGATTGAGCGTGAGCGCGCGGCCGATCTTCGCCACGGTCCAGGGCCCCGGCTGGGCGACGGCGGTCATGTTCTCCTCGACCGTCAGCGAACGAAAGATGTTGCGCTCCTGCGGTACCCAGCCGATGCCCGCGCGCGCCCGCTGATCGGGCCGCATCGCCGTGATGTCGCGGCCGCCAAGGCTGACCGTGCCGCCGAAACGGCGGGTAATTCCGACGATCGAATTGATCAGCGTGGTCTTGCCGGTGCCGTTGCGCCCCAGCAATGCCAGCACCTGGCTTTCCGGCAATCGCAGCGACATCCCGGGCAAGACCACCGCTTCGCCGTAGCCCGCGCGCAGACCCTCGATGCTGAGCAGGTCAGGCATCGGCGGCCTCTCCGAGATAGACCGCCTTGACCCTGCTGTCGCGCGCCACCTCGCCGGGCGCCCCCTCCACCAGCAAGGCACCGTTGACCAGCACCGAAATGCGGTCGGCGAAGGAAAATACCAGATCCATGTCGTGCTCGATCAGCAGCACGGTGACGTCGCGCGGCAAGGCGGAGACCGCCGCGAGAATGTCGTGGCGCTCGCTCTCGGGAACGCCGGCGGCAGGCTCGTCCAGCAGCAGCACTTGCGGTTTGGATGCAATCGCGACCGCGATCTCGAGCAGGCGCTGCTTGCCATAGGGCAAGGTCGCGGTCCGCTCGTTCATCACGTCGAGCAGATGGAAACGCGCGAGGTTTTCGGTGATCTCGGCATTGACGTCGTCGCGGGTACCCATCACCCGCCACCAGTCGCCGCCGCGGCCGAGCCGCTCCGAAACCGCGAGGCCAATGGTCTCGATCGGCGTCAGATCGGGATAGAGCTGGTTGATCTGGAAGGTGCGCGACAGACCGCGCAGCACGCGGGCATGCACCGGCAAATCCGTGATGTCGTTGCCGTGCAACAGAATCCGCCCCGAATTGGGCGTCAGCACCCCGGTCAGCAGGTTGATGACCGTGGTCTTGCCGGCGCCGTTCGGGCCGATCAGCGCGTGGCGGGCGCCCTGCCCGATCCGCAGCGAGAGGTCGCGCGTGACCTTGAGCCCGCCGAACTGCTTTTCAAGTCCCGTGGTTTCCAGCGCAATGCTCATGACGCGTCGCTCTCGGGGGCCGCGACGATGGCCTTGCGGCCGCCGAACAGGCCGATGATCAGGTTCGGCGCCCACAGCGCCCAGCGATGCATGCGGTCACGGCCGACCAGCACGATCACGACCAGCACGAGGCCGATCCAGAATTGCCAGTATTGCGGCGTCAGATTTGAGAAGAACTCCTGCAGCATCTTGAATATGACGGCGCCGATCAGTCCGCCGTAGAGATAGCCGCCGCCCCCGATCACCAGAACCAGCATCAAATCCGCCGAGCGCTCGAACGCGAACACGTCGAGCGAAGCCAGCGCCGTGGTCTGGGTGAACAGCGCGCCGGATATTCCGGCATAGAAGGCGGACAGCGTGTACACCGCGACCAGGCGCCGGTTCACCGGGACGCCGACGGCGGCGGCCCGCAGCGGGTTGTTCTTGATGGCGCGCAGCGACAGGCCAAACGGCGAATGCACGATCCGCCGCGCCAGCAGGAACAGGACAAACAGCACGGCGAGGGAATAAAAGAAGCCGACCTTGCCGAACATATCAAAAGCAAAAAGGCCGAGGATCGGCGCCATCTCGATGCCCTGCAGCCCGTCGGTGCCGCCGGTGACGTTGGAAAAGCGCTCGGCCAGCGCCTCCAGCAACAAGGCGATCCCGAGCGTCACCATCAGGCGGGTCAGGTCGACACCCCTGATCACCAGGAAGCTGGTAAGGAAACCGATGGTCATGGCGGCCAGGCCGGCGACCACCAGAGCCACCACCGGCTCCGTGACGATGCCGTGCAACGCGAGCAGCCCGGCGCAATAGGCGCCGACGCCGAAGAACGCGGCGTGACCGAGCGAAACGATGCCGGCATAGCCGAGGATCAGATCAAGCGACAGCGCGAACAAAGCGAGCCGCACGATTTCGGTCATGATCAGAAAGCGGGAGGGAAACAGCGCCGCGCAGGAAAGCGCGAGACACCAGAAGGCGATCTCGCTCCAGTGCCATCGCGCGTGCTGGCTGGCGTAACGTCCGACGTCAGCTTGCGTGGTCATGGACTGGTGTCCCGGTTCTGACATTCGTATCATGCTGCGGCGAACTCTCTTACGAATGTCAGAACCAAAGGGACACCGGCAAATATCAATTGCAGTACGGTTTTGGATTTGACATTCGCCATGAGCGGTGCCGGAAAATCTGTGGCGAATGTCAAATCCACCGTACTGCCTCAACGGGCAGCGGTGCGCCCGAACAACCCGTTCGGACGCCAGATCAGGATCACGATCATGATGGTGTAGATCACGAACGGTCCCATCTTCGGCACGTAATATTTACCGGCGACGTCGCCGATGCCGAGCAGCAGCGAGGCGAGAAACGGCCCGGTGATGCTGGAGGAACCGCCGACCGTCACCACGATCAGGAAGTAGATCATGAACTTCAGCGGGAAATACGGATCGAGCCCGAGTATCTCCGCACTCAGCGCGCCGCCGAGGCCGGCGAGGCCGCAGCCGAACGCAAAGGTGAAGGCGAACACCTGCGGCACGTTGATGCCGAGACCGCTCGCCGCGCGCGGATCGTCCACCGCGGCCCGCAGCCGGCTGCCGAACCGGGTGCGCGCCAGCACCAGCTGCAAACCTGCGGTCAGCAGGCCGCAGATCACGATGATCATCAGCCGGTAACGGCCGATGCCGACGCCGAAGAAATCAATCTGCCCCTCGAGCGTGGCTGGAAGCGTGATGAAGATCCGGGACGACCCCATGATGTAATCGACCGCCGCCACCGACATGAAGACGAGCCCGACGCTGAACAAGACCTGATCGAGATGGCTTCGCGTGTAGAGATGACGGTAGAGTGCGCGCTCCAGCACCGCGCCGATCAGGGCGCTTGCGACAAACGCCAGCGGGAGAGCGGCAAAGAACGGCCAGCCGGATTGATTGACCAGAACCGCGCAGACATAGCCGCCGGCCATGGCGAATGCGCCATGCGCGAGATTGACGAAATTCATCAATCCAAGCGTGACCGCAAGGCCGCAGGCCAGCACGAACAGCAGCATGCCATAGGCAACGCCGTCGAACAGGATGGTGAACAGCGTGGTCATGGGATAGGGCGAACCTTTGCGAGACAGTCGTCATTCCAGGGCAGCGCACAGCGCTGAACCCGGAATCCTTTGAGACAAATTTCGAGACTCCGGGGTCGCGCTTACGCGCGCCCCGGAATGACCTGCGGTCACTTCTTGGTCTTGCCCGGGTCCTTGACGGCCTCGAAGGTCTGGAATTCAACGTTATAGAGTTCGCCGTCGACCTTCTCGACCTTGCGGATGTAGACGTTCTGCACGATATCGCGGGTTTCCGGATCGATCGAAATCGGCCCGCGCGGGCTTTCCCATTTCATCCCCTTCATGGCTTCGATCAGCGCATCGCCGTCGGTCTTGCCGCCGGTCTTCTTCAGCGCCGCGTAAATCAGGTGCATGCCGTCATAGCCACCCACCGCCATAAAGCCGGGGCGCTGGTTGAACGCCTTCTTGTAGGCGGCGACAAATTCCTTGTTCAGCGCCGACGGATGGGCCGCCGAATAAATATGCGCGGTGACGGTGCCGAGCGCGGCATCACCCATGCCGTTCAACAGATCGTCGTCCATCACGTCGCCGGGGCCGATCACCTTGATGCCCGCCTTGTCGAGCCCGCGTTCGGCATATTGCTTCATGAAGTTGCCGCCCTGGCCTGCGGGGACGAACACGAACATGGCGTCGGGCTTGGCATCCTTCATCCGCTGCAGGAACGGCGCAAAGTCGGGGTTGGCCAGGGGTACCTTGACCTCCTCCACGATCTGCCCGCCGCCGGCGGTGAAGTGTTCCTTGAAGAAGCTCAGCGCGTCGTTGCCGGGCGCGTAATCGGACGTGAGGGTTGCGACCTTCTTGATGCCGTTCTTGACCGCCCAGTCGGCGATGATGGTGGAGGATTGTGCAAGGGTAAAACTGGTGCGCACGATGTAGGGCGAACGCTCGGTAATGATCGAGGTGCCGGCCGCCATCACGATTTCCGGTATCTTCGCCTGCGTCGCAAGCGGTGCCGCCGCCAGAGCCGCTGGCGTGACGCCGAAGCCGGCGATGAAATTGACCTTGTCGTTGACGATCAGCTCCTGCGTGACGCGCTTGGTGTTGTCGGGGATCGCGGCGTCGTCCTTCAGGATGACTTCGATCTTCTTGCCGGCGACGGTGTCGCCGTGCTGCTGCATGTACAGCTTGACCGCATTGTCGATCTGCTTGCCGGTCGATGCCTGGCCGCCGGTCATCGGCAGGATCAGGCCGATCTTCACGGTGTCCTGCGCCTGGGCGGGCGCCAGGGCAAGCGCGCCCGCGGCGGCAACGGCGCCTGCGGCCAGCAACATTTGACTGCGAACGGACATGAACGTTTTCTCCCCCTGATCGATATTATTTGGCTCGAACCCCGAGCCTGCCTCACCATAGCCCGCCCGCCCTGGCGTGGCGACGTGGCATCGTCGCTAGCCCTGTCGTCAAATGGTCGAACGGCTCGCCTCCGTCCCGAGCTACCCAGCGGTCGAGCAGCCCGTCGTCAAGCAGCGCGTCGCAGGCCGGACCACGGTGCCATGATACCTTACCCTGTTCAGTGAGTCCTAAAAGCGCATGAGTCCTCTCATCACAGATTTCTACAACGATACGCCCACGCCAGCATTGCCGGCGGCGGCATCCCGAATGTCGGAGTTTCGCGTCATCGAATTTGCTTCGTTCGTCTTATTTGTACGATTGTACAAAGAAAATGGTCTTGTCAACAAAGAAGCGCCGTTGCGAGCCTGGCCATAGAATGGCCCTGCCGGGGTGGCTGGTGATCGGCATGGTACGAATTCAAAGAGACTTCCCTGTCAGCATCGGGCGATGATCCATGCTACCGGATGCCCGTGAGGTCAGGCCCAAGGCTGGTCGACGGGTGGTCGACGAGACCAGGACCGCCGTGCGGCCCTAAATCCATCTTCTTTAAATGCCACGGTCTTAAAGTTCAGCCGATGCCGGTCCGCGCCCAACATATCGCCACGATCCTCGCCCTCGCGCTCACGGGTCTTGCCTTGGGCGGCTGCGCTTCAGTCAATGAGAAGCTGGCGGCTGGCGTTGGCGATACGCTTCCGCAATGGGCCGGCGGCTTGCCGCCGGATGTGCCACCCCGGCGCGGCACGCCACAGTATGACGAGTATATGAAGGAACGGGAGAGGAAGCGGCTGGAACCTGCGGCAAACCGAGACGACGCCACCAAATCGCCCGTATCTTCGTCAGCGGCAGTTTATTAGGCAAGATTGGTTCTGATCGAATCAAAACCGGTCCCCCAACTCTCTCGAAGCGTTTTCTTCATGCGAACCGGCATCCCCTTCGCTGGAAGCGCCTTTATCGCACCCGCGGCTACTTGTTGAAGCGGACCACCCGGTCCACGCCGACCCCCTTGCCGCGCAAGGTGGCCCATATCAGGCCGAAATCTCCCGCAAGACTTTGGCTGCGAACGTATTGCGCATCGATTTCGGCGAGCCGGTTCGGATCCGACATGTCGACGTCATTGACCTGCGCCAATCCCGTTATCCCGGGCCGCACCTCGAGAACGCCCAGCCTCCGCCGTGCCTCGACGAGCTCGGTCTGGGTCGGCAGGCAGGGACGCGGACCCACCAGGCTCATGTCGCCGATCAGCACATTCCAAAGTTGCGGAAGTTCGTCGATCTTGAGGCGGCGCAGATGCTCGCCCAAGGCAGTGATAGCTGACGCCTGCACCTGATGCGTCGGGAGATCCGCTGTTCCCGAATGCATCGTTCGCAATTTGTAGCACGTGAACGGACGCCCGTTTTTTCCAACGCGCGTCTGGGCGAAGATCGCCCTGCCCGGGCTCTCAAGCCGAATGGCAATAATGATCAGCAAAAGTATCGGCGAGAAGATCGCAAGGAACAAGGCGCAGGCCAGGACGTCGAACGCTCGCTTCATATTTCAACCACTCCAGCCCAACACCAACGTCGAAGGCGGAGGCTCCCTTTTTGCGTCTATGGCTTTGCGCTCGTTTCGATTTCGAGTGCGTTCCGACGGATGAGACACCGGCCCCGATCGTCACTTTGTCCAAATCCCCGCACTTGTCTATTCCCGCCTCTGCGGACCTTGTCCGGTCGCGGCCTTCCTTCGCCAGGTCGGCCAGGTCTGCGGGCTTGCCGGCCGCCGTGACGGCCCTGCGATTTAGTCGGAAAAGGGATCCATCATCGCCCGGAGACCGGCCCTGGTTTCAACCGTCGGAGACCAGCCGGCCTGTTGCAATTTTGCCGAGCTCGCCACGAGTTCCCGGCCAATCCGGTCCCATAGCGGCTGGCGTCCAGCGGCCACCAGCACCGTTTTGACTGCAGCCGGCGGAATTGAAACAAGCCGCGGCGATAGCCCGGCCGCCTCCCGCAGTACGGCGAACATTTCCGCCAAAGTGACCGGTTCGCGATCGCAAACGATAAAGGTCTGATTAAGCGTTGCGGGGTCATCGAGGCACAGGACGATCGCCTGTATCAGATTATCGATCGAAAGCAGTGACCGTCGATTGTTGAAAGCTCCAAAAGGGAGCGGCAGCGGCAGCGTGGCGATGCGCACCATCAAGGCGATATTGGCCTTGGCTCCCGGACCATAGACAATGACCGGCCTCAGGATAGTGAACGGTACGCCCGAGCGCCGAATTTCCTCTTCTGCGGCGAGCTTGGCCCGATCATATGCAGTCATCGGCTGCGGTTCATCGGCTTCGGTAACAACATGGTCGGCCGCAGAACCCGCCTGCGCCCCGATGGATGACATGAAGATGAGCCGTTTGATCCCCTGGCGGCGGCAGGCTTGAACCAGGTTTGCCGTCGCGACGCGGTTGGCCTGCATGTAGTCCAGGCTATCGGCATGGCTGCGGTGAGCGATGGCGGCGAGGTGCACCACGACGTCCATGCCGGCGACAAGCGAGTCCCAGTCAACTTCGCTCTCAAGATCGGGCAGCCTCACCCATTCGCGATTGTCTTGATTGGCGATCATATTCGGCTTGCGCGAAGCGGCCCGAACCCTGTGCCCGGCGGCCGACAGCGCGTTACTTAACGCTGTGCCGATAAAGCCCGAAGAACCGGTGACTAGTATCCGAAGCGACATCGCGTAACCCGACCTAGATGCATATCAGTTGGCAATGACCAAGGATGACACCAGGATTCTGAACCGCGGCATAACAAGCACAACCAGACCTTGCAACCCCGGATACGAGTCTACCCGCCATCACCTGATCCTGTAGAGGCTGACTATCCGACAATCTGTCTCGCCGCCGCCTCAGGCGAAAACATCGACCGGCCCAGCCGGGTTCCCCGTTCCGACATCGCAGAACGAAGCGCATCGTCGTCCGCCAGCTCCTCAGCGAGCTTTTTCAACTCATCGACCGAGGACCCGGCATAGACTCTGCCCACCCCGCTGTCCTCGATCAGCCTTTCAAGATCCGTGCCGGGGTTAACACGAGCCAGCACCGGCAAACCATACTGAACATATGAGACGAACTTGCCGGGAATGTTATGGGTTCGGTGATCGGGGTGAAGTGCGACCAGTCCGACATGGCATTGCGCGAGCAAGCCCGGAATTTCGGACGGGTCGATCTCATCGAAGAACAGGACGTTGTTCAGATCCCGCGACATTCTCTCCGACTCGAGTCTCGAGAATTCCGTGCCGCGACCCACGAAGAGAAACCCGATATCGTCGCGATGCCGCAGACTCTGGATCATATCCATCAATATCTCGATACCCTGGGCGACGCCCATATTGCCGATATAGACGAATATCTTGCGGCCCGCCAAAGGGGTACGGGCAACCTGGATACTGCAACCGATGTCCGGCGTGGTAGCCAGCCAATTGTGCAACACCTCGATCCGCCGACCCTTCGATTTCTTCCAGTTTGGCAGGTACGCGAGGTTTGATTCGGTCTGCACTCCGATGGTATCGGCGACCGCGTATTGGAACGCGGCGACGGCCTTCAACAGCAGATAGGCCGGGCCCTTCCTGATGATGCCGAGGTCGGCCGCCCATTCAGGAAAGATATCCCGCAGGATCAGATAGGTTCGCGCGCCGGACGAACGGCGCAATACCCAGATCAGCAGCCCGAAGAAGATGGGCGGCGAGTACCACACCAGCGCATCCCACTTCGCCGAACGAAACGGACTGCTGCGTATGCCGCGCATCATCGCGAAAGGCAGCCACATCTCGGCCAGTGCTCGCCGAAACAGGGTTGCGGCGCGCGTCGGCGGTGCCGCAATGCGCAACACGTCGACGCCATCGAGTGGCTCGAGCTTCCAGGGTTGATCTGAGGCAAGCGAAGGAACAATCATGACAGGTCGGTGACCGAGGGCAGCGAACTGTTGCGCCAGATCCCGCAATTGAACCGCTGCGGAAGTCCGCAGCGGCGGGTAATCCGTCGAGATCAGGGCAATTTGCAAGCTGCGGTTCATGTCAACGGCTTCAACAGGGAGGAAACATCCGAAGGCTCGCTCCCTCGATACGGCGCACGAGGTGCAATTCAGAAGAAATTGGTGATCTGGGTCCGGATCGCGTTCACCACCACCGCGGACGGCGAGTAATCCTCCTCGAATTCATATCGCGCGCTCCACGGCTGGCTGACCGCCAGCGTCACCGATTCCACGATGTTTTTCGCGTCCATCCCGGACACGATGGTCGCCCCGCTTTCGAGCGTCTCCATCCTTTCGGTCGCCATGCGCAGGCTTACATTGGGAACCTTGTAGAAAAGCCCTTCCTCCGCAGCTGTACCCGAGTCCGACAAGACGCAAAACGACTGTTTGAGCAGCTGATTGAAATCGTAGAATCCGAGCGGCGCCATGATCCGGATATTCGGCGGAACCGTGATCGCCTTGAGCTTGCTCGTGGTGCGCGGATGCATCGGAAAAATGATCTCGCGCTTGAGCCGCTGGTTGAGTTCGCCAAGCGCCTTGAAAATATTCGCCAGATTTTCCGGATTATCGACGTTCTCGCTCCGATGTGCGGTCACCAGGATGTAATTCTTCGGCTCCAGCCCGAGCCGGCCGAGAATGTCGCTGGCCTCGATCTCGGGCGCGAAGGCGCGCATCGCCTCGAACGTCGTATTTCCGGTAACGATGATCTTCGAGGGGTGAATTCCCTCGCGCAGCAAATTCTCGCGGTGATAGCGGTTGTACGGCAACAGGATGTTGCTGATGTGATCGATCAGGATTCTGTTGCGCTGTTCCGGCATGCGCCGGTCCCATGCCCGCAAGCCGGCTTCCATGTGGAAGATCTTGATGCCGCGATGGGCCGCAGGAAGCACGCTGAGGCCGCTATAGGTATCGCCCAGGATCAGCAGCGCATCGGGCTTCACCTTTTCCATCAGCGCGTCCGATTTGAGGATGACGTCGGCCACTTCCGGTCCGTAACCGGACGTATCGATATCGAGCTCATAGTCGGGCTTTCGCAGCTTCAAATCCTTGAAGAAGAAGTCACGAAGCTCGGGCGTGAAATTCTGCCCCGTATGAACCATCACATGGTCGAAGTTCAGCTCGTCGAGCTTCTTCAGCGTCGCCCACATCTTGATCATTTCCGGTCG
>VFSW01015169.1_pt1 | contig 10612 bp, 9 predicted proteins | sample 5358111 | NCBI WGS metagenome assembly VFSW01 (sample SAMN11554181, study PRJNA540505) | mine drainage metagenome | isolation source: sediment from site ElyBrook_90M | place: USA: Ely Copper Mine, Vershire, VT | collected 2017
CGGGTTTTGCGGTGGGTTGTTTTGTGCTCCCCAATTAATAAAAAAAACCTTACTGGTTTACCCCCGTCCTACTTTTGCAATTACTGAGACTGCTCGTAGACCCGCATGACCTCTCCCGCGACATTGTTGGGATTCGGCCAATCCGGATACTTCGCTTTGAGTTCTGTCGTTATCGTCTTCCCGGCATCGTCCGCCGATACGCCTTGTTTCTTGAGTTCCAACGCGCGCGCCTGCAGCGCCAAAAGGTACGCGCGCTCCGTTCCGATTTGTGAAGGGTCCACGATCGCCGCGCCGTGATCGGGAACGATGAATTTCGGATGCAGAGCCTCCACATCATCCAGAATGGCGAGCCATCCTTTCACACTCGCGTCGGCGTTCGGCATGATTGGAAAAATATCTTTCTGGACGATGTCTCCGGGGATCAGGACGCTGTCTTCCTCGACGAAAGTCAGCTCGTCGCCCTTGGTGTGTGCCGGCCCAATCCAAAACAGGCGGGCCGTAACGCCTCCGAGGTCGAGTTTCGCTTCCCGGTCGAAGACGACGTCCGGCGGGCGAAACTTCACGTTCTGGAGCAGGTCCATGTTTTGGGCCGACATTTTCTTAAAAACTTCGATGTGGGCGGCTACGCCCTTGTTCATTTCGTCCTGCTGCGCGCTGTTCCGTATGATGATCGTGTTCGCCGGAAATGCCTGCTCGCCTGAAGTGTGTTCGGAATGATAGTGCGTGGTCGTAAGGTACAGGATCGGGCCTTTGGCGAGCTTTTGCTCGGCGCGCATGACGGTGGCGCCGTTGCGCTCGCCTAGACCGGTGTCAATTACCAGCGTCGCGCGGCTCCCAACAACGATCGCGACGTTGGGAAAGCCCTCAATTACATACACATGATCGGAGACGCGCTTCAGATTGTCTTCCGACAAAAGCGGCTGCTTGAGTTGGGCCCTGGCGATCGCGGGCATCAAAATCGCTCCGGCGACAATGAGCGAAAAAGCAAAGTGGGCACGCGACCGCTTATTTGACATCGACATCGTGTGTCTCCCTTTCGGGTCCGAGATTCGGAGCGTCGCTCGCGATTTATCCAATCTCGAGAAATCGCAAGAAAGCCGGCGGGACGCCGGCGCTACGAAAACTCTGCGAGATCGCGTAGCCCGTCTAACTCAACTCTGCAGGTGGGGCACAACCAGGTGGAAAAGTTTCAAAGGAGCTGTGCCAGCCTGCTTGATCGCCACGGCTTCCGAAGGCCCGACGTATACGCCGGAACCTTTCTTCACGCTGTGATCCTTGGAGTCGAGCGTGATAGTGGCCTCTCCCTGCATCAAGTAGACCAGCTGATGAGTATTCTTGTCGGACCGGACATCCAGCTTTTCGCCTGGACTGAGCCAGCGGAGGGAACCGACTACATTCTTCGCCCCACAGAGCTTGTCATTCAAAATTTCCGCAAACTCGCCCGAACCGGGAAGCTTGACGTGCGAAACCTTGTTTGTATCGATAAAGGTCAGTGACATGGCGGGTCAATCCTTTCGATTCCTCAATCGTAAATTCAGCCGCGCTCCATATTTGCAAAATCCGGCAGGCGATCTCGCCTGGCCGAGAGGTTAACTTTGAAACCAGACGCCGCCGTCCACGCGGTCCCACTTCAGGTCGTCCGGCGTGCCTTCGAGGATGGTGGTCTGAAAGCGATTGGGAGCCTGGAATTCAAAGTAAAAGAGCGGCTCGATCGCTCGCAGGCGATGCTTTTCTTCCGCGGGGATGAAGACCATGGTGCCGGGGCCGATCTCGCGAGTACCTTCCTCGGTCTGCACGGTGGCTTTGCCTTCCATAATGAAATAAAAATGTTCGCAATTTTTGTGAAGGTGATAGGGAGACGCGGCGCCCTGCTTGTAGTGCATGATTCCCGCCAGCATGTCGTCTATCTTGGTGAGTTCCTTGTTGACGAAGAAAACGCGCTCGCGGCCATTGGACAGCAGCCTGGGCAACTGATCTTCGTTAAAAATGTATGCCATTCCTCGGCCTCCCCTTTGAATCGACGTATCTTAAGAATCGATGGACGAAGGGCGCGCCAAATCTACCGCAAACGACGCCCTCACCCGGATGCGCCATCCCCGCTTTGCAGCGTTTGAATGAACACATGCTAGCAGTTTTTGCGCGGCACTTCCAGAATTGCAAGCCGCTGGGTAGTGTCCTAATAGCATTATGTATGGCAGCGTTGCTAATCAGCTATTTCGTTTATCCCGCAGAGTCCCAAGGAGTGAGGTTCTTTTATGGGACCAACCACGCAGAAAGTCGTATGGTGAGTGGTGTGCTTGGTGTCGAACTGATCCCGATACGCTATGCAGCCATAGAACAATACCGTTCGGACCTTACTAAAGTTTGGTATGAATCCACCAGTCCCATAGTCCACTATCTGTTGAGGAAAGATGGTTTGGGAGTTAACGTTGACAACGCCATCAGCCAATTGACAAGCTTGTTTCCTAGCACCCTCAAAATCGCGGGTATCTCCAGAAGTACGGACAAAGGGCTGCACTCCAAACCCCGCATCCAAAGCAGGAGACGGGCCAAGGTTTTTGACGCTAAAGCTGAAGTTAACGCCTGCCGAATCTTGAGCTTTGTACACACTTCCAACCTTGTATGTTGCAGGCCCATCATTAACCAGCCACGGACGTTGACTGCGAATCAGGGTATCTTGCGCAGTATCGGCACTCTTCGTAGCGGCCCTGGTCGCCTTTCGCATTTCGCACAATTGCCAAGCCGCAATTCCAGTATAAATGGCAATAATAATAGCTGTAGTAACTTCGACGCGAAATTTCCACCGCTCCAAGCGATCTCTTTTTTCTTGAGAGATGCCATCGTCCTGATTTGAGGCGCTTAGCACAGTCGTTGTCGGATTATCAACCATTATTAGGACACTACCAAGCCGCTCGCCCAAAATCAAATCAGACGATGTGCCGAATCCCCGAACGATGCTATTTTTTGGGGAGTCCAAAAACCGTCACGGTTGGGTTTCCCCCAACGATTTCAGGCATTGTTTCTTTTCTGATGACGCCACCGTCCCCCGAAGTGACGGCAACATACTGAACATTGTGCGATGAATACGTAATGACGCCGCCCTGGACGCTGTCGCCCAAATCGAAGTGGAGGAGAACTTTGCCCGATTGGGCGTCGAGGGCGTCAAAAAAACCGCCAACTTCACCGGTGAAAATAAGATTGGAAGCCGTAACGGCAACCCCGGCAACGAGCGGTGACGGCGATTCGTAGCGCCAGCGCTCCTTGCCGGTAGAGGCGTCAAATCCCGTCAGCCGGCCGCGCGCCTCGGATAAGGGACCGTGCGTAATTGGGCCGCCAAAATAACTTTTTTCTCCCGCATTCGCCTTCTCCACGCTGGGCGGCTCCTTGTCCTTCTGATTCATGGAGCACCAAAGATCGTCGCTGGGCACCACGAGCAGACTGAGTTTGGGACTGTAGGCCGCGCTGTTCCACTCATCGCCTCCCAATATTCCAGGGCAGACTTTGATGGGAGTGTTGCTGAGCGGCGCCTCCGGGTTCAGTTGCGTCGTGAAGGGCACGCTATAGACAACCTTGTGAGTCTCGCTATCGACCACGCGGAGAACACCGTCTTTGCCGGACGAGGCGATCATGGTGCGAGAATTTACCTTGAAGATCGGATTGACGTGCGTGATGTCGTAGTCGTCCACGTCATGAGGAATGAACTGGTTGTACCAAAGCAGACGGCCGGTCTTGGCGTCCAACGCGATCATGGAGTTCGTGTACAAGTTGGCGCCGGGCCGCGAATCGTCCCAGAAATCGGGAGCTGGGTTTCCGCCTGCCACATAAAGAACGCCCTTTTCGGTATCGAACGATTGCGGAGTCCAGAGCGCGCCGCCCGCGTGCTTGCGCGCATCGGGATTGGGCCCCCACGTATCGGCGCCCGGTTCGCCATCCTGCGGGATGATGTTGAACTTCCAAACTTGCTCGCCGTCGCTCAATCGGAACGCGCCGATCCATCCGCTGCCGGCCCTTTCCGATCCCGCGGGGCCGACGTAGATCGTGTCCCCATTCACCAGCGGCGGCATGCTGATGAAGTAGCCTGCCTTGGGATCCGCAATTTGCTTGGCCCAAAGGAGACTCCCACTCTCGGCGTCCAGAGCAATTAAATAATCGTCCCCGGTTCCCCGGATAATTTTTCCATTGGCAAGGGACGCGCCACGGTGAGGATGAACGGAGTCGGTATCGCGCGGAATCCACTGATAGCTCCACAAAACGTGGCAGTCGGCTGCGTCGATTGCGACGGTGTAGTGGTCGCTCGTGGCGTACATGACGCCCGCGGAAACGATGGGGGCAGATTCGGAAGGCACTTTTTCGGGAAACTTGTACGAGCATACCTTCGCGAGCTGCTTCACATTGCCCGGCGTAATCTGATTCAGCGGGCTGTATCGCGTTCCATTGAAATCGTGATCCGCATAGGTCCAATCACCATTGTCCGCCTGGGCGGGACTCGCGGCAAGAGTCACTCCGCCAAAGCCGCGAATGGTTCCGAATGAGATCGCCAGCACCCAGATGAAAAAAGAGGTCGCTGCGACCGATCGGAAGGCTGCTGCTCGAACGTGGAAAGCGCCTTTACTCATTTTATTTGTCCTCAATCGGAAATCGGAAGCGCGGTTGGATCCGCTGCGGCAACATTGTTACGACTGCCGCCTGTTTGTCAAGCGATGCGATGCTCTGGTCGCGATTTTTTCCGTTGAGAAATAGGGAGCTGGATCGCAGCTAAGATCGCGTGCCCTTGAAATGTTCCGGGTGCCGCGTTGTGGTAAATTCCAAAGTCCGAAGGCGCTCGAATTGCGTTGAAAATAAATAGCAGCCAGCGGGATAAGATATCAGGGGTATGAAAGACCCCAACGAAATTAGGGGCGGATCGGAACCGGCAGCCATGGAAAATTTCCGGCTCAAGGTATTTCGCACGGTCGCGGAGAAACTGAATTTTCGGGAGGCGGCTGAGGCGCTCCTTTTGACTCAGCCTGCCGTAACCCTGCAAGTGAAGGCCTTGGAGGAAGAACTGTCCATCCGCCTTTTTGACCGAACCGGAAACCGGATCGTTCTCACCGAGGCAGGCAGGCGGCTGCTGAAACACGCGAACAAGCTGGCGGCGTTGGCGCAAGAGGCGGAACGGGACGTAGCAGCGCTCCGGGGAGTGGAATGCGGGGAGCTGCACATCGGCGCGTCCACGACGATCGCACAATATTTTCTGCCGAGGCTCATCGGCGAGTTTGGCAAATTGAATCCCCGGGTCTCGGTATCCGTCGTGAGCGGTAATACCAAGGAGATTGTTGATGCGCTTCTGAAAGGGACCATTTCGGTGGGACTAGTGGAAGGCCCGGTCCTACGCCGCGGCATCAGGATCGAGCCGTTCCTCGACGACGAAATCGTGATGATTCTTCCCGCGCAGCACGAATGGGTTGGCCAAACCGTTCCCAAAAATCGATTGGGAAGCGAACGCCTGATCTTCCGCGAAAGGGGATCCGGCTCGCGCCGCGAGGTGGAAAACGCATTGCAACGAGCGAAGATCCCGCTGAAGAAATTGCACATTGCAATGGAACTCGATTCCACGGAGGCGATCAAAGCAGCGATTGAGGCGGGTCTCGGAGTCGGTTTCGTTTCGGCGCGAGCAATTCAGAAGGAGCTGAAACTGGGAACGCTCCGGGAAGGTTCCGTGGAAGGCTTGCGCATTCTACGCCACTTTTCCATCATTCGCCTGCCTGGGGCGCATCCGGTCGGCTTGGCAGGGGCATTCCTTCAGTATTTGCGCGACATCTGTGAGCGCTCGAGTTTCCGCCGGATTTCCCCCGATAAATCGAATTGAAGGCTCATAAGAATTCCTGCTTGGACGGGTGTCTCCGCGCCCGCCCACACTGGTGGGGCAAGAGCAGAAGGACCGGAGACGCGGATGAATACCAAAGTACTCTTCTTTGTAGGCTTGATTCTCTGCGCCACGGGCATCCTCTCTGCGCCCATAGCTCTGCTCCTGGGCCTCATGTATGGATTATCGTTCGCTCACCCCTACGATGCGGACAGCCGCGCGCTTTCCAAATTTCTCCTGCAGGCCTCCGTGGTGGGCATGGGGTTCGGCATGAACTTACATGAGGTCATACGTACAGGACGGAACGGGTTTGTATACACGGCAGCGGGAATCACGTTCGCCTTGACCGCCGGTTTGCTTTTAGGGCGTTTATTCGATGTAAAGCGAAAATCATCCGCACTGATCTCTGTGGGCACAGCCATCTGCGGAGGAAGCGCCATCGCCGCCGTCGCGCCTATCCTCCAAGCTGACCAGCAAGAACCGGCGGTCTCGCTGGGCACGATCTTCATTCTGAACTCGATCGCATTGCTGATTTTCCCGCCGATCGGGCGGGCGCTGCATCTCTCCCAGGAACAGTTTGGACTTTGGTCGGCGCTGGCGATTCACGACACAAGTTCCGTCGTGGGAGCAGCGTCGCGCTATGGACCCATCGCTCTCGTCGTGGGAATCACGGTCAAGCTGACGCGCGCGCTATGGATCATCCCTGTCGCGCTGGGGGCAGCCGTCCTCCACCGTTCCAAGAACCGAATCCAATGGCCGTATTTCATTCTTTTATTCTGTCTAGCGACCGTCGTGAACACCTACCTTCCCTCCCTCGCAAGCCTCTCCAGTATCCTGAGCAATCTTGGAAAATTGGGCCTGACCGCAACTCTTTTCCTGATAGGGACCAGCATTTCGCGGCCGGCTTTGCGGCAGGTTGGAGTCCGCCCCTTGCTGCAAGGCGTGGTTCTCTGGATCATTGTGGCCGTCTCGTCGCTTTGGCTGATTCTTGCCGGAATCATTTCTATACACGTCTGACGGGACGGGGTCGGCAGGGCCGCGCGCGGCAAGGATTCAACTTTCACGAATGCCGGCGCTATCGACGGCCGGCTGCCTCCACCTTCTCCGCAAGATTTGAAATTTAAAGTTTGCCGCATATAATGCCTCAGGACTCGTCGAAGCGTTCGCGCACCTGCCCCGAAAATATGGAGAAAGAAAGGGTGAAATCCATGGATGAACCAAACGAACCAAAAATTTCCGACCCAAAAGCGCTCGTGGACCGGCGCGATTTCCTGGGCGGTGCGACCGTGCTGGCGGGCACGTCGCTCCTGGGACTAGCTTCCGCGGCCCGCGCCGAAGCTGCCGAAGGCGTGGCGGACCGAATGCCGCCGATCCCAGAAGACAAATGGACGGACGCGCAAAAGAAAGCTGCCGAGGAAATAATGTCGGGGCCACGCAAGGTACTGGTGGGGCCATTTATCCCGCTGCGCCGAAGCCCGGAATTCATGAGCCGGCTGCAAAAAGTGGGAGAGTATCTTCGCTTCAATACCAAGCTCGGATCGAACATCAGCGAATTCATTATTCTGCTGATCGCCCGGCAATGGACGCAGCAGTTTGAATGGTACTCGCACGAATCGCTGGCCCTCAAGGCGGGGATTAAAGCGGAGACGATCAAGGCAATTGCCGAGGGGCAGCGCCCCACGTCCATGACGCCGGACGAAGAGACGATCTACGAATACGTCACCGAACTTCGGTTGCACCAGAGCGTGAGCGATCCCGTTTACGCGCAAGTGGTGAATCGATTCGGCGAGCAAGGCGTGATCGACATCACCGGATTGTGCGGCTATTACACGCTGCTCGGCATGCTCATGAATGTGGCGAGGACGCCGTTGCCGCCGGGGAAAACGCCGCCGCTGGCCCCTTTCCCGCGCTGAAGTAGCACAGGCTTCAGCCTGTTGGGTTTGAATTCGCGAGGACGCACGAACCCGCCAACAAACGCAGAAACGAACGGCCACAGGCTGAAGCCTGTGCTACACAAGCGATGCGGTCAAACTCATGCGTCTGGTGACGTTCCAACAACAGGGCGTTCAAGAAATTGGCGCCCTGACGAAAGCAGACTCGAAAATCATCCGGTTGCAGGCGGCCGAGCAACTTCGCAGCGGCGAGCCAAATCCTAATTTCCAAACGATGCTCGCGTTCTTGCAAGGCGGGAGCGCGGCGCGGGACGCGGCGCAACGAACCGTCGAGTTCGCCTTGTCGCAGCGCCCTGAAGACGTCACGATCGAAGGCGCGAGCGTCGAGATTCTTTCCCCTGTTCCCCGCCCGGAGTCGATTCGCGAATTCATGGTGTTTGAGCAGCACGTGATCAACTGCACGCGCCGCTTCGGGATGCCTCGCTGGGCGGCGTCGCTCGATCGCTGGGTGGACAACACGCTCGGCCGCAAGGCGACGCTGGCGTACCGGATGGCGCGGCCGTGGTACGAGCGGCCCGTCTATTACAAGGGTAACCGCATGAATGTGATCGGAGACGGGGCCCGCGTGACGATTCCGAGCTACACGAAAGCGTTCGATTGGGAACTCGAGTTCGGCATTTTCCTATGCAAGCAAGGGCGCGACATTCCCAAGGAAAAAGCCCGCGATTTTATCGGCGGTTACACGATCTTCAACGATTTTTCCGCGCGCGACATTCAAAAAAGAGAAATGGGCGGGCGGCTCGGCCCCGCAAAAGGAAAGGATTTTGACGGAGGCAACGCGATCGGCCCTGTCCTCGTCACGCCCGATGAAATTCCCGATCCCTACAATCTGGCCATGAGAGCGCGCGTGAATAGGGAAGAAGTCTCGTACGGGCACACCAACGGCATGAGGTGGACGTTTGAGGAATTGATCGCCTACGTTTCCCAGGACGAGACTCTGTACCCGGGAGAATTTTTTGGCTCGGGCACCGCAACGGTTCCCGAATCCGGTGCAAACCGCTGCTGCTGCGGTTTGGAAATGGGCCGCTTCCTGCAAGCGGGCGACACGATCGAACTCGAAGTGGAAGGGATCGGCAAATTGACCAATCACGTCGTGGGACAAACTTAGTTCAAGCTTGGACAGCGCGGCCGCAGCTATTTTTCCTCTCCGGGGAAACGAGCGAGAAAATGGAATGATTCAGAGAGAAATAGTATCTTGTGGTTTTCAGGCGCCGCGACGTTCTTGAATCGGCAGGAACGCATCGAGCCACGGAAAGGCTTTCCATGTATCTCAAAGCCAAGTCTTTCGTATTCTTCCTGATCGTCCTCGCTTCTTCCGCGCGGGCGCAAGCACCAGCAAAACACGCGATGACGTTCGATGACCTGATGGCCGTGCAGCGCGTCGGCGAATCGCAGATTTCGCCTGACGGACGCGCCGTTGCTTACACTGTAGGCACAACCGACATGGACACGAACCGCATCTCGCAAAACATCTGGATCGTCTCGACCGCGCCGGGAAGCCAGCCGCGCCAGCTGACGCAGAGCGGGCATGACACCAGGCCGCAGTGGTCGCCCGACGGAAAATCCATCGCGTTTCTCTCCAGCCGCGAAGGAGTCCCTCAGGTCTACTCGATGCCCGCGCAAGGAGGGAACGCGAAAACAATCACTTCGCTCTCTACCGGCGCGGACAACGAAAAATGGTCCCCGGACGGACGATGGGTCGCGTTCACTTCCACCGTGTTTCCGGATTGCGCGGACGACGCGTGCAACCGCGCGCGCGACGACGCGGCGGAAAAAAGCAAGGTGAAAGCCCGCGTCTACGATCATTTGCTGTATCGGCACTGGACGCATTGGAGCGAGGGCAAACGCAGCCATCTGTTCCTCGTCGGAGCAAATGGCGGCGCTCCGCGTGACGCGACTCCGCACGCCGATTACGATGTGCCTCCCGACGAGCGCGGCGATGCGAATGATTTTGCTTTTTCTCCCGACGGCAAGGAAATATGCTTTACCGCGGTAACCGACCGGCCCGAAGCCATCAGCACGAACGGCGATCTATTTCTCGTTTCGACGAGCGGCGGCGACCCCAAACGCATCACGTCCAATCCCGGCTTCGACGGCCATCCGGCCTACTCGCCGGACGGCACCTTCATCGCTTATCACTCCCAAAAGACTCCCGAGTACGAAAGCGACCGCTGGCGCCTCATGCTGTATGATCGCGCCGGCGGAACGCACACCGAAGTTGCCGAATCGTTCGATCGCAATGTGGATGAAATAGTTTGGTCGCCGGATAGCAAGGAAATTTACTTCACAGCAACGAGCGAAGCTGAACAGCCGGTTTACGAAATCGCGGCGGCGCCCGGAAGCACGCCGCGGGAAATCGTGAAAGATTCGTTCAACGAAACCATTTCGGTTTCCGCGGATGGAAACACTGTTGCGTTCCTGCGTTCCAGCCTCATTGCGCCCGCCGAAGTCTTCGCTTCACGCGGCGATGGAAGCGGCGCCCGGCAGCTCTCACAGCACAACGCCGCGCGCCTCGCGTCTATCGACATGAATCCGCCCGAATCGTTCTGGTACGAAGGCGCGGGGGGCACGCGCATTCAAGGAATGCTGATTCGCCCGTCGCATTTCGACGCGTCGAAGAAATATCCCCTGTTGCTGCTCATTCATGGCGGACCTCAAAGTCTGTGGACCGATTCGTGGGGCTACCGGTGGAACGAAGAGTTGTTTGCCGCGCAGGGATATGTTGCCGTCCTGATTAACCCGCGCGGCTCGACGAGCTATGGACAGAAATTCACGGACGAGATCACCGACGATTGGGGCGGGCGCGCCTATGAAG
>VFSW01015170.1_pt1 | contig 10611 bp, 6 predicted proteins | sample 5358111 | NCBI WGS metagenome assembly VFSW01 (sample SAMN11554181, study PRJNA540505) | mine drainage metagenome | isolation source: sediment from site ElyBrook_90M | place: USA: Ely Copper Mine, Vershire, VT | collected 2017
CCCGCCCCCGCCCCGGGCCCCCCGCGGGGGGGGGGGGGTGGCCGCCCCCCAGCCCGGCCGGGCCGGCACCTACCACCAGCACGTCGCAGGCGTGCTCGCTCGCCGGCGGGGCCGGCACAGCCTGCGCTGCCGGCGCGGACAGCAGGAACGGTTCCGCAGGGAGAGCGCCGCTGACCTCCATCCCCTCGACCACCTTGGCCAGGCAGGCGCGCTGGCCGATGCGGCCGTCGATCGTCACCACGCAGTCGAAACACGCGCCCATGCCGCAATGCAGCCCGCGCGGCGCGTCCGATGGCGTGCGGCGGAACGTCACGATCCCCGCGGCCGACAGGGCGGCGGCCACCGTTTCGCCTGCCAGAGCAGGGATCGGGCGACCGTCGAAGCGGAAGGTGACAGCTTCCCCGATAGTGCTGATGGCAGGAGAAGTCAGGCGCATGATGGGGCCGGCCTTGTCGGGTCAGGGGAAATGCGTTGCACTGCACGCAGGCTCGCACGGCGCGGCGAAAGGGAACAGACATGGCGGAATTCGACCTGGTGGTGCGTGGCGGCACGGTGGTGACGGGCGCGGACATGTTCCCCGCCGATATCGGCATCCGCGCCGGCCGCATCGCCGCCATCGCCGACACGCTGACCGGCGCCGAGGTGCTGGATGCGTCGGGCATGCTGGTGATGCCGGGTGGCGTCGATACCCATTGTCATATCGAACAGTTGCAGCCGGGCGGCCTCGCCGATGAGGAAACCTTCACCACCGGGAGCATTTCCTGCCTGGCCGGTGGCACCACCACGGCGATCACCTTCGCCATGCAGTTCAAGGGCGAGAGGATCCGCGACACCCTGGCCGAGTATCACCGCCGCGCCCGCCAGGCGATGATCGACTACAGTTTCCACCAGATCATCACCGACCCGACCGATGAGGTGGTGTTCCAGGAGATCCCGGAAATCGTCGCCTCCGGCATCCGCAGCCTGAAAGTGTTCCTGACCTACGACCCGCTGCATCTGGACGATCGCGAATACCTGCGCGTGCTGGCCGCGGCGCGGCGCACCGGCGCGCTGGTGACGGTGCATTGCGAGAACTACCAGGCGATCGGCGAGCGCAGCCGCGCCCTGCTCGCCGACGGCAAGACCGGGCCGAAATACCACGCCTGGTCGCGGCCCAAGGTGATCGAGCGGGAAGCGACCTACCGCGCCATCGCGCTCGCCGAGCTGATCGACCAGCCGATCCAGGTGTTCCACGTCTCCTGCGCGGAGGTCGCCGCCGAGATCGCCCGGGCCCAGGCACGCGGGCTGAAGGTCTGGGCCGAGACCTGCCCGCAATACTTCGTGCTGCGCGCCCAGGACATGGACCGCCCGGGGTTCGAGGGCGCGAAATTCATGTGCAGCCCCGCCCCGCGCGAGCGCGAGGACCAGGCCGCCCTGTGGCAGGACGTCCGCCGCGGCACGCTCGACGTGATCTCCTCCGACCATAGCGGCTGGAGCTATCACGGCAGCCGCGGCAAGCGGGTGAACGGCGAGACCGCGGCGTTCCCCGACATCCCCAACGGCGTGCCCGGCCTCGCCGCGCGGCTGCCGCTGATCTTCAGCGAGGGCGTGGCGAAAGGGCATATCGACCCCTGCGCCTTCGTGCGGCTGGTCGCGGCCAACCCGGCCAGGATGTTCGGGCTGTATCCGCGCAAGGGAACCATCGCGCCCGGATCGGATGCCGATCTGGTGGTGTTCGATCCCCATAAGAAAATGACCCTGACCAACGCCCTGATGCAGCAGGCGATCGACTACACGCCCTATGAGGGGATCGACGTCACCGGCTGGCCGGTGGCCACGGTGAAGTCCGGGCGCGTGGTGATGCGCGAGGGCAAGGTGCAGGCAGAGCCCGGCAGCGGCCGGTTCCTGGCGCGGGGACCTTATGATCTGATCAAGCCGCTCGGGGTGGTGCCAGACGGGTTCGATCAGGCATCCGTGCTGGTCTGAGGCAGGGCCCTCGCCGGCCGGGAAATGGCCCTGCCGGTCCCGCCCGGAGCGGACATCGCCGTGCCGGGCGTCCGCCGGCCTGGCCGGTCGCCGTCATCCCCGGTCTTGCGCTGAACCGGCGCCTCGTGCGCCCCGGTCAGTTCATCGAGAATCGGGCAGTCCGGCCGGCCATCGCCGTGGCAATGCGCCACCAGATGCTCCAGGGCACGCAGCATGTCCGTCATCGCGGCGATCTTCTGGCGCAGCTCCGCGGCGTGATGCTGAGCCACCTCCCTGACATCGGCACTGGAGCGCGCGCGGTCATGCCACAGCGCCAGCAGCCGCATGATGTCCTCGATCGGAAAGCCGAAATCCCGGGCGCGGCGGATGAAGCGCAGCGTGTGCACGTCGGCCTCGCGGTAGCGCCGATAGCCGGCCTCACTGCGCCCGGCCGGCGCGATCAGCCCGATCCGCTCGTAATAGCGGATCATCTTCGCCGACACGCCCGACGCCTGTGCCGCCGCGCCGATATTCATCGACCGGCCCCGCTCATGCCGCCTCGCGCGGCCGATCGGCGCCGGCCGGGGGCAGCACGATCCTCGCCGGGCCAGCCGCCTTGTCCGCCGCCATCCTCCCCTGCCGCGGTGCCGGCCGCCAGCGCCGCAGCAGCAACGCATTGCTCACCACGCTGACACTCGAAAATGCCATCGCGGCACCGGCGACCATCGGGCTGAGATAGCCGAGCGCGGCCAGCGGCAGACCCACGACATTATAGGCGAACGCCCAGAACAGACCCTGGCGGATCTTCGCAAAGCTCCGCCGCGAGATGTCGATCGCATCGGCCACCAGCGCCGGATCGCCGCGCATCAGCGTGATGGCGGCGGCGTGCATCGCGACATCGGTTCCGGTGGACATGGCGATCCCGATATCCGCCGCGGCCAGCGCCGGCGCGTCGTTCACTCCGTCACCCACCATGGCAACGATACGCCGCCCCTCCTGCTGCAGCCGGACGATGGCAGCGGCCTTGTCCTGGGGCAGCACCTCGGCCACCACCTCATCGATCCCGAGCATCGTCGCAGCGGCATTCGCGCTGCCCTGGTTGTCGCCGGTCAGCATGATGGTCCGCAGGCCGGCCCGGCGCAGCGCGGCGATGGCGGCGGCGGCACCCGGCTTCACCGCGTCCCCGAAGCCGAGCAGCCCGAGCACCAGCGGCGCACCATGGGTGATGTCGGCCAGCCAGGACACGGTGCGGCCCTGCGCCTCGAGCGCCGCCGCCGGTCCGGCGAGCGGGCCGGTATCGGCACCCAGCTCGGTCATCAGCCGCCGGCTGCCCAGGCGCAGTTCCCGGGCCTCGACACGCGCCGCCATGCCGCGGCCCGGCAGGGCACGCACCGCGCTTGCCGGCGCCGGGACGACGCCCGAAGCCGCGGCCGAGGCGAGCACCGCACGCGCCAGCGCGTGCTCGCTGCCGGCCTGCACGGAGGCCGCCAGACGCAGCAATTCCTCCGGCGTGACACCGGATGCCGGCAGCATCGCGACGACGGCGGGCCTGCCCTCGGTCAGGGTTCCGGTCTTGTCGAAGACGACGATCTCGATCCGATGCGCGGTCTCCAGCGCCTCGGCGTCCTTGATCAGGATGCCGTGGCGCGCGGCGACGCCGGTGCCGACCATGATCGCGGTCGGGGTGGCAAGACCCAGCGCGCAGGGACAAGCCAGCACCAGCACGGCGACTGCGTTCAGGATCGCCCCCGGCACATCGCCGGTGGCGCCCCACCAGCCAAGGAACGTCACCAGGGCCACCGCCAGCACGGCGGGCACGAACACCGCGCTGACCTTGTCCACCTGCCGCTGGATCGGCGCCTTGGCGGCCTGCGCGCCCTCGACCAGCCGGACGATGCGCGCGAGCGTGGTCTCGGCACCGACCGCGCGGGTTTCGACCACCAACAGCCCGTCGCCGTTGATGGCACCTCCGGTCACCCGGTCGCCAACCGCTTTTGCCACCGGCATGGCCTCGCCGGTGAGCAGGCTTTCGTCGGCCGTGCTCTCGCCCTCGCGCACCACGCCGTCGACCGGGATGCGCTCGCCCGGCCGCACCAGCACCAGATCGCCGACCGCCACCTGTTCGATCCCGATCTCGGCCTCGCTGCCATCTGCTCGCAGCACGCGCGCCTGCGCCGGCCGCAATGCCATCAATGCGCGGATCGCCGCGCCGGTCTGCCGCTTGGCCCGTGCTTCCAGCCATTTGCCGAACAGCACGAGGGTGATCACCACAGCGCTGGCTTCGAAATAGAGCGCCGGCATCGGTCCTGCCTGCCCGGCTTGCAGCCACGCGACGAGGCCTTGATAGAGGCTCAGCCCGTAGGCCGACGAAGTACCGAGTGCCACCAGCAGATCCATATTGCCGGCCCCGGCGCGCAGCGCCTTCCAGCCGGCGACATAGAAGCGCCCGCCAAGCCAGAACTGCACCGGCGTTGCCAGCAGGAACTGCGCCCAGAAGGGCAGTGCGAGATGCAGACCCAGCATGGCGGCGAACATCGGCACGATCAGCGGCAGCGTCAGCGCTGCCGCGACCACCACACGCGCGACATCGCGCCTTGCCGAACGGGCCTGCCGCGCCGCCTGGTCGCTGTCCTTCGCGCCGGAAGCGGCACCCCCGACGATGGTGGCGTGGTAGCCGGCCCGGTCGATCGCGGCGATCAGATCAGCCGCGGACACCCCAGCGGCGCGCACCCTGGCGGTTTCGCTCGCCAGATTGACCGTAGCGGCGATCACGCCTTGCGTCCGGGTCAGCGCCTTCTCGACCCGCTGCACGCAGGAGGCGCAGGTCATGCCCTCGATGGCCAGATCGAACGATGTCTCCGCCACCTCATACCCGGCCTGGCCGATCGCCGCGGCGACTGCGGCCGGATCGGCCTGCCCCGGGGTGAACGCGACATGGGCCCGCCCGGTCGCCAGATTGACCGCGACATCGTGCACCCCGGGCACCGCACGGATCGCCCGTTCCACCCGCCCGACGCATGAGCCGCAATGCAGACCGCCGACATCAAGGTCGATGCTCTCGGCGGGCGCGGCAACGCCCATGCCGGCGCGTGGCAGCTGGATATTCATCGTCGGGTTCCCATCCAATGGCTGGACCCTGGGGTATGTGGCTTCCCATCATGGGAAGGTCAAGGCCGGTCTGTGTCCCGGCCGATCCGCACCGGGCCAACCGCGCGGGCAAGGCAGGGCGCTGCTTCGGACGCCACGGCGGGCGATCCCCGAGCCTGCATCCGAACCGCGACGCCCGGACGGAGCATGTTCGACCGCCCCGGCCGCGACCCCTCCCCGCGCGGGGCTGCTCCAACCCGCGGCGATTTGGACGATGTTGGCACAATTCCTGCTGAACTTCTGTTGAGCGCACGCGCCAGCCACCAGCCAGCTGCGATCGGCCCGTCTGATCCCGATACGCGGTGGGGGCGGATCACCGTGTTGCGGAAACCGACGATGAGGCGGCATGAATTCGTGGTCCTTCACGACCGAATCCTATCCGGAAAGAAGCAGGCTTGACGCCTGGCGGGACGCACTCGGAAAATTATCCGTCGGGACCACCGATGCCGCCGGACCCGACGATGTCTTCGCCACCGCCCGGGCAGTGACCTCGCCGCTCGGTATCATCTTCGCGAAGATCGCATCCGGCCCGCAGAGGCTGAGCTACAGCGACGATCCCGATATCGTCTGGCTGGCGCTGCACAGCGAGGGGCGGGCGCTGCTGAACGAAGCGGGCTGCCAGGTTCCGATCACCGTGGGTGATCTTGTCTACGGAACCGCGGGTGCCGCGGCGGATCTGCAGTTCACGACGAACTTCCGCCAGCTTCTCGTGCGGATCCCGGTTGCCGCGATCCGTGAGCGCCTGGCTGCGCCACCGACCCCGAAAGTGGGGCGGCTCTCGGGCCGTGACGGATTGGGTCATATCCTCGCCCAGCTGCTTGCCGCGACCGCCGCAACGATCGACAGCCTGGACAGCGACGCGATCCAGCCGATCGAGGTCGCACTGACCGAATTTCTTGCCGCGGGTCTGGCCGGGGCGCGCGAGGATGATGCGCTGCCGGGTGCGACCTCGTCGCAGCGGGCGACCCTGCGACGGATCTGCCGGACGATCGAAGGCCGCATCGGCGATCCCGACCTGAGCCTGTCCGCCATCGCGGCGGAGGAACGCCTGTCGATGCGTATGGTGCAGAAGCTTTTCGAGGCGGCCGGGTCGAGCTTCGGCAAATATGTGCGCCAGCGGCGGCTGGAACGCTGCCGGATGGACCTGACCAATCCGCTCTATGCCGGTCAGTCGATCACCGCGATCTGCTTCCGCTGGGGCTTCAGCGACGCGGCGAGTTTCAGCCGCGCCTTCAGTGCCCGCTTCGGCGAGTCGCCCAGCAGATATCGCCTGAAGACCGTGAGCGGGATGTCCGATGGGGTGCCCCTGCAGATCGTCCGGGGCTGGCCGCTCGGCCTGATCCGCGTGGCCGATCCGCCGGACCGGTGTCCGCCGGCCCATGCCCCGCTGGCTGTGGCAGCAGCGCCCGTCGACGATGCGATCCCTCGCCGGCATTTTCTTCCGGCGACCGATCAGACCGTGCACTGGGGCTATTTCAGCCGGCTGTTGCGACCGGCGCTGAGCGTCAACTCGGGTGATATCGTCACGATCGAGACGCTCACGCAGCATGCTTCCGACGATCATGACCGCATGATCAAGGGCGATGCCGGTGCGGAGAGCGTTTTTCACTGGACCCGCGATCGCAAGAACGTCGATCGGCGCGGTGCCGGCCCGATGGACGCATCGATCCACGGGCGCGGCGCGGGAGAGGGGTTTGGCGTGCACATCTGCACCGGACCGATCTTCGTCAACGGCGCCATGCCCGGCGACCTGATCGAGGTTCGCATCCTCGACATCCGTTCCCGTCCCTGCGCCAACCCCGCCTTCGCCGGCCGGATCTTCGGCAGCAATGCGGCAACCTGGTGGGGCCTGCACTACAAGGAACTGCTGACGGAACCGCGCCAGCGCGAGGTTGTCACCCTCTATGAGATCAGCCGCGATCTGGATGGCGACGTGGCGAAGGCCGTCTACAGCTTCCGCTGGACACCGCAGACCGATCCCTACGGTATCGTCCATGCCACGATCGATTATCCCGGCATCCCTGTCGATCACACGACGATCGACAAGAAGTTCGGCGTGCTGAAGGGTGTGGAGATTCCGGTCCGGCCACATTTCGGTGTCATCGGCCTCGCCCCCCGCGAGGTCGACATGGTCGATTCGATCCCGCCGACGTGCTCGGGTGGCAATATCGACAACTGGCGCGCTGGCAAGGGCGCCCGGCTCTATCTGCCCGTGGCGGTGGCAGGCGGATTGCTCTCGGTTGGCGATCCCCATGCCTCCCAGGGCGATTCGGAACTCTGCGGCACCGCGATCGAATGCTCGCTGACCGGGGAGTTTCAACTGATCCTGCACCGGCGGAGGGATCTCGCCGGAACGAAGCTGCAGGACGTCAACTACCCGCTGCTGGAGACGGCGGAGGAATGGGTGGTCCATGGCTTCAGCCATGCCAATTATCTGGCCGAGCTTGGCGAACGGGCGCACAGCGAAGTCTATGAAAAATCCTCGCTCGACCTTGCGATGAAGGACGCTTTTCGCAAGGCACGGCGCTTCCTGATGACAGCGCAGCACCTGTCCGAGGACGAGGCGGTCTCGCTGCTGTCGGTGGCCGTGGATTTCGGCGTCACCCAGGTCGTGGACGGCAACTGGGGCGTGCATGGCATCATTCGAAAGCGGTTGTTCGCAGAGGACGGATCGCGAAATGGCTGACGCCTGAAGGACGCTGACGACTGCACATTTTATAGGCCAATCGGGCCAGTTTTCGCGGCGATTGCTGGAAATTTTGTCAGATTTGACGGCGCTGAAACCGATTGTTCGCCTGATGGCAAGCCAGGGCGCGGCCTTCCCCCTTAGGATCCTCAGCTTGCGATGGTGCATGGCCCAACCCGTCGGATTGCGGCGGGCGAAGGAGAGTGTTCGATGATTCAAACTTCAAGCGACCAGCTCACGGGTTTTCCGGCGGGCAACAGGCGCGTCATGGCAATGACCGGACGCCGTCTTCCGATCGTTCTCGGTCTGCTCGGCCTCGCGGCGATCACCGCACCATCCTGTGCGCAGGCGGCGATGCCTGCCACGGCGGCCGCATGCCAGGAACTGCAGGCCAAATATCCCAAGCTGAAGGGCGCGGTGCTGGTCGATGCGCTCAACCCGCACACGCCGGGCTACGAGGCGCTCGATCCCAATGATCCGAGCAAATATGTCGGCTTCGACGTCGATCTGGTGGAGGCTCTGGGCAGTTGCCTGGGCTTCAGCGTGACCTACAAGCCGGTTGCGTTCGCCGCGCTGCTGCCGACGCTCCAGAGCGGCCAGGCGGACATCGTGATCTCGGACATCTATGCCACCGAGGAGCGGGCGAAGGCCGCCGATTTCATCACCTACTCCAAGGTTTTCGACGGCGTGCTGGTGGCCAAGAACAACCCCAAGCACATCACCGGGATCAACATGTCCATGTGCGGGGCCGCGGCGGCGGAAAACACCGGCTTCGTCGAAGTGCCGCTGGTGCAGAACCTGGCACCGGCCTGCAAGGCGGCGGGAAAGCCCGAGCCGACGCTGCAACTATACGACAACAACGCTGACTGCATCCAGGCCATCCTCGCTGGGCGCGCGGATACCTATGTCAACGACGTGAACACCGTCGATCAGGCGGTCAAGGCCTATCCGGACAAGCTCGAGAAGGCCATCGCCGTGACACTGCCCTATTCGATCGGCATCGCGGTACCCAAGGACAAGCCCGAGCTTCGGGATGCCGTGATGGCTGCTCTGATGGTTCTGCAAAAGGACGGCACGGCCGTCGAGATGATGAAGAAGTGGTCGCTTGATCCGAATACGGTGGAAGCTCCGACGATCATCCGCCGCTGATGGATCTCTTTCTCCATTATCTGACGCTTCCCTATCTTCTGCGGGGCATCGGCTTCACCGTCGGCGTGACGGGGCTTGGGCTGGGGGGAGGCCTCGTGATCGGCCTCCTCCTCGCGGCCATGCAGCTTTCCCGTTTCCGGCTGCTCTCCGCCATCGCCCGGGGCTATGCGATCATCTTTCGCGGCACGCCGCTGATCCTTCAGCTGGTGTTCGCCTACGATGCCCTGCCGCATATCGGGATCCGCCTCAGCGCGGTCGCGGCGGCAGGGCTAGCCCTCGCCTTCAACGAAGCACCCTTCATCGCCGAGATTCTGCGCTCCGGAGTGCGGGGCGTTGATGCAGGGCAGGTGACAGCCGGCCAGGCCCTGGGAATGACACCCATCATCCTGATGCGCCATGTCATCGCCCCGCAGGCGATCCGCATCATGGTGCCGGCTCTCGGCAACGAGACAGTGAGCGCATTGAAGAATTCGTCGCTCGCCTCGGTCGTATCGGTCGAAGAACTGACGCTGCGCAGCACCCAGCTCGCCTCCTCCACCTTCGATTTCTTTTCCATATTTTTTGCCTCTGGTCTGATCTATCTGGGTCTGACGGGCGCGGTCAGCCTGCTGCAGATTCTGATCGAAGCCCTGCTCGATCTCGACCGTCCTGCCCCGCGGGAGCGGCTGATGCGACTGCTTCCCTGGCAGCGGACCAGTGCTGCCCCCGCCAGTGCCGCCCCCGCCAGTGCCGCCGCGGCGTCACCGGCCGGCGCCGGGCCGGCCCTTCCCGCCGACACGCCATCGGCCGGCATGATCGTCCCCGGCCGAACCACGCGCACCGGCGGGCCGGCGCGCGGCGAGCAGATGGTCGAAGTATATGCGCTGCATAAGCAATACGGAGCCCATCACGTCCTCAATGGCCTCGACCTGAAGATCCGCTCCGGGGAGGTGGTCGCCCTGCTCGGGCCGAGCGGCTCCGGCAAGAGCACCCTGCTGCGCTGCATCAACCATCTGGAACAGTGGGATTCCGGCGTCGTGCGCGTGGGTGGCCGCCAGCTCGGCTTCGACACCAGCGGACGATCGCTGAGCCCCCGTGCGATCGCGAAGGAACGCGCCAGTATCGGCGTCGGCATGGTGTTCCAGCAGTTCAACCTGTTCAGCCATCTGAGCGCACGCGAAAACATTGCCGGCCCGCTGCACTGGGTCCACGGCATGCCCCGCGCAGAGGCGGACCGGCGCGCCGATACCCTGCTGCACCGCGTGGGACTGAGCCACCGCGCCGATGCCCTGCCGCGGCATATGTCCGGCGGCCAGCAACAGCGCGTCGCGATCGCCCGGGCACTCGCCCCCAATCCTAGTGTCCTGCTGCTCGACGAGCCGACCTCGGCGCTCGACCCGGAACTGATCGGCGAGGTTCTGGAGGTAATCCGGCGCCTCGCGGTCGAGGACGGTCTGACCATGATCATCTCCACCCACCAGCTGCGCTTCGCCTATGAGGTGGCCGACCGCGTCGTGTTTCTCAGTGACGGCGCGATTATCGAGGAGGGCCCTGCCCACGACGTCCTGACCCGTCCGCAACACCCGCTGACGGCGCGCTTCCTGCGCGCGATGGGCGCCGACCGGATACTGGACCCTTCCCCCGTTCTTCCCGCCCCTGCTCAGGCTCCGTGAGCTGGATCAGCCCGCTTCCCCGCCTGCGCGGAC
>VFSW01015171.1_pt1 | contig 10611 bp, 8 predicted proteins | sample 5358111 | NCBI WGS metagenome assembly VFSW01 (sample SAMN11554181, study PRJNA540505) | mine drainage metagenome | isolation source: sediment from site ElyBrook_90M | place: USA: Ely Copper Mine, Vershire, VT | collected 2017
ATCGGCAAGCAGGCGGGTGGTTTTTATCTGTTGCCGACCAACCAGCTCCTGCAGCCTTGGGGAGAGGTGGCTCCCATTTCGGGACGGCCCGTGGACGCCGCCTTCAATTCGGACCGGCGCCTGCTGGCGATCCTGAACACCCGCAGCGTGTTGCTGGTAGACCCCGCGACGGGTGTCAGACTGGCCGAGGTCAAGACGAACTCGACCTCGTATGCAGGCGTGGCATTCCGGCCGGGCGATCGCGAACTATGGGCCAGCGAGGCCACGCGCAACGGCCCCGACGACATCCTCACTACCGGGCTTTCACCAGCGGGCCAGCCGTTGAAGTCCGACCGTCTGGCACTGCCGGGTCATCCGGTGCCGGCAGGCATCGCCTTTTCTCCCGATGGCGAGACAGCTTATGTCGCCTTCAGCCGGAACAATACTCTGGGCGTGATCGACGTCCGGTCACGAGCAGTGAAACGAGAGGTGGAGGTTGGGATTGCGCCGTTTGCGGTGGTGGTGTCCGGCAGCCTCGGTAGAATCTTTGTCTCCAACCGCGGCGGACGGAAGCCGGCTCCCGGCGAGGTGGTTTCTCCCTCCAGCGGCTCACTGGTCGCAACGGACGCCAAGACTGGTGCGGCCACATCAGGCACGGTAAGCGTTGTGGATATGCGCACGCTGGCGGTGCAAGAGATTCCGGTTGGCCTCGCGCCTTCGGGCATGGCTCTGAGCCCGGACGAGTCCACTTTACTGATCGCCAACGGGCATTCCGATACGGTCTCCTTTCTCGATACGAAGACGCTCGCCCGGCGCGACGTGAAGATACCGGCTTACCATGAAGGCACTCTGGGGAGCCAGCCGGTCGCGGTCGCCTTTGCACCGGCTGGTGGCCGGGCGTACGTCGCCTGCGGCGGAAACAACGCCATCGCCATTCTGACGGGAGGGCGTGGCCAGTGGAAGCTGGCAGGCGCCGTGCCTACGGCCTGGTTTCCTTCGGCGGTTGCCGTCGATCGTAGTGGCGCGTTGAAAATCGTATGCATCAAGGGCGTCGGGAACACCTCCAACAACCGCGGCGCCTTCCGGTCCACAAGTTACGAAGGATCCTTGGTGAGCATTCCAGTGCTCGAGCCTGGCCGGATGGCCGCCGGCGAGCGCGAAGTGCGCGCCGCCAATGAGCCCAGGTTCGAGCCCGCCGGTGGAGTCTCGAATCCCTGGTCGCTGGGCGTCCGGCACGTGTTCTTCATCGTCAAAGAGAACCGCACCTACGATCAGGTCTTCGGCGATATCTCTAAAGGCAACGGTGATCCGAAGCTGGTGATGTACGGTCGCGAGATCACGCCCGACCAGCACGCCCTGGCTGAGCGCTACGTCTTGCTCGACAACTTTCATACGGGCGGCGCGATCAGCTTCGATGGGCACCAATGGCTCATGCAGGCTTTCGTCAGCGACTACGTGGAGCGGGCGTTCGCCGCCTCTCCCCGCGGATACGCCTGGAACATGAGCGATTCCCTCACGGTCTCCCCTGCCGGCTTCTTCTGGCAGAGCGCATCGAGGCCCCTGAGCGTCCGCATCTTTGGTGAATTCTCGATGCCCGCGCGATGGGACCCCTTGAAGCAGAACGCCGTGGATATGAACGAAGGACAGCTCTTGAGCTGGAGCGAGTATTGGAGACTCTACAAGGAAGGCAAATGGCAGGAGGTATCCGGCTCCCGCTCCGGCGTGCCGGCGCTCCAGAACCTGATTGACCCGCGGTACCCTTGCAGCAACGTCAGCATTCCCGACCAACTGCGAGCCGAGGAGTTCCTGCGGGATTTTTCCGAACGGGACAAGAGCGGCAACGTGGCCGAGCTGAACATTCTCCATCTGAACAGCGATCACACCAATGGGACGCGTCCCGGCTCTCCGACGCCGCGCGCGATGGTCGCCGACAACGACCTGGCGCTCGGGCGGATCGTGGAAGGGATCTCGAAAAGCCGCGTCTGGTCTCAAAGCCTGATTTTTGTGGTGGAGGATGACGCACAGGATGGCGTCGATCATGTAGACGGCCATCGCACAGTGGCTCTCGCCATCGGCCCGCATATCCGGCGGGCGGCGGTGGATTCGAACCACTACAACCACACCAGCATGGTCCGGACCATTCAAGAGGTTTTTCGGATTCCGCCCCGCACGCGATTCTTGACCAGTGCGCGGGTCATGACCAGCATTTTCACCCGCGAGGCGGACAACTCCCCTTACGCGTGCCTCCCGGAGAAGGTTGCGCTGGATGAAATGAATCCGCCGCTCAAAGCCCTGAGCGGGCGACCGCTCTGGGCAGCCCGGCAATCGCTGGCCATGGACTGGTCCGAGCCGGACGACATCCCGGCGGACGTCCTCAACCAGATTCTGTGGTGGGACAGCAAAGGCTACAACACACCCTACCCCAAGCTGAAGGGCCGGCTGGCGCAGGAGAGGTAACGGAGCTGCAACTGTGAACGTAGCGCACGCGCCCACGCGTGCTGCGTCGACACTCGTGTCGACGACTTGGCGTCGAGATAAGTCTCGACGCGGCACGCATGAGTGCGTGCGCTACAGGCTGTGTGACAATTGGTTCGATCTTCGATGAACTCCCGGTACGAGGCTTTTGACCGATCGCGCTTGTCGCTGCGCCCTCTGGCCGAGCGTGTGAACGACCTGGAGGCGGCCCACTGGCTGTCGCTCGACGACCAGACTCCACCTTTTGCGCACCCCGGCGTCGCCGAGGTGGCGCGTAGGCTGGTGCGCGCCAAAGCCGGCGGATCAGCCCGCATCCTCATGGCGGGCGCACACCTGATTCGCGCCGGTGTCAGCCGCCACATCGTCGATCTGTTGGAGCGCGGCCTGATCGATCACCTTGCGTTCAACGGCGCGGGCGCGATTCACGACTACGAACTGGCCCGCATCGGCGCCACCACCGAGAGTGTGGCGCGTTACATACGCACCGGTGAATTCGGACTCTGGAAAGAAACGGGTGAGCTGAACGACTGGATTGCGGAGGCCGCCCGCGAGGAGCTCGGGCTTGGCGAAAACATCGGACGGCGCATCGAGGCGAGTGATTTTCCGTGCCGCCATTTGAGCGTACTGGCGGCGGCATACCGCACGGCGGCGCCGGCGACGGTGCACATCGGCATCGGCTACGACATCCTCCATGAACACCCTAACTGCGACGGCGCGGCGCTCGGGGCAGCCAGCTATAGGGATTTTCTGATCTTCGCGCGCACGGTGGAGAGGCTCGAAGGAGGCGTGCTCCTGAGTTTCGGGTCGGCGATCATGGCGCCGGAAGTGTTTTTGAAAGCCCTGGCGATGGCGCGCAACGTGGCGCGCCAGGAGGGCCGCGAGATAAGCAACTTCGCCACGGCGGTGTTCGACCTCGTTCCGATACACGGCGACCCGGGCCGCGAGCTGCCCAAGACCGATCCGGGTTACTACTTCCGGCCCCGCAAGACGCTCCTGGTTCGCACAGTCGCCGGCGGTGGCACGGGCTTCTATTTTTGCGGCGACCATCGCGCGACTCTTCCGGCGCTGCGGCGTGCCTTGCTCGAGGCGGAATGACGGTCGGGCAAATCACTTCCGGGTTCCGGAAGATCTCCGCGCTGGTGGTGGGCGACATCTGCCTGGATCGCTGGTGTACCTACGACCCGGCGGCCTCGGAGCCGTCGCGCGAGACCGGCATTCCGCGCATCGGCGTGGTGAAGACCGAGGTGACGCCCGGCGCAGGAGGCACCGTGGCCGGCAACCTCGCCGCTCTCGGCGCTGCTCGCGTGGCGGTCCTGGGTGTGGTGAGCGACGACGGTCATGGTCACGAACTTCTCCGTTCGCTGCATGCGCGCGGGATCTCCGCCGAACTGATGGTGACAGGCGCGCCGGCGCCGACTTTCACCTACACCAAGCTCATCAATGCGGAGACGGGAATCGAGGATCGGCCGCGCCTCGACTTTATCTCACGCCAGCCGCTGCCGGGCCGGATCGAGCGCCAGATCCTGGATCGTCTGGAATCCGCCGTTGCCGGTTTTGACTTGATCTTCGTCTCCGACCAGGCCGAAACCGAACAGGGCGTTATAACAGAGGCAGTGCGGCGCCTGCTGACAGTTCTCGCCGTCGGCCATCCCCAGCGGATCTTCTGGGCCGACTCGCGCAAGCATGTCCACGAGTTCCGGAAAGTGATCGTCAAGCCCAACCGCGAGGAAGCGGACGTTGCTTGCATGCGCCTGTTTGGCCAAGTGGACTACCAGAAGCTGCGCCAACATGTGGAGACCGCGCTGATGGTGGTCACGCTGGGGGCAGAAGGCGCCCTGCTCGTAGAACCGGGGCGAGTGACCGCGGTTGATACGGCGCCGGTGGAGAAGCCCGTGGACATCTGCGGCGCAGGCGATAGTTTCTCGGCTGGCGCGGCGCTGGCGCTGGCCGTGACGGGTTCCCCGGTCGAGGCGGCCCGCTTCGGGAACCTGGCCGCCTCGGTTACGATCATGAAGAATGGAACCGGCGCCGCCTCCTTGGAGGAAGTGCTCGCGGCGGCCTCCGCAAGGCTCGAGAGATGAACACGCTCGCCATGGACATCGGCGGAACCAAGTTCACGCTGGCGGCCTTCGAGGGCGCGCGCATGGTTCGCCGCGACTCACGCTCAACGGACAGCGCGGGCGGGCGCGACTGGATGCTGGCGCAACTCGGGGAGATCGCCTCCGCCTGGCAGGCCGAGCAGGAGTTCCAGGCCTGCGGCATCGGCTTCGGGGGTCCCGTGGACTATCGAGCGCAGCGCATTGCGCTGTCCACGCATGTGGGCGGCTGGCAGGACTTTGAATTGTCCGCCTGGGTACGGGACGAGCTCGGCGTTCCCGCCGTGATGGACAACGATGCGAATGTTGGCGGCCTGGGCGAGGCTGTGCACGGGGCCGGCGCCGGATACGACCCCCTCTTTTACATGACGATCTCGACCGGAATCGGCGGAGGCATCATCGTCGGTGGCGACGTTTATCGCGGCGCCGATTCCTACGCCGGAGAGATCGGGCACCTCACCATCCGGCCGGGAGGCCCTGAGTGTCTCTGCGGCGCGCGAGGCTGTCTCGAACGCATGTGCTCCGGACTCTGGTTGGCGCGAGACCATGGACGGCCGGCGAAAGAACTGCTCCGTGACCAGGATTTTGTGCACCGGTACGTGGTGGACTTGGCCCTTGGGTTGAAGGCGGCCATCATGCTTCTTAACCCGGCTCGCGTGGTGATCGGCGGCGGAATCTCGAAGGCCGGAGAGCCGCTGTTCGGGCCATTACGCGAGGAATTGCGGCGCCAGATCACAGGTTGGTCGCGGGCGCGCCTCGACGTGGTACCGGCGGCGCTTGGCGATGACAGTGTATTATGGGGCGCACTGGCGCTGGCTCGGAAAAGCTGCAACGCTTAGACAAAGAGATCGGAATTATATACTTTACAAACCCGGAATATTGGGGTATGCCTGAAGTATGGAAGCCGACATTCTCCAACCCCAATTCACCGATGAAGACGCGGCCCGCGCTTTCCTGGAGGCGCAACGGTGGCCGAAGGGTCCGGAATGCCCGCACTGCGGCGTGATAGGAGACTCCTACCGACTCGAAGGGAAAACCGATTCCAAGACGCCAGTCCGCAAGGGCGTCTGGAAGTGCGGAGCTTGCCGGGGGCAGTTTACGGTCACGGTGGGGACGATCTTAGAGGACAGCCACATTAAGCTGCAAAAGTGGCTCTTCGCAATCCATCTCCTTTGCGCCACCAAAAAGGGCATGAGCGCCCATCAACTTCATCGGATGCTCGGAGTGACGTACAAGAGCGCCTGGTTCATGGCGCGTCGCATTCGGTACGCGATGGGGCAGGAGCCGTTATCATCCAAGCTCAAGGGGATTGTGGAAGTTGACGAAACGTACATCGGCGGGAAGGAAAAGGGCAGACGCGGAACTCCCGGCCCGGAAAGCAAGAAGACCCCGGTGGTTCATATGGTTGAACGCTCTCTCGTGAGGGACAAGGGAAAAGTGAAAACGCTGCCCGTCCAGTCCGTCACGGTCAAAAACCTGAAGCCGATCTTGAGGGAATACCTTGCCAGCGATGCGGCACTGAACACCGATGAGGCCGTGGTGTACTACTTCGCTGGCAAGGATTTCTCCTCGCACGACTCGGTAAACCATTCCGAGAAGCAGTACGTCAAACTCGTGGATGGCGGGCAGAAGATCACCGCGAACACGGTTGAGGGGTACTTCAGCATCCTAAAGCGGGGCATCACGGGTGTCTACCAGCACGTCGGACGCCAGCACTTGCACCGTTACCTGAGCGAGTTCGATTTTCGGTACAACTCTCGTGACGTTTCGGACGCCGAACGGCGAGACATGGCGATTGCAGAGGTCTCCGGGAAGAGGCTGATGTACCGGGACTCACGATAGGCCGCCCAAGCCCTTCGAAGCTTCGGCACTCACGAGAAGTAACCCGGGTTTGCTCGCCAAAAGTGATCCACAACTTGCCCCAACTTGCCCCGGAAGCCAGGGATGATGGTGAGGTTCCCAATATCCGGCGGAGAGGGCCTTGCCCACGTGCAAATCTTAGCGGCAACGTGCATCGTGATGAAGACAATCATTTTGCCCGACGGCAAAACCGCCGCCGGGGATGATATTGATGGCACCACCCCCTATGTCGACCACACGCCCTGAACGGCGCTAAACGCTGTTTTTCGCGTGGGTCACTCTAAACGAGCACAAGTGGGTCATTCTTCGTGAGTGCCGAGGCTTCGAAGGGTAAAGACAAACAAAACACTTGACTTGCACCCGCGTTCGAATGCATTATTAGATAGCGGATGCCCTCTTCGCCCGGTTCACAACTCGTTTTCGACTTCGACGGACCACCCGCCCTCATGACAGTAGATGAGATCTACGAGCGTGCCTCTGTGGACATGATCCGCGCTCTCCAGAAAGAGGATCGAAGAATCGAGCGCAAGCCAGCCGGTATGCATTCCCTCGCGCTCGGAGATTATTTTTCGATGTGGGCAAACACGGCACCAGACGGCGGCGTAATCGTCATCGGGATGGAGGACGATGAAGCTGGGACCGTGACCGGATGTTCGAAACTCTCGATGCATCAATTGAACCGCTTAGAGAGTACCCGCATCGAGTACTGTGCGGATTCGCGAGCCGAGAGTAAGAGAATAGAAGCGACCAACGTGAACGGAGAGCCGGATTACCTGCTTGTGTTTCGCATCTTTTATCGGCAGGACAAGGTTGTCAGGACTAGCGCGGGAAACGCATTCTGGAGGGTAGCCGACACAAAGAGACGCCTCACGGAAGAGGAGATCCGCGAACTACAAATCGACAAGGGAGAAATTGATTTCGAGTTAGAACCCTGCAACCTGGAGTACCCAACAGGCTTTGACCGTGCACTGCTTCACGAGTTCGCTGATAGGTTCGCTAAGGCGCGCAGCCTTTCTCCTCACACCGACGAGGAGATCCTCGCGTTGGCCCGCCTCGGGAAGAAGAAGGAAACCACGTTTATCCCGAACATGGCATGTGCACTTCTCTTTGCCGCCGACGCTCGCCTGATATTTCCGGGTTGCTTCATAAGATTCCTGCGGTTTGGCGGGGAAACCGAGGGAACGGGCGAGAAATTCAACGCAGTTAAGGATATCCAAATCGAGGGCAATATCCCCTCTCTAATAGTACAGGCCGAAAAGGTTTTGGACGATCAACTCCGGGAGTTCTCCCGGCTTGGGAAAGACGGCAGGTTCTTCACCGCCCCAGAGTACCCAAAGCCAGCATGGTACGAGGCGGTAGTCAATGCATGCGCTCATCGGTCGTATTCGCTTCGAACCATGAATGTATTCATTAAGATGTTTGATGACCGTCTGGAGGTTGAGAGTCCAGGCGGGTTCCCTCCCCTTGTCACGCCTCAGAACATCTATGACGTTCACAAGCCTCGCAACCCCTATCTCATGGACGCTCTGCGGTACTTCGACTTTGTGAAATGCGCCCACGAAGGTACTCGTCGTATGCGAGATACGATGAGCGAACTCCGCCTTCCGGCCCCTGAGTTTCGCCAAGTAGAATCGGACACAACTCCTCTTGTTCGCGTGGTCCTCCGAAATAACGCCCGCCAAAGGCGGGTGTGGGTTGATTCAGATGTGAGCGCGATTATAGGCGAAGTGGTGATGAAGGATCTTACGGAGGATCAGAAGCGGGCCATCAATTTCACTGCAGAATACGGCGAGATAAGCGTTAGCGACGTGCAAAGACTAACCCAGCGATCATGGCCATCAGCCAAGCGACTTCTGACGGCTCTCGTAGTTAAGGGCATATTGGAGCACAGATCCAGGACCGACCTGGACCGTGATCCGCAGGCGCGGTTTTTCATTCGGACTCGCAAGCTTGCAAAGGAACCACAGTGACAAAAACGAAGGCATTGCGCAGCCACCCTAGTAGACTATCTCTCCAGCCGCTGAATTTCGAGGACGCAGTGTCGGACCTCCTGAAGATCAAGCCGGAGCCGAAGAAGTCCCGAAGGCCTGAGGCCAAGCGCAAGAGATCACAACGTCAATGAGTGCTATGTCACGTAGCTCATCAGCACCCAACCTAAACCTATTAGCAGCAGCCCGGTGATGAAGCAGGAGGCGCCTAGTAGAAACATGCTGCCCATAGATGACAATGGATGGCTCGGCTTTTTCGGTAGGTTGTACATTTGGTCTACCCTCGCAGCGATTGTTTTTGGTGCTCTGGCGCTATTGGCAAGCAACGGCATACGGGTATTCTCCGAACGGATTGGCAGGGTGCAGAATAAACAGATTGCTGACGCGAATGAACGCGCGTCGAAGGCAGATGAGCGCGCTGGGGAAGCCAACAAGCAGGCAGGACTCGCCCATGAGCGCGCTGCGAAATTAGAAACTCGCGCGTCTGAAGCTGAAGCAGAAACCAAGCGGGCCGAGGCTGAGGCTGCAAAAGCAAATACGGCATCGCACGAGGCGGTCGCTAAAGTTTCCACCGCTGAAGCCCGCATTGCTGAAGCCGAAGCGAGGGCACTGGAAGCAAAACTAGCCCTGGAGAAATTTAAGGCACCTCGTACCCTATCAAAGGAGCAGCAGGATCGGATTGTTGCAAAGCTAAAACCATTTATCGGACAGCAGGTGTCGTTTTCGGTATACCCTGATCCAGAGTCGATCGCACTTTCGCGCGTCATTGTTTCCATGCTGCAGTCTGCTGGGTGGACAAAAAGCCCCTCGCAAATCGGAGATATTGAGATAGAAGGGTCTGGTGTGATATATGACACCGGAGTACGCGCACACATTGCCCCGGCAGACATAGAATCAACTATTGGGGCACTCAATGCTTTTGTGTCTGCATTAACTGCTGAAGGCATAGACTCCGAAGGCCATAGAACTGACCAACTGACGGGTAAGAGGGCCAAAACGATAAATATCGCAGTAGGAAGAAAGCCATAGCCAGAACGTTGTCTGGCTAAATCCCCAAACTGGGGTACGGATTTGCTTTCCCATTTGCTTTCAGTCATGGGTTTGTAAAGTATATAATTACGAAAGAGATGATTCCCTTTCCAGAGGTTTACCTGGCGCGGTTGCGCGCGGCGCTCGAGACGATCGACCTGGGCAAGGTCGGCCAGGCGATCGAGTGGTTCCGCGAGGCGCGCGCCGAGGGCCGTTCGATTTTCGTGTGCGGCAACGGCGGCAGCGCGGCGGCGGCCTCACACTTCGTCACGGACGTCGTCAAGAGCGCCAGTTACGGACGCCCCTCCCGCTTCCGCATCATGGCGCTGACCGATTCCGTCTCCACGATCACCGCGTACGCGAACGACGTCGGCTACGAAAGCGTCTTCGTCGAGCAGTTGAAGAACTTCGCCGAGGCCGGCGATCTGGTGATGGCGATCAGCGGGTCGGGGAATTCCCCGAACGTGCTGCGGGCGATCGAGTACGCCAACTCGATCGGCTGCCGGACTCTGGCGCTGACGGGCCGCGATGGCGGCCAGCTCGGCCCCCTGGCGCAGCTCAACATACAGGCGAGCGAGCTGCACATGGGGCGGATCGAAGAGGCCCACCTCATGATCTGCCACATGATCGGCTACTACTTCATCGACGCGGAAGCCTGAACCAAGCTGTGATGAAGTTCTGGCGGTTGCGGTTCGCCGGAAAACGCGAAGTCTTGGCGTGCCTTCGCAGTACACGAATTGAGTATTTGCCGCAGACGCCCGATCCGTTCAAACCGCGTCACGGCGAAACCCAGTGCATGCGCATCGCACGAACCTGCATCATAGTGCGGCCTTGATCGTCAAGTCCCCGGGCGTCCCAGACCAGAGATTCCCGGTCCTGGGCCCGCAGGCGGGCCTCCAGGGTTATCTGCTCGCCCGGCTGGCAGGGGCGCAGAAACCGCATCTCGCCGATCTCCATTGGCAGCATCGAGCGGCGATCCCGCGGGTCCATGGCCAGCATGTGGAAGCCGGCCAACTGCATCAGGGCCTCGAACAGGTAGGGAGAGTATTGGTAGCGGGCGGCGTGCAGATGCGCGAAATCAACGGTCTCCCGGTAAATGGTCCGGCCCCGTATCAGCCCCGGACCGGCGCCGTCAATGACCTCCAGCACACGATACCTGCCGTCGAGTCCGGTGCGGTCTTTGT
>VFSW01015172.1_pt1 | contig 10611 bp, 8 predicted proteins | sample 5358111 | NCBI WGS metagenome assembly VFSW01 (sample SAMN11554181, study PRJNA540505) | mine drainage metagenome | isolation source: sediment from site ElyBrook_90M | place: USA: Ely Copper Mine, Vershire, VT | collected 2017
TCCTCCCAGCTCGAGCGAGAGCCGGTTGTGGCTCGCGGCCGTTGCCCCCCGGATGGCGCGCCCAACTTCGGTGGACCCGGTGAACGCGATCTTGTCGACGCCGGCATGCTTCACCAGCGCCTCGCCGGTTGAGCCATCCCCCGTCACGATGTTGACCACTCCCGCGGGCAGCCCCGCTTCCTGACAAAGCTCCGCGAAGAGCAAGGCCGTGAGCGGAGTATATTCGGCGGGTTTCAGCACCACCGTATTTCCCGTCGCCAGCGCCGGCGCGATTTTCCAGGCCAGCATGAGCAGCGGAAAATTCCACGGAATGATTTGCCCCACCACCCCGCAAGCCTCGTGCTCCGAAAATTCTTGCCCGAGCAACTGCGCCCAGCCGGCGTGATAGTAAAAATGCCGCGCCACCAGCGGAACATCGATGTCCCGGCTTTCGCGGATCGGCTTGCCGTTGTCCATGGTCTCAACCACGGCCAGTAGCCGCGAATGTTTTTGCACCAGCCGGGCTAAAGCGTAGAGATAACGCGCGCGCGCATGAGGAGTAAGCGCGCGCCACTTTCCCGACGCGCCCCGCGCAGCGCGAACCGCGGCATCAATGTCATCAGTACCGCCTTGAGCCACGGAAGCGAGCCTCTCGCCATTCGAAGGATCGACCGTATCGAAATATTCCCGGGCCGCCGGCGCCTGCCACGCGCCTCCAATAAACAGTCCAAAGCGCCGCCCGTGCCGCTCCAGCCAGCCGATCGCCTCTTTGGCATCTTCCGGAGCCGGTCCGTACTCCATGCTGACGAATTTTTCGGCAATGCTCATATAGCGATGCTCATATTTGGAGAGCTGTACCTGCAACTCAATTGGGTGCCCCAAATCCCGCCGTAGTTGCGAGACGTGGGACTTCAACAATCCCTACGCGATCGGATGCCGATACTCCGCCGAATACCGTCCCGTGGCGTGATGCTCCAATTGCCGCTCGATGTCGCCCAGCAATCCGCTCGCGCCAAAACGGAAGAGTTCCGCCCGCGTCCACGACAGGCCCAGCTCTTCCTTCATCATCGCCAGCCAGTCGATGGACTGTTTCGCCGCGCGAATTCCGCCCGCCGGCTTGAAGCCGACGGCCATCCCGGTTTGCTGCGCGTATTCGCGAATCGCCCGCACCATCACCAGGCTCACCGGCAGCGTGGCATTCGTCCGTTCCTTTCCCGTCGAGGTCTTGATGAAGTCCGCGCCCGCCATCATCGTCACGAAGCTGGCCCGCGCCACATTGCGGAACGTGAGCAGATCGCCCGTGCCCAGAATGACCTTCATGTGCGCGCGCCCGCAGGCTTGCTTGAACGCCGCAACCTCGTCGTAAAGCGCCTGCCAGCGCCCCCCGAAGACATGCCCGCGGGTGATGACCACATCGATCTCGTGAGCGCCCGCCTCCACCGACCGGCGAATTTCCGCCACCCGCTCCGCCAGCGGCGACAGTCCCGCGGGAAATCCGGTCGAGACTGCCGCAACATGAATGCCGCTTCCCTCCAGCGCGTGCAGCGCGGTTTCGATGAACGTGTGGTAAACGCAAACCGCGCCGACCTTAATTCCGAGTTCCTCAATCCCGAGTTTCTGCACAAGTTCCTGCTGCATCGGTCGCCGCGCCTTGGCGCACAGTCGGCGCACCCGCTCGTCCGTGTCGTCGCCGGAAAGCGTGGTCAAATCCATGCACGTGATGGCGCGCAGCAGCCACGCCGCCTGCCAGTCTTTTTTCACGGTGCGTCGCGCCACCTGCGATTGGGCGCGGCGTTCCACCGCGCTGGTGTTGACTCGTACTTCTTGCAGCCAGTTCAGATCGAGCGGAATGCCCGTGTTCGAAAGTAAAGGGCGTCCGGCGAGAGTGGCGATCCCGCCCGCCACCTGGCGCTCCGCGATGTCGCGTGCCGCCCGCTCCGGTTTGGAGGATTGATGTTCCACCGCCGATATTGTACGTCACACTCGACCGATGGAGCCCCGGACGCCCTCGTCCGGGAGCCGTCACCACAAGTGCCGCCGGTCGCCATCCTTCCACAGATCGTGCCAGGGTTTACAATGGCGCACGATTTCTATCCTGATGAAGAAGCCAATCTCGCCCGCGATACGGAAAAAGCTGGAGCAGGCGGCGGCGCGCGTGATGAAGAACGCCCATGCTCCCTACTCCCACTTCCACGTGGGCGCGGCGATCCTGCTGACCAACGGAAAAATCTTTTCCGGATGCAACGTGGAGAACGCTTCCTATGGCATGACCAACTGCGCCGAGCGAACTGCAATCTTCTCCGCAGTCGCGGCCCTGGGTCCGAAAATCGAGATTCGTGCCGTCGCCGTCGCCAACGATCACGGTGTCCCCTGCTCGCCCTGCGGAGCCTGCCGACAGGTGATTTATGAGTTCGGGCCCGATGCGACTATCTTTTTTCAGGGCGCCAGCGGCCCCAGGCAGGCGCACATCACCGCACTGCTGCCGGAAGGATTCCGCCTCCAGTGACCGAGACCAAATCTCCTGCGCCAACCTTTCGGGCCATCGATGTGATCCGCAAAAAACGAGATGGCATCGAACTCTCGCGCCAGGAGATCGAAGGCATGGTCAGGGCCTATACCGAAGGCGACATTCCCGACTATCAGGCGTCGGCGTGGCTGATGGCGGTGGTGCTCAAGGGCATGACGCGCCCCGAAACCGCGGCCCTGACCGACGCCATGCTGCACTCCGGCGACGTGCTCGATCTCTCTTGGTTGCCCGCGAAAAAAGTCGATAAGCATTCAACCGGCGGCGTCGGCGACAAAACTTCTCTCATTCTGGCGCCATTGGCCGCCGCCGCCGGGGTCGCCGTTCCCATGATCAGCGGCCGCGGACTCGGCCACACCGGCGGCACGCTCGATAAACTCGAATCCATTCCCGGCTTCAACGTAAATCTTTCCGTCGCGGACTTTCGCCGCGTGCTCCAAGTCTGCGGCTGCGCCATGATCGGGCAAACCGCCGAGATCGCTCCCGCCGACCGCAAGCTCTACGCCCTGCGCGACGTCACCGGCACGGTGGAGAGTCCCTATCTGATCTGCGCCTCGATCATGAGCAAGAAACTCGCGGAGGGAATTGATGCGCTCGTGCTTGACGTAAAGACCGGCTCCGGCGCTTTCATGAAGAGCGAGCCAGACGCCGCCTTTCTCGCCGAACTCATGGTCGAGACCGGCGAACGCATGGGCAAGCAGGTCGTCGCGCTCATCACCGGCATGGATCAGCCGTTGGGCAATATGATCGGCAATGCGCTGGAAGTAATTGAGTGCGTCGAAGTCCTGCGCGGCGGCGGCCCCGGCGACTTGCGCGAGCTCTGCCAGGAACTGGCGGGATGGATGCTGCATCTCGGCGGCGTGGCAAACTCCGTAGCGGAAGGAAAACAGCAGAGCGCGAAACTGATTTCTTCCGGCAAGGCGCTCGAAACATTTCGCCAGATGGTTGAACTGCAAGGCGGTGACCCGCGGGTGATCGACGACGCCAAGCGCCTGCCCCGGGCGCAGCACGCCATGCAGGTAACGAGCGCAAAGAGCGGCTATGTCGCGTCGATGCAGTGCGATCAGATCGGGACGGCCTGCGTGATTCTCGGCGGCGGACGCGAGCGCAAAGAAGACTCGGTCGATCCCGCCGTCGGCATCGTGCTGCACAAAAAAGTCGGAGATCGAGTCGCCGCCGGAGAGCCCCTGGCCACGATTCACTACAATGCCAATGCGAAAGCGGCGCGGGCCCGGCAACTCGTCGAAACCAATTGCGAGATATCAGACGCTGCGCCTCCGAAGCGGCCGCTCATCCGCGGAGTCATCGGCGGCGCGCCATGATCTGCTCTCGGCTTTGAAAGGGCGCGGCTTCTAGCCGCACCGCAAATGTTGCGACGATCCACTGCGGCTTTAGCCGCCGTCTGCCTTGGGCGATTGGAGAACTGAATGGGACGCTACACCGGAATTCTTGGCCTGTTGACCATGCTCGGGCTCGCCTACGCCTTCTCCACCAATCGCCGTGCCATCCGCGGGAAGACCGTGGCCTGGGGCCTGGGCCTGCAGATCGTGTTTGCCATATTTGTGTTGCGCATTGACTTTGGCCGCCGCATGTTCCAGGCCGCCGGCGATGCCGCCCAGCGCGTGCTCAACTACGCGTTCGTAGGTTCGGAATTTGTTTTCGGCGAACTGGGGAAAAAGAGCTCCAATATCGGCTTCGTGTTCGCATTCCAGGTGCTTCCGGTCGTCATTTTCATCTGCGCGTTCTTCGCCATCCTGTACTACGTCGGCATCATGCAAATCATTATCCGCATCGCGGCCTGGCTCATGACGCGCATCATGGGGGCCAGCGGCGCCGAGTCGCTCAACGTCGCGGCCAGCATCTTCATGGGACAAACCGAAGCCCCGGTCACCATCCGTCCCTTCCTGCCCGACCTCACCCGCTCCGAACTCATGACCGTGATGACCAGCGGCATGGCGCACGTCTCCGGCTCCATTATGGCGGCCTATTTCGCTTTCGGCGCCGAACCGCGCCACGTGCTCAGCGCCGTCATCATGACCGCGCCGGGAACCATTCTGGTTTCAAAAATGCTCGTGCCCGAGACCGAACAGCCCAAAACCGCCGGACGCGTGGTCATGCCCGAAGAAGAACATGGCAAGGAAAAAGACAATCTTCTCGGCGCCATCGCCCGCGGCACCGGCGACGGCCTCCACATGGCGCTCAACATCGGAGCCATGCTGATCGCCTTCCTCGCTCTCATCGCATTGGCCGACGGCATCATGGGTGGAATTCACAATGGCCTCGCGCACCTCGGCATTTCCTGGTTCCCCTCCAGCATAGAAAGCATTTTCGGCGTGCTCTTCGCGCCCGTCGCGTGGGTCATCGGAATCCCCAGGCACGATTGCCTCGCAGTCGGTAACCTGCTCGGCATCCGTATGGTCTTGAACGAGCTGGTCGCGTTCAAAACCCTCGGACCCATGAAGGCGACACTCGACCCGCGCTCGTTGACCATTGCCACCTTCGCGCTCTGCGGGGTCGCCAATCTCCGTTCGATCGGAATTCAGATCGGCGGCATCGGCGCGCTGGCTCCAAACAAGAAAGGCGAACTCGCGCGCCTCGGCGTCCGCGCCATGCTCGCCGGCACCATGGCAAATCTAATGTCCGCCTCCATCGCCGGCATGTTGTTGTAAAAGCCGCCCAGCCGAGCAGAACGCCGCCGCCCGCGTGGGGACGGACGCATTCGTCCGTCCGGTTCCCGTCAGGGAGCCCTGAAGATAGCCCGCCAGTTTCACGGGCGGGATCAGTCCGCGATAACGGACCCGCGCCGTGGGCACGGCTGAACTGCCTCGCAGCCAACTCCCTCCTACTCTACCCAGCCCGCTCCTTTCGTAAACTGTTAAACTTTCATGCTCCACCAAAGGAGTCCCGTGAAACGTCTCCTCATCGCTCCGCTCGCCATCTTCTGCTCGCTCGCCGCCGCGGCCCAAACTCGCGTCATCATCGACACCGACCCCGGCATCGACGACGCCATGGCCATCATGCTCGCCCTGAACTCGCCCGAACTCAAAGTGGAAGCTCTGACGGTTGTGCCCGGCAATGTCGACGGCAAGCAGGGTCTGGAAAACGCGCTGAAGATTGTTTCGCTGGCGGGACGGTGCGATCTGCCGGTGGCCGGCGGAGCGCAGCATCCGCTCAATCAGAAGCTGATCACGGCGCAGTTCTGGCATGGCCCGAACGGTCTGGCGGGAGTCGAACTGCCGGCGTCGAAATGCAAAGCCGACCCGCGCTTCGGCCCCGATCTCATCATCGAACTGGCGCATAAATATCCCCACCAGCTCACCCTGATCCCCATCGGCCCACTTACCAACATTGCGCTCGCAGTTTCGAAAGATCCCTCAATCGCGTCGTTGGTGAAAGACATCGTCATCATGGGCGGCTCCATTTCCGGCGGCAACGTGAACGGCGCCCCCGCGGCCCACATCTACGGCGATCCCGAAGCCGCAGCCATCGTCTTCAACGCGGGATGGATGGTCACCATGATCGGCTCCGACGTCGGCGAGCGCACCCTCATCACCCGCAAATATCTGAAAGATCTGCAATCGCTGCATGGGCCGGAGAGCGACTTCATCGCCAAGCTGGCCGATTTTTATCTGACACGCTCGGAGAAAAGCGGCTACCAGGGTGCCGCCATGTACGATCCTCTCGCGGTCGCGACCGTGATCGATCCCACGCTGGTTACGCTCAAAGATATGCACGTAGATGTTGAAACCAAGGGCGAGTTCACCCGCGGCGAAACGGTCGCGAATCGTATGGGATCGAACGAAAAAAACGTGCTGCACGGCGACCATTACGAAATCGAAGGCGTAATCGACCTGCAGCCCAATGCGCGCGTCTGCCTGGCTTCGAATGCCGACCGCTTCCTGCAATTATTCATCAGCCGGATCAAAGGCAAGTAGCGCAACGGATTCGTGGCGCCCCGGACGCAGGGAGTCCCAGACGGCAGTGGAGCCCCGGACGCCCTCGTCCGGGGTTTAACGCCGCGATTGCCTGCCTCCAAAACCGGGCGGACGAGGCGTCCGCCGCGCCACTAACCGCTGGCGTGCGCCAGCAGCAGAATCGCCAGCCCATAAAACACAAACATCAGGGCCAGAAACATCTTCGCCTTCGATCCCGCCCCGGCAAATTCCTTCCACGCAAACACTCCCCACAGCGCACCGACCATGGGCGCCGACTGCCCGATGGCATACGACAACGCGAAGCCCGCCGATCCTCCCGCCACCACGTTGCACATGGTCCCAATGCCCCAGATTGTTCCGCCCAGCAACCCCAGCAAGTGTCCCGAGGGCGGTCCGCTGAAAAAACCCGCGAAACCCACCGGTTCGCCCGCCAGCGGCTTCCTCATGAAATACAAATTCCAGAGGAAGCAAGAGAGCAGCGCGCCCAGCGTGAGAAATACGACGGAACTATAGGGCGTCAGCGCGTTCCCGCGCGTCGCGCCATAAGCGACGAACGGATTCCACAACCCCATCAGCACGCCCGAGACAATGCAGATGAGGATGCTCTTGCGCGACGCCGAGCGCCCTGAGCCCAGGCTGCCGAACGCCTTGCCATCGAGAATCACAGCGATCAGCGCGCACGCCACGCCGGCCGCCATGAACAGCAGATTCCCCTTCGGTTGCAGGATGTAGCTCAGCATGGTGCCCACCACCAGGGCGATTCCAATCGAAACCGGCAGCGCCACCGCCAACCCGGCCATATCGATCGCCGCCACCAGCAGCAGGTTCGCCAGATTGAAGATCGCGCCACCCACCATCGTCCACAGAATGTTGGAGTTGTCGGCGGAACGAATGTTGTTCAGAAAGCTCGTCGAATCATGTCCCGTGCTGCCCAGGGTGAGCGCTCCAACCAGGGAGATCAGAAATATGCCGATCGCATAATCCCAATAAAAAAGCTCGAAGCGGTAATTCTTTACCCCTTTGAAAGTATTCGCCCACGAGCCCCAGCAGATCGCGCTGGCAACCGTCATGAGCAACGCGACCGTAAAATTGGGCGGTGTGAACATCGTGGTCCCCCATTCGAAAAACGAGTAACTGTACTCTTCTTCGCGCTGCCTCACAAGGGACGCACCGCTGCGGCTAGTGGGTCAGTTTGAAAAATGAATCGCCTGGGCGGCTGAGGCCGCGCCCTTTCAAAACAAACTCTCAAAGTTCGCGGAGAAAGGGGACGCTGGAAACCGGGTCGTATAAAGCGCCGGGTTGAGCGCTGTCTTGACTCGCGCTTTTCATCGTCGCGCGCTGCATCAAGATCGGGGCAAAGGACCGCTAACATCTTTCCTGGCGCAGGCTTGCAGTGTGCTGTCCCTGTGGAAAAGATGGGCGCTAATCGACTGATAACAAACGAGTTAATCTCGCGAGATAAATCGATTCAACTCCCCGCCACAGGGCGCCAAATCGCGCTTGACCTGTGGGTCGAGAAGTCCACTCGGATCGCGCCAGCGAGTCGCCACCGCAGCGCAAACGGCATCGTGGCAAGCCATGCACAACTCCTAATCATGCACGCAAGACCAAATCACGAACGCAACTCGTGGAGGGGCGGACGCCCTCGTCCGCCCAGCGGCGCTGCGTGGTAGCGGATTTTGTGGCGGCCTTCCCCGGACGAGGGCGTCCGGGGTTCCACACGAAATCTCTAGCCGTTTACTTGTACGTACGTTCCGCGCCGCAGGAACTCTCCCTGGCCCGCCTTGCCCAGGAACTTGTCTCCCTCGACGACCACTCTTCCTCTCGACAACACTACGTCCGCCATTCCCGTGACCTGGATTCCCTCGAACATGGAGTAGTCGACGCGCATGTGGTGCGTGGCCGCGCTGATCGTGTGCTTGCGCCGGGGATCGAAGATGACAAGATCGGCATCGCTGCCCACCGCGATCGTTCCCTTGCGCGGATAAAGGCCAAACAACTTTGCGGGCGTGGTCGAGACCAGCTCGACAAAACGGTTCGCGCTGAACCGACCGCTGGCCACGCCGCCGGAGTAGATCAGGCTCATGCGATGCTCCACGCCGGGGCCGCCATTGGGAATCTTGGTGAAGTCGTCGCGGCCCAATTCTTTCTGTTCTTTGAAGCAAAACGGGCAATGATCGGTGGAGACCACTTGCAGGTGATCGCGCTGCAGGCCGTTCCAGAGTTTTTCCTGATTCCATTTCTCGCGCAGCGGCGGAGTGAACACATACTTCGCGGCTTCGAAGCCGGGCGCGTCCATGTTTTCGAGCGAGAGATACAAATACTGCGGGCAGGTTTCGGCGTAGACGGGGAGTCCGCGATCGCGCGCCTCGCGAATTTTCTCCAGCGCGTCGTTGCAGCTTAAGTGGACGATGTAGAGCGGCGCGCCCGCCATTTCGGCCAGCGCGATGGCGCGGCCCACGGCTTCGGCTTCGGCGGTGGTAGGGCGGGTAAGGGCATGATACTTCGGCGCTTTCTTACCCGCGGCCAAGGCCTGCTGCACGATGACGTCGATGGCGCTGCCGTTTTCCGCGTGCATGCAGACCAGCGCGCCATTCTTCGCCGTGTTCTGTAAAGCTTTGAAAATGCTGCCGTCGTCGAGCATGAAGACGCCGGTATAGGCCATGAAAAGCTTGAAGCTGGTCACGCCTTCATGCACCAGATCGTTCATCTCGGAAAGCTGTCCGCCGGAAACGTCGGTGACGATGCAATGAAAGGCGTAATCGCAAACCGCTTTGTTCGCGGCCTTGCCCATCCAGGTGTCGAAGGCCTGGCGCAAGGCCTGGCCTTTGTATTGAATGGCGAAGTCGATCAGGGTGGTCGTGCCGCCAAAGGCGGCGGCGCGCGTGCCGGTTTCAAAATCGTCGGCGCTGGTGGTGCCGCCGAAAGGCATGTCGAGGTGAGTGTGCACGTCGAAGCCGCCGGGCAGGACAAGTTTTCCAGTCGCGTCGATGATCTTCGACGCGCTGTCCGGTGGCAGGTTCGCGCCCACCGCGGAAATTTTTCCGCCGGCAATGGCGACGTCGGCCAGGTAGGTGTCGGTTGCCGTGACCACGGTGCCGTTCTTGATGATGGTGTCGAAGACCATGGTTCTCCCAATCATGGAGGGGCGGACGCCCTCGTCCGCCCAGCCCAGGGGCATGATTCTAAACGAAAGCGTTCGCGGGGCTTCCCCGGACGAGGGCGTCCGCAGCTCCACGAAAATGGTCCGGGGCTCCACAAAAAATCGATAAGCGGCTGCAAATGCAGGGAGGCTCCAGCCACAATCAGCGTTGCCGGTTTCTATGCTACACTGCCCCTCCTCAACTGGTCGCAAGAGGAGTGACGCAGCGCTGAACCGGGGGAATCCGGCCATGCAATTTGGCATCACGTTAAAACCCGATATCTCCATCGAACGCATCGTGGGCCTGACGCGGCAGGCCGAGGCGGCGGGATTCGACTACGGCTGGATCTTCGATTCGCACGTGCTGTGGATGGAACCGTATCCGCTGATGACGTTGATGGCAACGAACACGAAGAAGATGCGAATCGGCACGTGCGTGACGAATCCTGCGACCCGCGACCTGACCGTGACTGCGAGTCTGTTCGCGACGTTGAATCGGATTTCCGGCGGGCGCAGGGAACTGGGCATTGGACGCGGCGACAGCTCGCGGCGCGTCATGGGGAAGAAGCCGGTGAGTTGGTCGCAACTGGAGGCCGCGGTGAAAGAGTTTCGCGATCTTAGTTCCGGCAGGGAAGTGCAGCACGACGGCCAGCCCACGCGCATTAGTTGGGCGAAGGATTCTCCGCGGGTGTGGATTGCCGGCTACGGGCCGAAGGTGCTGCACATGGCCGGCCGCGTGGCCGACGGAATCATTCTACAGTTCGCCGATCCGGGGCTGATCGAGTGGTGCATGGGATTCGTGAAAGAAGGCGCCAAGGCCGCGGGGCGCGATCCGACGAGCATTGAAGTGATGGCGGCCGCGCCGGTGTGGCTCTCGGATGACCTGAACATCGCCCGTGAACGCGTGCGCTGGTTCCCGGCGCTGGTGTCGAATCACGTGATGGACTTGATCCGGCAGTACAAGCCGGAAGAGTTGCCGCCGGCGCTCACGTCGTTCGTCACCCGGCGAGTGTAAGGGCCGCGGCCCGAAG
>VFSW01015173.1_pt1 | contig 10610 bp, 10 predicted proteins | sample 5358111 | NCBI WGS metagenome assembly VFSW01 (sample SAMN11554181, study PRJNA540505) | mine drainage metagenome | isolation source: sediment from site ElyBrook_90M | place: USA: Ely Copper Mine, Vershire, VT | collected 2017
GCTCCATGTATCCCGTCAACGCGGCGGCCGGGCCCTTGAGCGCGACGAGCTTCGCGTTCTTCCCGATGGGAGGAAGCGGCGGCTGGTTCGCAGCGGCGCCCGCAGATGGCTTGCGCTTCGCACGTGCAGCTTGCGCGACGACGTCGGCGCGCAAGATCATGCCGTTCGGTCCCGAGCCGGTAATCGCGGCGCGATCGAGTTCTTGCTTGCGCGCGATGCGCGCGGCTTGATGCGACGCTGCGATGCCGCGCTTCGACACGCTCGGCGTGCCACTGGCTGGGCTCGCAGTAGACGCCGTAGCCTTGTTATCCTGAGCCGGCCGCGCAGAGGCCGAGCCGGCCGACGCACCGGGAACGCCGTTGATGTCGATTTCCGCGAGTTTTGCGCCGACCGCGACGGTGTCGCCGGCACGCATAAGGAGCGTCGCTACCGTGCCGCTTACCGGAGCCGGCACCTCGACGTCGACTTTGTCGGTCGTGACTTCGACGATCGTGTCGCCCTCGTTCACGTATTGCCCCGGCTTCACACGGAACTCGACGATCGACCCCTCGGTAACGGACTCGCCCATCTCGGGGAGCGTCACATCGACGAGTTTGGGCGGCCCGATCGCAGCGGTCGCTTTTGAAGCGCCGTTGGACGCAGCGGCCTTGCCGTTGGCTGCGGCGGCCTTGGACGTGTCGATCTCGGCAAGGACCATGCCCACGGCGACCGTGTCGCCCTCGCCGCCGAAGGTCTGGGTAATCACGCCCGAGGCGGTGGCCGGAACTTCGACATCGACCTTATCGGTGGTCACGTCCACCAGGGTATCGCCCTCGGCGACGACGTCTCCGGCCTTCTTGCGCCATTCGACGATGGAGCCTTCGGTGACCGACTCACCCATCTCGGGGAGCGTCACTTTGACCATCGCGTCCGCCACGTTGATGTTTACTCCGTCCTGCTAGGAAAAAACGAGACGTGATCAGTTCACGCCTCTAACAGTCTAACCCCGCCCGGGGCGCCGCGGCTACGACCAGGGACGAAGGCCGCCCCGCCCCCAAGCGAAAGGTCCCCCTGCCGAGCCTAGCCCACGTGCGTGAAGCGCGCGATGGCCAGGCTCGAGCAGGCGATGATCGCCCACAGCATCGCGCCGAGCGCGAGCGGGCGCAACCCCGCCGCGCGAATCTTGGCGATGTCGGTTCCGAGGCCGACGCCCGCGAGCGCGACGACGATCAAGAACATCGCGAGGTCCTGCAGCGGCGCTTGCGCCACGGCCGGAATGAGCCCGAACGAATTGAGCGCCGACGCGCACGCAAACCACAGCACGAACCACGGTAAAATCGCGCGCCAGTTGACGTTGCGCTTTGCTTCCCGGTGCTGCTGCACGCGCCGCCAGACGTAAAAGAGCACGATCGGAACGATCAGCGTCGTGCGCGTCAGCTTGACGACGACCGCGGCATTGCCCGCTTCGCGGCCGTACCCGAATGCCGATGCGACGACCGACGACGTATCGTTGATCGCGGTACCGGCCCACAATCCGAACGCGCTCTGCGAAAGGTGCATGAGATGCCCGAGCGGTGCAAAGATCAGCACGGCCACCACGTTGAATAGAAAGACCGCGCCGAGCGCGTACGCAATATCGGCTTGATCGGCATCGATGACGCTCGATACCGCAGCGATCGCCGAACCGCCGCAAATGGCCGTACCGATGCCGAGTAAACGCCGCAGGTTTTTATCGAGACCGAGCATGCCGCCGAGTACGTACGACGCTGCAATGACGATCGCCATCGTCCCCAACATCACCGGCAACGATCGCGCGCCGCCTTTCGCTAGCTCGCTCAGGCTCAAATGCGCGCCGAGCAACACGATCGACCACTGCAAGAGTTGTTTGCTAGCGAAGATGACGCCGCCGCGCCACGACTCCGGCGGCGTCCAAATCACCGCGATCGCCACGCCGATGAGAATCGCAAACACCGGGCCGCCTACGAGCGGCACGAGCGACCCTAAACCGGCCGCGACGAGCGCAACCGCAACGCAGAGTGCAAGGCCCTTAAAAATAGCTCGCAGGCTCCGCTCCTTGGAGGATCATGCGATCTTTCGCAAACTTCGGACGCTTGTGCGTGAGCACCCACGCCGACACGTCGTAGGCGTCTTGCAGCGAGAGCGTCCCGGGCGCATTCTTCGGCATGTTGAAACGCACGAAGCCCGTCATAAGATCGAGGTGCGACATTCCGGCGCCGCTATTGAATGATTTCGCTCCCCAGAGCGGCGGAAACGCTCCATGAACGCCCGCACCGTTTGCTTGATGACACATTTCGCACGATTTCGCGTAAACCGCCGCGCCGCGCGCCAGATCGGGCGACGCGCTCGGCAACGGCACGACGAATCGCACGCCGGGTTTCGCTTTCGCCCCGGTCGGTACGTCGCGCGAAAGGTAGGCGATGTACGCGACCATCGCGTTCATCTCTTTGCTCGTATGGGCCGGCGGCGTGCCGTTCATGCTGTAGAGGAAACACTCGGCCAAGCGATCCTGTAACGTGATGACGCGTTTCGCACGCTTGTTCCACTGCGGGAAGCGCGCGTAAACGCCGACGAGCGATCCGCCGCGGTCGACCGTACCGCCGGCGATGTGGCACGCGCCGCACGACATATCGGCCACTACGTGCTTGGGAAGGTATTGCTGCTGGTCCATGATGATATCGTGGCCGAGCTTGATCGATTCGCCGAGCGGACCCGTCGGAAGCGCGTTGACGTCGTATGCGACCTGCGGCGCGGATGCCGGCTTGCCGCCGCACGCGGCAAAAAGCGCGAGTGCGGCGAGCGCGGCGGCCGCAGCGATACTAGAACGTAAGCGCAACGTACGTATAACCGTAGTATTTCTGGAGGATCGCGACGGTGGCGACCATACCCGGTACGACGAGCGCCCCCGGAACCAAATGCGTGAGGATGTCGTCGGCCACGTCTTTAGGAGTCATGCCGGCCGGCGCTTTGCCCGCTTTCACGATTCCCTTCGACTGCTCTTCGACCGCGGTGTGACAGGTCATCAATACCGCGCCGCGCTTTTGCATCATTTCGATCGACGTGTCTTGATACATACCTTTCTCGTCGTCGGGGTCGGCTTTCACGTCGTACGGGTTCTTGGCCGCAAGCCACATATTCTTGGTAATCGTGTTTCCCTGCGCGTCTTTAATGCCGAAGTACTCGCCGATGTTGTACTTCTGCCATACGTAATCGCTGTAACCGTACGCAGCCGAAGGTCCGTGCCCCGCGATCGCAATCGCAATCTCGTTGGGCTTTATGCCGTAGCCGAACTGCAAACCATTAAGCGAATTTTTCATGTTGTTCCAAAGCAGCGGCTTGAACGCAACTTGCTCGAAGACCTGACGAATCTTCGCGGGGCGCCCGACGATGCGCTGAAACGATTTGAAATCGAATTGCGCGAGATGCTCCACAACGTTCGATCCGCCCGGTATGCTCTGCGCGTCGGCAACGGCGCCGGTTGCGGCGGCCATAACGGAGGCGTCTATAAAATCCGTTCGCTTCATGACGTTACTCCTTCGAAGAGGCGGGAGGGTTAAACCCATACGATCGGTAGATCGCCTGACCTTGCGGGCTTATGAGAAACGCTAAAAATGCCTTTGCAGCAGCGCGATGCTGCGCCGCATTCACCATGCTGCCGAGGTACGCAGCCGTGACGTTTTCAGAGCTCGGCAACGCGACCGCAACGATGCCGCTGCGCATGCGTTCTTGATATTGTGCCTCCGAAATCCATACCGGTCCGGCATCGGCTTTTCCGGAAAGAATCCACATCGGCGTTTGGCGATGGTGGATTTGCGTGAGCAACGTCGTTCCGGCTGCAACCTTCGTCACCATTATTTGACGGTCGAGCGCGGCGCCGCCGGCTTTCGTATACGCAATCTCGATTTGTCGGGCGATGCCCTCCGTCTTGGGATTCGGCATCGCCACGCGCACGTCGGCGCGGCCGAGATCCGCGAGCGAACGGATACCTTTGGGATTTCCCTCGCGCACCATCATCCCGAGAACGTTGGTCGCATAGGTGACCGACGGGCCCACTAGACCCGCACGCTGCATCGCGATCATGCGCTGCTTACCCGAAAGATAGACATCCGGCTTGAGGCGCAGCACCAGATCGCCTACTTGCAGCGCGCCGTTGCGCATCTGTTCGGCGAGAAGCCCGGGCGGCAGCGTTTCGTAGAAAATCTTCCGCACCTCAGGGTGCGCCTTTTTGAACGCCGCGAGTAGCTCGGGCATCACGAACCATTGGTTCCCTCCGGCAAAAATGACCAGATCGGCGCCCGTCGGATCGCCGTGGAGATCCATCGCGTCATCGACGCCGGGAACGGTGAATTGGATAGGCGCCCCGAGCGGGGTCGCCGTCGCCGCCACGAGCACGAACGCGGCCGCAAGAAGCAGAGAGCGACTCATGCCGTGAGCGTAGGCTTCTCGAGTCAATAAGTCAAATGAATAGATTTAGGGGATTACTAAAGATTTTCTTATGAAGGTAACGCTCGCTCAGCTCGAAGCCCTCGGCCAGGTAGCCCGCACGGGCAGCTTCACCAAGGCAGCCAAGGCCCTGCACGTCACCCAACCGGCCGTCACCCAGCAAATCGCCTCGCTCCAGCGCGCGCTCGGGATTCGACTGGTGGCGATCGTCGGAAATCGCCCGCAGCTTACCGAAGCGGGGCGCTTCGTCGCCACGCGGGCCGAGGCCGTCGCAACCGAGCTCGACGCGCTCGTCGCACAGACGCACGAATGGGCGAACGCCGAACGTGGAACGCTACACGTCGCCGCGACGCTAACGATTGGGTCCTATGTCCTACCCGAGCTGCTTGCGGGATTTCGCACGCTGCATCCACACGTCGTGACGCGCGTAGAAGTCATTAACACCGCAGCGGTTGCCGCGCGCGTACGCGACGGCGAGGTGACGATCGGTCTGGTCGAGGGACCCGTCACCGATGCGGCGCTCGTCACCGAACCGTTTCATCACGACCGGCTCGTGCTGGTCGTACCAATGCGCGGTCATCGCTTCTCCGAATTATCCACAGTCGCGGCGGCGGAACTCGACGGCGAAAATTTCGTCAGCCGCGAAATCGGATCAGGAACACGGGACCTCGGTTACGAACTCCTCATTGCGCGTGGGATCGCCCCGAGGCTCGTGGTCGAGCTCCCGAGCGGTGAGGCAATCGTACGCGCGGTCGAGGCGGGACTCGGCATCGCCATTCTCTCCGAACGCGTCGTGGAGCGAGCGATTGCAGTGAAAGCCGTACGCACACTCACCATTTCGGATCTCGTTATGAAACGAGCGTTTTCGCTCGTGCATTTACGAGACGGCGTTCTTCCGCCGCTCGGGCGCGCCTTCGCCGAACACGTGCGGGGTGCGTACCAAAAAGAGCACGCATCATGATGAATCGTCGCGAGTTTGCGGGACTGGCTGCCGGCGCCGCGACGACGGCCGCGCTGCCCGTGCACGCACCGGCACAAGGGACGCTCGGCGCACCGCACGCTCCATTCGTGGCCGAAGACGATCCGGCGATTACCATCGAACACGCGCAACTGCGCCGTCCCGACGGTATCGTTAACGCGTACGCCGCATTTCCAAAAGTCGTGAGAGCGAACACGCCGGGTATCGTGATCGCCATGCATATTTGGGGAGTCGACGACCAACTGCGCGATACGGTCCGACGCTTCGCAAAAGCCGGGTTCAGCTGCATCGCCCCAGACCTCTATTCGCGTATGAAGGCACCGAGCGGCGACGGCGCAACCGACATCGAGCCGTTCAAGCCGTTTGCCGCCGAGCTCGTGCGCAAGCAATATGACGGCGACCTGCGCGCGGGCGGTTTACACTTGCTCGCCAAGGCAACGCAGTGCAAGCTCGGCATCGCCGGATTCTGCATGGGCGGCCATCTCGCGCTCGTTCAGGCGCTCGACAACTCCGACGTTTTCGATGCGGTGGCGCCTTTCTACGGCGCGGTCAAGGATATCGATCCGACCCAGATTCACATCCCCGTCTGCGGAAGCTATGGTGAAAAGGACACCAGCATCCCGGCCGACGAGGTCCGCGCCTGGCGCGAGCTCCTGCGCGTGCCGAAGGACGTGAGAATCTACGCCTCCGCCGGGCATGCTTTCTTCGACGATACGCGAAGCTCGTACGTAGCTTCAGCCGCCGAAGATGCGTGGAAGCGCACCTTCGACTTCTTCAAAGAAAAGCTCGGACTAGAGACGTGACCGCCGCCATCGACCTCATCTTTCTCTTCGTAGGCCTGGCCCTCGGCGTGAGCGTTATGCTTTTCCGCCAACGAGGCGAACGCGGCGCACTCGAAGCGCTCCTTGAACGCGCGAAGAACGATCTCGGCGATACCACGACCAAACGCACGACCGAACGCGTCGGTGAAATCGTCGCACCGATTGCGGAAAAACTGGGCGAGTTCGACCGGCTGGTGCGCGAGATCGAATCCAAGCGCCACGAAGACACCGGAAATCTCAAAGCGCAAATTGAGAACCTGCTCAAGCGCGCGGACAAGATCGAGACCGCCGCGCAAGCCCTCTCCACGCAAACCTCTACGCTCGTTACGGCGCTCAAAAACCCAACCACGCGCGGCCGTTGGGGTGAAATTCAACTGCGCAACGTCGTCGAGAAGGCCGGCATGATCGACTATTGCGATTTCGCCGAGCAACAGATGATCGGCGTGGGCGAAGGGCGCGCGCGCCCGGATATGACGATCAAACTGCCGGGCAATCGCAAAGTCTTCGTCGATGCCAAGGCGCCGACCGATGCCCTGCAGGCGGCCTTCGAAGCCGTCGACGACGACGCGCGCCGCGAGCTCGTCAAGCGTCATGCCAAAGCGTTGCAAGACCATATCGATGCGCTTTCGAAGCGCGCCTATCACACGGTCGAAGGCTCTGCCGACTTCGTGATCATGTTCGTTCCGGGCGAAGCGTTCCTCAGCGCCGCGTGCAACGAAAACCCGATGTTGATCGAGTATGCGCTCGATCGCGGCGTGCTCGTGGCCGGGCCGCTTTCGCTGATGGGCCTTTTGCGGTCGTTCGCGATGGGTTGGCAGGCGGTCAAACAAGAAGAAAACGCCAAGCGCATCGCGGCGATCGGTCGCGAACTCTACGAACGTACGACGAAGTTTGCCGAGAAGCTCGCGAAGGTCGGTCAAAACCTCGAACGTTCCGTCGCTGCATATAACGAATCGATCGGCTCCTACGAATCGCGCTTGCTGCCGCAGGGCCGCAAACTCAAAGACGAAGCGGGACTCACCGGAGACCTCCAGGAGATCGACGTCATCGACGTCGTCCCTCGCCCGATCACCGCGCTCGACGCCGACACGGGCGGACGCAAAAAAAGAGACCCGGCAACGCCGAATCTCTTTCAGAACCACGAAGAAGCGGGCTAAGGCGTAGCGCCGGGCCAACTGCTTCCGTCGGCATAGACGACGCGCACCACGCGATATCCGGCAACGCGCGCCTCGAGAATCGGCATCGCGGCGGTCGGAAGGGTTCGCTGAATGCAATTGTCCATGCGCGAACGCGGGCCGATCGAATTGCCCTGCCAGTCGCTTAAACTCGCGTAACTCATGATGTCGATGTTCGAAGAGAACTCCCCACTACGATCGATGGTGAGTTTTCCAAGTTCCTGACCCGCGTCGTTGAGGAGCGGGATTTCGAAGACGACGCGCGTGGCCGTTTTGGGCGCAACGTTCTTGAACGACACGCATGCGATCGCGGCCGTTCCGTCACGCCTGGCGGCGGCGAAGCCGCCGATTACGTCGATAGCGCCTTGCACGTTACCCTCGAGCGAGGACGACGCAAGCGGAACGTTGCGCCATGGGTTCGGCGTCGGCGTTGCCACGGGACCGCTGGTCGGATCGCGACTACCGATGTCGCTGTCCGACGCGCCGCGAGCGTACAGCGCCGAGCGCCCATTACCTTGCAGCCACGATAACACGGCACGACGATCGGGCCCGTCCAGCTTGAGGATATCGCCCTGCGTCGCTTGCGGTTGAAAGGACGAGAAAAACGGTGCGGGCGCACCGTTGCGCGCCCACGTCGCGAGCGCCGTAAAATCGCTATACGAGAGGCCGCGCATTTCGGCAAGCACATTTCCCAATTGCGTGGAGGGGGCGGCGTGCGCGGGTCGCGGCATAGCGAGAACGCCCACAAGCAATGCGATTGCCGCGAGCGCCGCAAAGGTGCTCCGCTTCATCATTTCTGCTTCGCTTCCCAATTTTTGAGCGCTTGCAGCGTGTTGGTGACGTGTTGATCGGGATTGAGATTCGTGTACGTGTAGATGACCGTTCCATCGGGTGCGATCACGTACGACGTGCGGTTGGCGTATTGCGGAGCCTTCGTCAGAACCGCATCGTACGATTTCTCAACGGCTTGATCGGTATCGGCGGCCACCGCAAATTTGCTTCGACATTCGCTTACTGAAAATTTCTGAAGCTTATCGATGGGATCGTGCGAGACGCCGATCACCGTCGCATGCAGGTCGTGATATTTGTCGATCGCATCGGCGAAATCGTGCGCTTCAATGGTGCAACCCGGCGTGAACGCTGCCGGGTAGAAGTACAGCACGACCGGGCCTTTTTTGAGCGCGGCGGCTAGGGAAAAGGTGAAGACCTTGCCGCCCTTTGAGGCTTGCAGCGTAAAATCGGGCGCCTTGGCACCAACCTGCAACGCCGCGAGCGCGGGAGCGACCGCAAGCGCAACGAGCGTCATAAGAAGCAAAAAGCGTTTCATTTTCAACCCTCCAACAAGGTTTAACTATAGCATACGTGAACGGCCGGGCATGCCTGAATGGATTCCCTACGAAACCGACGACGAGCCCGCGCTCGAGGTTTCGATCGACGTCGATCTCGACGGCGACTCCACGTTCCGCGCGTCGCACCCGTATCTCGTTACGGTGACGGTCACCGGATTTACGCTCGAAGCAGGCGGCCAGCCCGACGACACTGCCGGTGAGGCGATTTTCGATCTGGAGCAGCGCGCGGAGGCCGTCTGCGCGGCACAGGGAGCCACGCCGGCATTCACGGTGAGCGGAGACGGGCGTTACCGGCTCTTCGCCTACGCAACGTCGGACGCTATCGTCGCGTCGCTACGCGCGGGGTTTGCAGGTTCGGCGATGACCGTCGAAGTGAGCGGCAAGCGCGACGATGCCTGGACGACGTACGACGAGTACGCGTTACGCGGCGACGATTTGGAAGACGCGCGCGATGCCGACCTCATCGAGCAGATGCTCGAATCGGGCGAGGACCTCTCGCGCGAATACGTCGTCACCTTCGAGTGGTCGTTGCAAAACGAGGCGGTCGTCGACGCGGCGATCGAGGCGCTGGAAAAGGCCGGCTTCGACGTGCCCGAAGAATTGTACGACGACATCATTCCGATCGGCAAAACGATGACGATCACGCCGGAGAATCTTGAGGACACGCGCAAGGCGCTCGCAAAAGTGCTCGCGCCGTTTAACGCCCGTTACGAAGGCTGGGAAGCCGACGTCGAAGACGAGGAAGAGTCCGACCTATAGCCCCATCATGCGGGCGATGACGAGGCGCTGGACTTCGTTCGTTCCTTCGCCGATTTCGTTGATCTTCTGATCGCGATACATGCGCGAAATCGGGTACTCGTCCATGAATCCGTAACCGCCATGAATTTGCAGCGCCTCGTTGACGACGCGGCGCGAGACTTCGGCGGAATACAGTTTCGCAAGCGACGCGGTTTGCTCGTACGCGCGGCCTTGATCTTTTTCCCACGCGGCGCGAAGGATCATCAGCTTCGCATGTTCGATCTCGCACAACATGTCGGCGAGCTTGAACTGAATCGCTTGGAATTTGCTGATCGGCTTTCCGAACGCGACGCGTTCCTTCGCATACGAAAGCGCCTCGTCGTACGCGCCGATCGCGAGGCCGACCGACAGCGCCGCTACCGAAATGCGTCCGCCGTCGAGAATCGTCAGGAATTGCTTGTATCCCTCGCCTCGCGGTCCGAGCAAGCACTCTTCGGGAACGGTCGCATCGACGAAGCTGAGCTCGCGCGTGTCGGACGCGCGCCAACCCATCTTCTTGTACTTTTTACTGCGCGCGAAACCGGGCGAATTTTGAGGAACGATGAGATTCGAGATCTCGGGCTTGCCGTCGGCACGCTTGCCGGTGACCGCGGTAATCGTCGTACCGCCGCTGATCTCCGTGCCCGAATTGGTGATGAACGCCTTGGTGCCGTTGATGACCCACTTGCCGTCCTTGAGGCTTGCCTTGGTCTGGCAGTTCCCCGCGTCGCTGCCGGCGTTCGGTTCGGTCAATCCGAAGCCCCAGAGCATCTTCCCTTGAGCGAGCGGGACGAGGTATTGCTCTTTCTGCGCCTCGGTTCCAAAGAGGTAGAAGGGCGTGGCGCCGAGCGACACGTGCGCCGCCATGGTGATCGCCGTCGAGGCGTCGGCGCGCGCGACTTCCATCACGGCAAGCGCGTAGCTCACCGTATCGGCGCCGGCTCCGCCATATTTCTCAGGAAACGGCAGGCCCATAAACCCGAGCTCCGCCATCATTTTGACCAGGTCGTAGGGGAAGGCTTCGTCGCGGTCCATGTGCTCGGCGCGCGGGCGCACCGCGTTTTGCGCG
>VFSW01015174.1_pt1 | contig 10610 bp, 9 predicted proteins | sample 5358111 | NCBI WGS metagenome assembly VFSW01 (sample SAMN11554181, study PRJNA540505) | mine drainage metagenome | isolation source: sediment from site ElyBrook_90M | place: USA: Ely Copper Mine, Vershire, VT | collected 2017
GCCCCCCCCCCCGGCCCCCGCGGGTGCCCCCCCCCCCCCCCCCCCCCCCCCAATCCCCCCCGGCCGCACCGCCCCCCCCCCCGGGCCCCCCCGGCTTCCCGCTGCGGGCCATCGCCCACGATGAGGAGGCCGAGATCGACGCTGCGACTCGCCTCTCCAACGGCCTCGATGAGCAACTGCACCCCGTGCCAGGGTTTGAGGCTGCCGGCGAATCCGACGACGGTCTGTCCCTCTGCGAATCCGAGGTCGCGACGGAGACCGGCGCGTCCATGTGTCCAGCGATCTGGGGCGAGTGCCAACGTGTCCGCGCCGTTCGGAATGACCCGTGCCTCGGAGGCCCCGTGATCGAGGGCCCAGGAGGCAAGTGGGCCCGACACGGCAACCACCCTCGCCCCCTGGAGCGCTCTGTGTTCGGCCGCCCTGGCCTCATCGACGAGTTCCAGGGCGAAATGGGCCAGCCGCTCCTCGGCCACGGGGGCGTTGATCTCGACGACACGGGGCAGTGCCCGTTCTGCCGCCGTGGCAGTGCCCGAGCCGGCGAAGAGGCTGAGTCGTTCATGAATCCAGTCGGGACGGTTGCCGTCGAGCGCGTGGCCCACTTTTGCGAAGAAGCGGTGAGATGCCTTTATCTTGGTGGCGTCGTCTTTACCTCCCGGTCCGACCCGGCCGACATCGACCGGCACCACATGGACCGTCTCGGAACCGCGGGCCCTCAAGGGACCCACCACCTTGGCCGCGTAGAGCGTGACGGACGCACCCTCTCCGGCCATCGCACCACAAATGGCGTCCACGTGGACGGATGCGCCCTTGGTGCCCCCGACCGGAATCCCCGGGTCGGGCAGGAGATAAGCAACTCGGCAACCGTCGGCGACCCCGCGTTCCGATGCCCGGTCCACTATGCCGGCACCTCGATGGCGATCGGGGCCATGGTGGGCCGGCCGAGAAGGAGGTCGGCGGGGAGTTCCACGCAGGATCGGCGAGAAAGATGATCCACGACGAACCGGCGGGCGGCATCACCCAGGAGTGCCCGAAGGGCGCTATCGCCGGCGAGCAGCTGGAGCGTTCTTGTCAAGGGTTCAGGTTGTCCCGCATCAACCAGGAGCCCTGTCTCGCCGTCCCGGATGACTTCGGGGATACCCGCCACGGAAGTGGCCGCGACAGCCAGACCGCACGCCATTGCCTCGAGCACCGAGTTCGGAATGCCGTCCCGGTCCCCGTCGGCGGTGATCACGCTCGCCTGGACGAAGACGTCCGCCTGGTGGTATTCGCGGACAATCTCCTGTTGGGTGCGAGCACCGCACAGTGTGACCCGGCTGTTGAGTCCGAGCATGGTCACGAGGGCGTGCAACTCACCCTTTTGGCCACCATCGCCAATAATTCGGCACTGAAAGTCCACGCCGCGTTCCGCCAGGTCAGCGAGGGCGTGCAGGAGGACCGGGTAGCCCTTCTTCGGAACCAACCGCCCGACGGCCAGGACCCGCATGACATCCTGCCGGGTCTCGCTTCGGGGGCGTTGCGGGTCGGGGCTGAACCGGTTGATGTCCACCCCGTGTGGTGCGAGGACCACCTTGTCGATCGGCACGTCCGTCCCCACCTCGGCACGGGTGGCGGCGACGCGCCGGAGTTCGCCGGCGGCACTCTCCGAACAAGCCAGTACGAACGTCGAGGCGGCGATCTTGGCTGCCAGGACTTCCGGAGTGGAGAGGTACAGATCCTTGGCGTGGGCGGCGAAACTGAACGGACGACCGGTCAGGAGGTGGACGTAGTACGCGACGCTGGCGGGGCCGTGGGCGAAGGCTGCATGGATGTGGTCGCCACCCAGGCGTTCCATCTGAGCGGCCATCCCGCCCGCTTCGACAAAATGCCTGGACAAGGCCCTGGCACTGCCGGATGTAAGCATGAGCGCCGCGGTGCGGGCCCACTGGCGGGGGCGGCGGCGGAGGATCAGTGCGTGCCCCCGGAGAAAGAAGGCGCTGTCCCGCACCTTGGCCCGCCATCCCTCACCACTTCGGAGATAGGTGACGGGACTGCGGACCAGGGCGACATCCGGCTGCACGCCCTCTTCCCCGGGATCGGCGATGGCAAAAAGCCTCAGGTCGACACCGTTGGCTTCCAATCCCAGGATCTCATCGAGGATGAAGGTCTCCGACAGACGGGGAAACCGCTTGGTGAGGTAGCAAATCGTCGGCGTAGTGGTTGGCTGATCAGCATCGACGCTCACGCCGGGACCCTCACGGTCTCCGGTCGCTCGATGGCGATGGCCGTGGTGACGTCCCCGACGACCTGAGCAAGTGAAGCGACGACGCGCTCGCGTCCGCGCAGGTCGAGGCCCACGCTGATGAGCGATGGACGGCGAGAAACCTGGGTCACCGCCTCAGCCAGTCGCCACGCCAGTTCAGGCCCGTCCTCCTCTACCAGGCGCACCAATCCCCGAGCGGCGAAGACGCGGGCCCGCAACAGCTGCTCACGACGGGGCCAGGAACGAGGGACCACGATCGTCGGCACCCCGAGGTGGACCAATTCGCATAGGCTGTTGTAACCACCCATGGTCACCACGCATCGTGCACCGGCGGCTACCGCATCGAGATCGTGCCGGTGCTCCACGATGACGGTTCGGGGAAGTGACGCCGTTCTCGACCGCAGGCTGCGGCGGTCAGCTGCAGACATGAGTGGGCCCGTGCAAAGGACGGCGGCCAGATCGGCGTTGGCCGCGGCATGGGCAGTGGCCACCAGGACCTCCACCCCGTCGCCGCCACCTCCGACGGTCCCAAGCACGTAGTCGACTCCGAGTGGCAATCCCGGAGGGCGCACGGGATGTTTAGCCCGATCTCCTGTGACAAACCCGCAGTACTCCAGACGCGACGCCACGTGCTCGGGGATCTGGTAGGCCCGTCCTAGGTCGAACATGTCACGGGTGCCGTACACCAGAATTCGGTCGTACGCCGATTCCAGTGTTCCGTATACTCCGTTGGCCTGCCAACTCGCCCGAACCCGATCCGGATCATCCAGGATGTCCCTTAGCCCGAGGACAATCTTCGTCGCCGGTGAGCGGTGGTCCAATTCGGCAAAGACTGACAGCAGCTCACCCTTCATCCCCTGGGGGGAGTGGTCCACCAGCAGCACATCTGGCTTCCACCGAGACACGATGTCCAAAAGGACAGCGCTGCGGGCCCGGCGAACGAGCGAGATGGTCAGAGACGGGTCGATCGGTCGGTACTCGTCGTCACCGGTCTTCACCACCGGGGGCAGCTGCACGCAGACCAAGCCTGGTGGACGATCCACCTGATCGATGACCGGAGATCCCGACGCGAGTACTACAGCGGGTGGACGAATCCCACCAAGGAGCTCCCGTGCGATGACGAGATTCCGCCGCAGATGGCCGAGGCCATAGGTGTCATGAGAATAAAGCAGTACCTTCGAGAGTGGTCGCAAGTTGCTCATGCGGGCACCGCCACATTGCGATCGAGGCGCTCGCGCACCCAGACGACCTCCCGCTCGAACCCGGCCGCGAATGGCACCTTGGCCTCGAAGTCGAGGAGGAAGTGCGCACGACTCAGATCGGCCGCCGTTACCCTGACGTCTCCGCGGGCAAAGGGCTGAACGTCGATGATCAATTCGGTCTCGACAAGATTCCGCAACAGGTCCAATACTTCGAGGACGCTGACGTCGCTCCCCCCACCGACATTGATCGCCAGTCCGGAAGCCGGAGCATCAGCGGCGGCGACGGTGGCGTCGACGATGTCATGCACATAGGTGAAATCCCGTCTCTGCGTACCGTCCCCCAGCAGTCTGATCGGTTGCCCGTTGAGAGCAGCTTCAGCAAAGAGGCGCAGCCCCATGTCCGGGCGCTGTCCCGGACCGTAGACGGTGAAGTAGCGCAAGGCGACCGCTTCCAGCTTCGAGTCTGCGACGTCCAGACAGAGCCGTTCAGCCTCAAGTTTCGTCCGCCCGTAGGGGGATATGGGGGCGGGGGCGGCATCTTCTTGGAATGGCGTCTTCCCGTTCCCGTACACCGAGGACGACGATGCGTAGACCACCCGGCGCACTCCCGCCTGCCTGGCAGCGGCAAGAACCCGCTTGGTGGCAAGCACGTTGTCGTGCTCGTAGCGATGCTCCTCGGTGAAACTGGCCCGTACGCCGGCTCTTCCAGCCAGATGGAAGACCACCTCGGCCCCTTGAAAGGCGCGTACCAGGTCCAACTCCACGAGGTCACCCACGATCAGGGATATTCCGGAGGTACGAGTGAGACCGGCGGCCCGCACCACCTTCTCCACCGGGTCGTAACTGTCTGTAAAGCCGTCAATTCCGGCCACAGCCCAGCCGTCGCGCACCAAACGTTTGGACAGCTGAGACCCGATGAAACCGGCGACACCGGTGACGACACACCGGCGCGACTTACGCCGGGCTGGTTCCAACGCAGGCGGATGAACGAATGCTTCAATTCCCATGACGATCCTTTTCCTGGGTAGAGCTCGCCGAGAGGGGAGCTACGGGACGTATCCGGACGGAGGGGCGCCGGTAGCACTTCGTGAAGACGGCGAGCCCGGTTCGATTTGGACCTTGCTCCTGAGGTTCGTCTGTCACTGATCGGAAGATGTCGGAGAGCAGTGGCATATCAACCTCCTCTGGTGTCGGGTCAACACAACACTGGCAAGCGAGGCTGAGACCCGTATGACAGGAGAATGAGAACCGACTTATCTGTCTGGGGTGTCGCGTAGACGCGGCCGTCGGGTTTGTGGGCCATGGGTACGTTGGCATCGGTGGGCAATGCCCTCCATCGAAGACCGAACCGGTTCCTCTTCAGATACGTGGCCCAGGGGTGGGTCGGCAAAGGCACTGCGCTGGTGGTGCAACCCCCGACACGGCCGGCCGAGTTCGTCTAGACGCCCCTCCAGGAGAATGAGGCCCTCTCATCTTCGACGAGCAGATGAGCGAACCCCACCGCAGCGCTATTCGAGACGGTATCCCATACCCCGAACGGTGGAAATGGACCGCGGTCCGAGCTTGCGTCGCAGGTACCGTACGTAGACCTCGACCACATTCGAGCCGGAGTCAGAGTCATATCCCCAGACGTGATCGAGCAGCTGCTCTTTCGACAAGACCTGACCCCGATGGAGGAAGAATGTCTCAGCCAAGGCGAACTCCTTGGCCGACAAATCGACCACTCGCCCCTGCACCTTCGCCTTGCGCGTTCGGAGATCGAGCGACAGGTCACCAGCGGTGAGAACCGTGGTGTCAGGCACTCTGTCTGGGCGGAGGCGCAACCGGATTCGGACCAACAGCTCCTCAAAGCGAAAGGGCTTGGCAATGTAATCATCGGCCCCTCCTTCGAGCGTGGCCACGGTGTCCTCGATGGTGTCTCGGGCAGTGACCACGACCACCGGGATGGGGGAACGCGCCCGTCGAAGTGCCTGAAGCACAGCGTAGCCGTCTCGCCCGGGCAGACCAAGATCGAGCACAAGCAAATCGAAGTCTCCAGATCGTGCTGCCGCCAACGCGGCGTTGCCATCGCTGACCACCGCAGTCACGTATCCATTCGACCGCAGACCTTTCTGGATGAAGCTGGCGATGCGGGGTTCATCTTCGGCGATGAGGATCCTGCTCACCGGCCCACCCTCTCCGGTCGGATGACGTCGAGCCGTGGTCTCAGTGGAATCGTGAGAGAAAAGGACGCACCGTGGCCTGGCGTACTTTCCAGCCCCGCCTCTCCGCCATGTGCCTCGGCGATGGCCCAGACGATGGCAAGACCGAGGCCGGCCCCCTCAGATCGAGCCTGGCGGTTGCCGCCCCGGGCGAATCGCTCGAAGACGTGCGACTGGAGATCCCAAGCGACCCCCGGACCTGAGTCCTGGACAGAAAATCGTACCTGCTTACTCGATACCGTCGCCTTCATCACGATGGTGTCATCGATCTCGGTGTGCTGCACGGCATTGGTGGCGAGCTGCAACACGGCCTGGGTAATCCGCTGACGATCGAGAATGGCCACGGTTCCATCGACGTGAGACTCGAGCCGCCACGAGCGTTGGCCCAATGCCGTCGCCTTGGTGAACACCTCCTCCACCAGAGTGGACAGTTGGACCGGGGCGAGAAACAAGGGCTGAGGTCGGGCCAGGCTGGCCAGAGTGAGAAGGTCACGCACCATCCGGTCCATGCGGTCCAGTTCGTCGAAGACGATTTCCATCGTCTCGTGCCGGTCCTCGGGACCCTCGCCCATGACCTCAAGCTGGCCGCGGACAATGGTTATCGGCGTGCGTAGCTCATGACTGGCGTCTTGTACGAACGACCTTTGCGCTGCAAAGGCCTGCTCCAGGCGTCCGAGCATGTCATTGAAGGTACCCGCCAGGACCGAGATCTCGTCGGCACCTGACACTGGGATACGATTTGACAGGTCAGTCTCGGATATCGTTCGAGCCAGTTCCGTCACTCTTCGAACGGGGCGCAGGAGCCTTCCGGCCACAAGCCACGTGATGATCGACGCCAGGATGATCGCACCGGCGCCCGTCTCGATGCCGAGATGAGTCACCTCGGAGACGACTGTCGAGTCACGACTGGTGAGCAAAGTAACGACAAAGACGCCCCGACCTGGCAGACCGGTCAGGGTCACCGGCTCAGCCAGAAAGCGGGCCGGGCCAGCCTCCGTCCCGACGACACCGTATCTGCGGCTCGTGACATTGGCCCAGATAGGGGTCTGATCAGCAGCCAGTCTGCGCATCCAGATCGGACCCTGCGTCTTGCCGACGATCTTCCCGTCGACGAAGGCGACGGCACCGGCCTCGGGTTCGGGCAGGCCCCTTGCCAGCGTGGCGCGCAAGGCGTCTGCAACCGATCGCAAAGGCTGGCCCGTCTGCGGATCGACTCTGCTTTGGATTATGGAGTCAAGCTTGGTCATTTCGCTCGTCAGCTCGTTGTCCGACCTCTGATCGAGGTACGTCTGTAGAAGCTGATGAGTGAGAGCCACCGATATCACGAGGGCCAGGGCTACGAGTATCGCGTACCAGAGCAAAATCCTCGTTCGAACCGAAACTGGCTTCAGCCTCGGACGGGGTGAATCCGCATTGGGCGATACGCCTCGCATGCGCACTCGTAGAACCTATGTTCGCCAAGGACTGGGCGGAAGAAACGAAACTCTCAGTCGACCTTTGGATCGGACGAGTTGACGCGAGACCCGACCCGGTGGTCCAAACCGAAGAGCACGGCGCGGTGAAGGCCATGCAGAAGAGGGAGTCAGGGAACACGTCTCGCCGTTCCTGAGGCTGCTGGCGCTGGCCACGACGCGGTTGGACCCGGCGTTCGAGGCGACCGGGTGGGTGATGGCGAACGAGTCGCCGGAGATCGTGCATGACTCGGTGCTGACGCCGATGACACCGTTGTTGGCGCTGGTGGACATCCCCGCTACGCCGATCGTCTTGCGAGCGACGTCCACACCGACGTCGACGCACAACTGGTAAATGCCGCCTCGATGTACCTGCGGGTCGACCACGCTGACCTGGATGCCGCCACCGCGCACGTCACACCAGTCGTGGCCGGGACGGCGGGTCCTGCGATAGCGACTGTAGCCAACGTCAAGGCGGCCGGAACGTCAGCCACGGTCAAATGCCGGAGTTCCATGGGCGGTTGTCACCTCCGGGTCACACTCTGTGGCCTCTCACCTTAGACTTTGCAACACCGTGATGAGACGAAACGAAGTCTTACCTGAGAATCTTCTCATCCGTCCCCCGGAGGCGTCAGTGGCGGGTAGTCGATCGGACACGCCCCATCGTGTGGCTGACATGGCGTCTCCCGTTTGATTGGGCTCCTGATCGTTGCCGCTCGCGGGCAACGACACAACGTGACCGGTGAGAACAAACCATCGGCGCTGCCTTCTAACCTGGCGACGACGCTTGTCACCGGCGGCGATCTGGCGAATCGAGGCACCGACCCCAAGTAAGGGCCACCGGCACGGCGATGACCACGGGTTCAAATCCCGTTGCGACGCCCCGGAAATATCGATGTAGGCGGCGTGCGCAGTGTCTGAGCCTGCGGCCTCAGGTCTTCATCAGCATAAATGTCGTTCCGTGCCTGACCCCTGCCGCCCAATCGCCCGATCACGCATCGCCAAGTTGGGCACTGGCGCTATCGCGAAATCAGCTTTCTTCTGTGATGAGCGAATTCTCATATCTGCCACGGCTGATGTTCAGATTTGGAGGCGAGACTGATGAACGAAGAGGCAGAAAGGGACAGTCTCGATGGTGAGTATGTTGCTCGCAATAGGAGGACGCCAACCGGCGCACAGCCGGCGGCCTCGCGTGGCTCCCGTCGCGATCGTGGTCGGACTGGGAACCCTCGCGGTGGGCGCATCGTGGTTAACCAGCGCGATCAGTGCCGCACGTCCCGTCCCGCGATGGGCGGGCGCTCACATCCTGACAGTCTTCGTTGTCGCGGCGCTCCTCGCTGTGGCAAGCGTGGTGACGGCCGCATGGAGGAGCTTCCGTCGGTTACACGAACGGCTTCGCACGACAGACAGTGCCGCTCACATCCGATCCGTGAGTATCGATGGCCCTATCTCCTCCTTCCGGAGACCGCTGGCATTGGCCGCGCTTTTGACATTGATCGAGGCGCTTCTCGCCTTGGCCGCTCCGTGGCCACTAAAGATCGTCGTCGACAATGCCGTGGGGGGCAAACCGATGCCGGCACTACTGGCGGGTCTTAATGGTGTTGGTCGACCAGTCATCGCAGTCATTGCGGCCGCTGTGGGAGTCCTGCTCGTGGCTGCTCTATGTCTGGTGGCATACCTAGCCTCGATTCTGTCTAAGGTCACAACGGAAAGCGCGGCCGCTGAACTGCGGGTAAAGGTGCTCTCGCGGCTCATGGACCTCCCGCTCACCTTTCACGACCGGCACCGCAGCGGCGACCTGGTGACTCGACTGACCACTGATGTCTCGCGAGCGCAAGACGCCCTGATCGCCAGGATCCAGATTCCCCTTCCGAATCTGGTGGCAATCGCTGGAATGACAGCGATGATGGCCCTGCTCAGCCCCATGCTGGCCCTCGTGGTCCTCGCCGTAGTCCCCTCACTGGCGTTGGTCGGATTGCTCCGGCGTCGAAAGGTGACCAGAGCTCAGCGCACAGCGAGAGTTCGATCAGGTGAGATGGCCACTCGGGCCAGCGAATTGGTGCGCAACGTCCGTGCTGTCCAAGCATTCGACCAGCGGTCACTTGAGGTCCAGCGATTCGACACGGCAAGCCGGGCGGTCGCCGTCACCGAGGTCGATGCGTCGACGGCAAGCGCTCGCCTCGCACCAGCAGCAGACCTGCTCCTGGCTATCGATCTAGGGATCGTGCTTTGGATCGGGACGATGCAAGTGGCAGGGCATCACTTGACCGTGGGCGGCCTCTTGGTCTTCCTCACCTATCTGTCCGCCCTCCATCAGCCGGTTCAGGCGCTGAGCCGACTTGGCGCGATCCTCGGTCGTGGCGCAGCAAGTCGTGAGCGACTCAAGGAGATCTTTGACACATGCCCAGTTCCGGATACCGGTAGTTTGCATCCCATCGGACTGGCCGCCCCGGCGCTCGGGGCTCACAACCTCTCGTTCGAGTACCAGGCAGGTCGTCCGGCGCTTGACGACGTGTCGTTCGACGTAGGCGCAGGGGAGACGTGCTGCATCCTGGGGCGCAGCGGGGCGGGAAAGTCGACGCTGCTCAATATGCTGCTTCGGTTGCACGAACCAGACCGAGGATCTGTCACCCTAGATGGAGTTGATGTCCGCGAATACAGTATCCGCTCGCTCCGCCAGACCATCGCCTTTGTACCCCAGGATATGTGGCTACTGGCCGGCACGATCGAAGAGAACATCACCTACGGGATGCCGGGTGCGAACCGCGACGCTATCCGGCGTGCCGGCCGCCTCGCCCTCGTGGACGAGTTCGCCGATCGACTGCCATCGGGTTGGCTCACGCAGGTGGGTGAAGGCGGCGCGCTCTTATCAGGGGGCCAACGCCGTCGCATCGCGCTTGCTCGTGCACTTCTCCAAGATGCCCCCGTCTTGCTCCTCGATGAACCCACGGCGGGCCTGGACGCGGCGGGGGAAGCCCTTGTCATAGAAGCGATCCGCCACGCCGCCCAAGGAAGGACAGTGGTGGTCGTCACACACCGGTACGGCCTCGTGTCCCTGGCGGATCAGGTCGTTGTCCTGGCCGACGGCAAGGTGGTCGAAGCCGGCACTCCCCGCGCGCTGCGCGCCGCCGGTAATGAATTCGCGTTCTTGGAAGCTCTTCATCTCAGTACCGGGATCATTGCGTCACCGGGTACCGAGAACGAACGAGAACTCGCCGAGAGGAGGTGAACTAGATGGCCAAGTCAACCCCCGGCGCCTTCGACCGTGATCGTGATCACGATCGTGGCAGCAACGACGGTAACGACAGCAACGACTCCGGTGACGGAGGCAACGACAACTGACCCTTGAAGGCGGTCGCGCTGAAGAGTGGAACATCAAGCCACTCTGTCTCGACGGCATTTCAAAGGCGACGAGTGGGGGGGTGGGGCGCCCGGCCCCCCCCACCCCCCCCCCCCGAACGCCCAGCAAATAAAACGCAAAAGAAAACGCGCGCGGGGCCGCGGGGGGGGGACCCCA
>VFSW01015175.1_pt1 | contig 10609 bp, 10 predicted proteins | sample 5358111 | NCBI WGS metagenome assembly VFSW01 (sample SAMN11554181, study PRJNA540505) | mine drainage metagenome | isolation source: sediment from site ElyBrook_90M | place: USA: Ely Copper Mine, Vershire, VT | collected 2017
CCGTTGCAGGCCACCGCTGAGGCCGGCACGAATCCCGAGCTGGCTGACATGCGCCGGCGATTCTGGATCGGGCTCGCGCTCACGATCCCTGTCGTGCTGCTGGAGATGGGCGGCCATGTGCCGGGGCTTGGCCTGCACGGCATGATCGCGCCCCGTCTCTCGGCATGGATCCAATTCGTGCTCGCGACGCCCGTGGTGCTCTGGGCTGGCTGGCCGTTCTTCGCGCGCGGCTGGGCCTCTTTGGTCACGCGCAATCTCAACATGTTCACCCTGATCGCGCTCGGCACTGGTGCGGCCTGGCTGTACAGCGTGGTTGCCGTGCTCGCCCCGGCCGCCTTCCCCGCTGGCTTCCGCGGCATGGATGGCACCGTCGCGGTGTATTTCGAGGCGGCCGCCGTCATCACGGTCCTGGTGCTGCTCGGCCAGGTGCTGGAGCTGCGTGCGCGCGAGCAGACCGGCGGGGCGATCCGCGCGCTGCTCAATCTCGCCCCCAAGACCGCACGGCGGCTACTTGCAGATGGGTCAGACGAGGAAATCGCGCTGGAGCGGATCGCCGTCGGCGACCGGCTGCGGGTTCGTCCGGGTGACGGGGTGCCGGTCGACGGCGTGGTGCTGGACGGGCACAGCGCGGTCGACGAGTCCATGGTCACCGGCGAGTCCATGCCGGTGGAAAAACAGGCCGGGGAACGACTGATCGGCGGTACGGTGAACGGCACCGGGGCGCTGGTGATGCGGGCGGAGAAAGTGGGCAGCGAGACGATGCTGGCCCGCATCGTTGCCATGGTGGCCGAGGCCCAGCGCTCGCGCGCGCCGATCCAGCGGCTGGCGGACCAGGTGGCCGGCTGGTTCGTGCCGGCCGTGGTGCTGGTGGCGGCTATTGCCTTTGCCGGCTGGTCGGTCTGGGGCCCGGCGCCGGCACTGGCCGATGCCCTGGTGGCCGCAGTCTCGGTGGTCATCATCGCCTGTCCCTGCGCGCTGGGACTGGCCACGCCGATGTCGATCATGGTGGGCGTCGGCAAGGGCGCCGGTGCGGGCGTGCTGATCCGCTCCGCCGAGGCGCTGGAACGGCTGGAGAAGGTCAACACGCTGGTGGTGGACAAGACCGGCACGCTGACCGAGGGCAAGCCGCGTGTCGTCGCCATCGAGCCACTGGACGGACTTGCGGCCGATGTCGCGCTGGCAATGGCCGCGGCGCTGGAGCGATCGAGCGAGCATCCCCTGGCCGCCGCTATCGTGGCGGCGGCACGCGAGCGCGGACTGCAACTGCCGGAGGTGTCCGACTTCGCCTCCATCACCGGTCAGGGTGTGACCGGCACCGTGGACGGGCAGACGCTGGCGCTGGGCAATGCGCGGCTGATGGCAGAGCGCGGCATGGCTCTCGGTGCGATGGCCGAGCGGGCGGAGGCGCTACGCGCCGACGGCGCGACGGCACTGTTCCTGGCGATGCAGGAGACGGCCGGAGCCGTCATTGCCGTCGCCGACCCGATCAAGCGCAGCACACCGGACGCGCTCGCCGCGCTGCGCGCCGACGGCATCCGCATCGTCATGCTCACTGGCGACAATCGCACGACCGCGGAGGCGGTGGCCCGGCGGCTCGGCATCACCGAAGTCGAGGCCGACGTGTTGCCCGAGGACAAGCTGCGCATCGTCCACCGGCTGCGCGAGCAGGGACGCGTGGTCGCCATGGCCGGCGACGGCGTCAACGACAGCCCGGCTCTGGCCGAGGCCGACGTCGGCATCGCCATGGGCACCGGCACCGAGGTCGCGATCCAAAGCGCAGGGGTGACGCTGGTCAAAGGCGATCTCGCCGGGATCGCGCGCGCCATTACGCTCAGTCGCCGGACGATGCGCAACATCCGGCAGAATCTGTTCTTCGCGTTCATCTACAACGCCGTCGGCGTTCCGGTCGCGGCCGGCGTCCTGTATCCGGCATTCGGCATTCTGCTCTCGCCGGTAATCGCGGCGCTGGCGATGTCGCTCAGTTCGGTGTCGGTCATAGGGAACGCGCTGCGTCTGCGCATGGTGCAACTTTAGCGTCTCTGACGGGCGGCGCTTGGCTCTGCGCGCCAGCCCGCGAGCGGCGCCTCGGTGAACCATACCGTCAGGCCAACTCATCGCACCATTCAACGTCACGTTGGCCCGGCCGTGGTTGCTCTTGAGCGTGCGCCTCTCGCCCTTGCGGGTCGATCCACTGGCGGGATGCGCGTCATAGGCCGGGTGGGCCGCATCGATGAGATAGAGCGGCTTGTCCGGGTTCGCCGCGGCCTGCGACGTCGCCGGGCCAGTTCCTCGTCGAGAAAGCGCCGTTGGGCGACGGCATCGGCCTTGCCGGAGCCCGCTTCGGCTGCTTCCAGACGAAGCCGATCCGCCGGGGCAGCTTGGCCACGGCATGCGGCGTATATGGCCGCCCGAGAGGTGGCGGCGCTGGCCAATCCGCGAGTCCCCTGGTTCTCGCTGCCACTGCTCAGCAGCGCCGAGGTCAGGGCGCAGCACCGCGCCATGGTGATCGTCCTGCTGCTGCTGGTCGGCGGGGCTCGGTGATCGACGTGCTGAAGCGGCTGTTGGGAGGATAAGCGGCCCACAGGTATGGACCTGAGTCACGGCGCCGGATCAGCGTGATCATTCCTTGCCCTGCTGAAACCGCATCCGCACCCGCAACCCCGGCCCGGCGTCCTCGACCAGCAATTCTGCCCGGTGCAATTCCGCCACGGCGGCGACCAGGCTCAGTCCGAGGCCGCTGCCCGGCGTGGTGCGACTGGTCTCGCGGCGGTAGAAGCGGCCCAGGATGCGGGCGCGCTCGCCTTCCGGGACACCCGGACCGTCGTCAGAGACGGCGAGTTCGGCGGCGCCTTCGGCCGATGCCACCGACACGGTGATTGTGCAGCCCGTCGGCGTATGGCGCAGCGCGTTCTCGATCAGGTTGACCAGGGCCTGCACCAGCAACTCGCGGTCGCCGTGAACGGGCGGGATGGGCGCGATAGCGGCGCGCAGGTAGTGAAGCTGGTCCTCGACCACCGGCTCGAACACCTCGATCACAGTGCGGGCGACCTCGCTGAGATCGACCTCGCGGAAGCCGGCGCGGCGGGAGCCGGCCTCGATCTGGGCGATGCGCAGCAGGGCGCCGAATGTCTCCAATATGCCCTCGGCCTCGGCGATGGCGCGGTCGATTGCGTGCTCGTACTCGGCGGCGCTGCCGGCCTTGGCGCGCGCCGCGTTCAACCCCTGGGACAGCCGCGACAGCGGGGTGCGCAGGTCGTGGGCGATGTCGTTGGAGACCTGGCGCAGGCTCTCCATCAGGGCGGCGATGCGGTCCAGCATGTGGTTGAGCGTGGCCGCCAGCCGGTCCAGGTCGTCGCCGCTGCCGCGCAGGCTGATGCGTTGCCCGAGGTCGCCGGCGATGATCGCCTCGGCGGTGCGGGTGATGGCGTCCAGGCGGCGCAGGAAGCCCAGGCTGAGCAACGCCCCACCGCCGACGCCGAGTGCCGCCACCAGGGCCGCCGCCCAGCCGAACGCCGTCAGCACCGTCTCCTGCACGTCGTCGATCCGCGACAGATCGTCGCCCACCGCCAGCCGGACACCACCGGGCAGGTCGGCCACGAGGACGCGCAGGTGCTCGGAGGGCTCCGCCACCGAGTCCTCGCTGCGCGGGTCGCCGGCGACGGTGATCCAGCCGCTGCCGGCGGGAAGCGGCGGCAGCACGCCGGCCAGGCGCGTGCCGGGCGGCTGCTCCACGGCATAATCAAGCGCCACCGGGCCGCGCCCGCGCGCCTGCGCCGCTGCCACCAGCGGCGCCAGTCCTCCGGCTTCGTACGTCGTCCGCAGGGTGGCGACCTCGGCCTCGATGCGGTCGCTCATCTGCCGGTCCAGCGCGGCGCGAATGGTCCATAGCGACACCCCACCGAGGATCGCCACCGAGAAGCTGAACAACACTGCATACAACGCGGCCAGCCGGAAGCTGGCGGTGCGCAGTGTGCGTGGCAGATGCAGGCTATTCAGGCGCACGCATCATGTACCCGGCGCCGCGAACCGTCTGGATCAGGTCCGGGTCGCCGCCGCGGTCGAGCTTGGCGCGCAGCCGGCTCATATGCGTCTCGACGATGTTGGTCTTGGGGTCGAAGTGGAAGTCCCATACGCCCTCCAGCAACATGGTGCGCGTCACCACGCGGTCGGCGTGGCGCATCATGTATTCGAGCAACTGGAACTCGCGCGGCTGCAGCTCGATGCGGGCGCCGCCCCGCGTCACCACCCGCTTCAGTAGGTCCATCTCCAGGTCGGCCATGCGCAGCACCGTCTCCACCTGCGCCAGCGGCGGGCGGCGCGCCAGAGCGTTGAGTCGGGCCAGCAATTCGGCGAAGGCGAAGGGCTTTACCAGGTAGTCGTCGCCACCGGCGTCCAGCCCCGTCACCCGGTCGTCGATGCCGCCAAGGGTCGTCAGGAACAGCACCGGAGTGCGCTGGCCGGTGGCGCGCAGGGTGCGCACGATGCCGAGCCCGTCCAGCCCCGGCAGCATGCGGTCCACCACCAGCACGTCATAGGCCTCGCTGCTGGCCAGGAACAGGCCGTCGCGGCCATTGGCGGCATGATCGGCGACGTGGCCGTGCTGCTTCAGCCCGCCCAGAATATAGGCGGCGGTCTCGGCATCGTCCTCGATCAGCAGGATCTTCACGGTTGGGCGTCCCTGGTGGCGCGCGACTATAGCGGTCAGACCCGCCGGCGGCGAAGCAGCAGCCCGCCGACCAGCAGCGCCGGCACGCCCAGCGCCACCGGCAGCACCCGACCGGATTCCACCACTGGCTTGGGCGCCACGGTGAAATCCACGAACGTGCTTGGAGTCAGCGCGGCGCCGGCCCGGCTGACCGCGCTGACCACCACGCGGTATTGGCCTGATTGGATCAGCCGCATCGGCCAGTTCGTCGTCACGGCCGCACCGGGGGCCAAGGATGCGACGGCAATCGCCTTGTGGGCGCTCCAATCCTCCAGGTCCACCGGCTGTTCGTGCCCCCGATCGACCTGCACCAGGCTGAGCCAGGCGATCAGGCCCTCCACCGGCGTGGCGCCGGTGTTGCGGATGGAACTGGTGAAGGCGAGCCGGTCGCCCATCCGGGGGGCGGCCGGGTTGGTCGCCACGGGAGCGAACTCCACGGTGAGGCTTGCCGCCTCTCCCACGACAGCTTGCACCGCGGGCGCCGCGGTGCTGGCCGCATACGAAGGGCGGCCGGCACCGATCAGCAGTGGCACGGCAAGCGACGCGGTCGCCAGAATCATGCGGGCTTTCATATCTCTGCTCCTTAACGAGACACGCGGCGCATCGCGGCCGCCGCGGCCCAGGCGGTGAGGGCGAGCCAGGCTACGGCGACCGCGGCATGCCCGGCTTGGGTGGTCGCGCCCTGGCTGTCGATGATCACTGCGTCGAAGCCGTTCAGCGCGGCGGAGAACGGGTTCACCGCGTCGAACATCCGCCCGATCGCCGACTGGCGCAGGCTGGGGCCGAGCAGCAGCGGGCTGGCCGACAGCACCAGGCCGGTCAGGGCGACCGACAAGGCGGTGCGGCCCGACTGCATCCAGGCGCCCAGCGCCACCCCCAGGAAGCCGAACCCCAGCACCACCGGGGTGCCAAGCGCTAGCAGCGCCACCATGCCGGAGACCAGATTCTGCCCGGTGCTGCCGACCGCCCAGAAATACGGCGCGGCCAGCGCCAGCATCACCCCCCAGGCGGCCACCGGCCCGCCCAGCTTGCCGGCCAGGATGCTGCCGCGCGGCACCGGCGCCAGCAGCAGCGGCAGCAGGCTGCCACGCTCACGCTCGCCGCCGATGGCGTCGATGCCGGCGATCACCGCCAGCAGCGCGCCCAGCGCGGTGACCAGCCCGGCCATGTCGTAGACCACCTGGGCGTTATCCAGCAGGCTGAGCTCCTTGCTGCCGACCAACAGAAGGCTGAAGCCGGACAGCACCGCGGTGGTGACGGCAAGCCAGAGTTGGCCGCGCAGGCCGAGCACCAGTTCCCCCGCCTCCTTGCGGGCGATGCGCAGGGCGGGGCTCATGCCGCGCGCTCCTGCACCGGCGCGCCCGGCACGACGCCGCCGGTCAGCGCGAGATACAGCGCCTCCAGCCCGCCGCCCTCTGGCGCGATCGCCACAATCGGCCAGCCCAGGAAGAACAACTCGCGCCAGGCTTCCGGCGGGCCGACATGCGGATCGATATCCACGATCGCGTGGCCTGGGGCGTGGTGGAGCAGGCGCACATGGGCCGGGACCGCACCGCCAGCCGCGCTGCCTTGTGGCAGCGGTCCGGCAAGCTCCAGGCGGAACCGCAACTGGCTATTCTGGCCGGCCAGCAGGTCCGCCAGCAGGCCTTGCGCCACGGTGCGCCCCGCGTCGATCACGCAGACCCGGCTGCACAGCCGCTCCACGTCGTCCAGGATATGGGTGCATAACAGGATGCCGACGCCCTGCTCGGCAAGGGCGAGCAACAGGTCGTGCATCTCCCGCCGCCCGCGCGGGTCCAGCCCGTTGGTCGGCTCGTCCAGCACCAGCAGTTGCGGGTCGCCGATCAGGGCGCGCGCCAGCCCCAGACGCTGGCGCATTCCCCGCGAGAAGGTGCCGATCAACTGCCCGCGGCGCGGCGCCAGGCCAACCCTGTCCATGCGGCGCGCGATCGCGGCGGCATCGTTGGTCGCGCCGTGCAGGTCGGCGAAGAATGCCAGGTAGTCCGGCGCCGTCATCCAGTCGTAGAAGCCGTTCGGGTCGGGCAGCACGCCGACATGGCGGCGCGGCGCGGCACCGCCGGTCCACGGGTCGCCGCCCATCAGCCGGACCGTGCCGCCCTGCGGCCGCAGCAGGCCGAGGGCGGCGGCGATCGTGGTGGTCTTGCCCGCGCCATTGGGGCCGAGCAGGCCCACGACCTCGCCGGGCGCGACCTCGAGGCACACGTCGTGCAGCACAGGCACCTCGCCGATGGACAGCCTCAGATGGTCGATCTCGATCAGGCGCATGCTACCCTCCTGGCGCGCAGCAGGGGCGGCATCGCCGCCCCGGCCCTCGCATCGGTTGTCGCGGTATCAGTCGGTCTCGTCGGTGTTCTCGTGGTCGTCGCCGGTGCGGGTGGCGGCGACCTGGCCGGTGGCCGGGTCGATCAGCACGGTGCGCACGCCGTCCTTGGCGGCGATCTCGACCGCGATGGTCACGCGGCCGTTCTCGTTGTCCACCCCGGCGCCGACGGCGCGGCCGCCGGCCTGCTGCTCGGCGGTGGCGATGGCCTGCACCAGCGTCACCTTGGCGTTGGCCAGGGCCGACGCGTCGTTGCCCTCGTTGTGGTGGTCATTGGCCAGCGCGATGCCGCCGGTGGCGCCGAGGGCGAGCAGGGCGGCGAGCGCGATGGGGGCGAGTCTGCGAGACTTCATGGATTGGGTCCTCTTCGTCTATCGATGCGTCGGCCCGATGCCGTTCGCGGAATGGGATAATGGCGGGCGTGGGATTGGCGGGCCCGGGAGCCACCTATACGGATCGCCAACCTGCCGCCCGGCGGCTAGTCCCGAACGGGCAGCGCCACCGGCACCGCTTGGCGCTGGCGGGCGGTCATGTAGACGACCATGCCCAGGATCGCGGCCAGGAACAGCAGGCTGGTGCCCACCGTTCCCAGCGCCAGCCCGCCGGCGCTGATCGGCTGCGACAGGAAGTCGCCGGTGGAAGCGCCCAGCGGACGGGTGACGATATAGGCGATCCAGAACGTCAGGATCGGGTTGCCGCCCAGGCGATAGGCCCAGTAGGTGAGGCCGATGACCGCCGCGAACAGCAGCGCGGAGAGCGCGTAGCCCACCGCCAGACGCTCGGCCAGCAGGTCGCCGCCGGAGGTGCCGAGCGCGAAGGTGAACAGGATCGCCGCCCAATAGAACCCCTCGCGCCGCGCCGTGAAAATGGTGTGCACCGACAGCGTCCGCTCCACCGCGAACCAGGCCACGAACACCACCGCCAGCGCGCTGCCGAACAGCACGGTGGTGGTGACCAGGCTGACCCCGAGATTATCCACCAGGTTGTCCGAGATCAGCGTGCCGACCACGCTGATCAGCACCACCGCCAGCCAGTAGAACGACGGCACGTAGCGGCGCGCCCGGAACTGCGCCCACAGGGCCAGCATCAGCAGCCCGCTCATCACCAGCGAGGTGCCGTTGAGGCCGAAGCCGAGCGTGGTGTTTAGGAAGTCGGCCGCGGTCTCGCCGACGGTGGTGGCCATGATCTTGATGAACCAAAAGAAGACGGTGATTTCGGGAACCCGGTTCAGCAGCCGGGACGCTGTGCCGTGAGGGCGTGGCGCGGCGATGGACATGCGGTAGCCTTTCGCGGGTGGGAATCGCGCCACAATGCCGCCGCCTTGATTGGCGGAGCCTCGCCTGAACATTGGGAATCCCCCATCTCGCTTTGCCCTGGCTTCACGCGGGACCGATCGGCAATGGCCGCAGCTATACGGTTTCGTCGGAATGTCGATTTCGGGGGCGCGGCCGGCCGACACGGCCGCGCGAACCCGCTAACCGAACCGGCTTGCCTGCCGCCGGCGGGCAGAGGGTACTATTGCGATGTCCTGGAATACCCAGTTGTTTCTGCTGCTGAACGGGCCGGCCGCGCCGGACCCGACGCTCCTGCTTGGCGTGCGGATGCTTGCGGGCAGCCCCGTCGTCATCGCACCGACGCTGCTGGTCTGGCTGTGGGTGCGGCGGGCGGATCAGCGACGCGCCGGCCTGCTGGCGGTCGCCCTGGCCGCGCTGGCTGGGCAGTGCGCCAATCTCCTTCTCGGCATGGTTTGGTTCGAGCCGCGGCCGTTCATGGCCGGCATCGGCCACACTCTGCTGGCCCATGCCGCTGACAACGGCTTCCCGAGCGACCACAGCACGCTGATGTTCGCGCTCGGCACCGGCCTGGTGCTGACCAGGGCGGCGCGCATGGCGGGGGTGGTGGTCTGTGCGCTCGGGCTCGGCGTCGCCTGGGCGCGGGTCTATCTGGGCGTGCATTTCCCGGTCGATGTACTGACTGGCATCCCGGTCGGCGCCGCCTCCGGATGGCTCGCGCGGCTGATCCAGTCGCCGCTGCGCCGCTATGCGTTACCGCCGGCCGAGCGCCTGTATGGCTGCGTCCTGGCTACGCTGCGCCTGCCGGCCGCGGTGTTCCCGCGTGGCGAGCGATGAGCACCCTGCTCTCGCCGCTCTGGATCCAGGACCTGATCCAGGCCTATGGCCTGTGGGTCCTGTTCGCAGTGGTGATGCTGGAGAGCACCGGCGTGCCGATGCCGGGCGAAACCGCGCTGGTGACCGCGGCGGTGTATGCCGGTGCCACCCATCATATCAGCATCGCATGGGTGATCGTGGTCGCCGCCGCCGCGGCCATCGCCGGCGACAATTGCGGCTACCTGATCGGCCGGATATTCGGCTTGCCGCTGGTCGAACGCCACGGGGGACGGCTCGGGCTGAACGCAGCCAGGCTCAAGGTCGGCCAATACCTGTTCCTCCGCCACGGCGGCAAGATCGTGTTCTTCGGCCGCTTCGTGGCGTTCCTGCGGACCTTCGCGGCGGTGCTGGCCGGGGTGAACCGGATGCACTGGTCGCATTTTCTGGCCATGAACGCGCTGGGGGCGATGTGCTGGGCCACGCTGTTCGGCGGCGGCGCCTACCTGTTCGGCGACCAGGTCCACCGTGTCGCCGGGCCGCTCAGCCTGGGGCTTCTGGTCATGGCGGCAGCCGGCGTGGGAGCCGGCATCGTGTTCTTCCGCCATCACGAGCAGGCATTGGAAGCACGGGCAGAAGCCGCGCTGGCCGCTGCCGGCGCGGCGCAGATAGCTCGGTGCGATCGCATCGTTTGTGGGCGGTACCCGCCCGAAACAGGCGCCGGGCAGTGGTGATCGCCGCCGAGGTTTACCCACCCTGATCTACCGGACATAGTGATCCCACGCATCCTCACCTTGCATGAGACCCATCGGCACCGGGCCCGCCTTCGCAGGACATTTGCGGATGCGAGCGCCAAATCGGGCGAGAGCAAGCCCATTCTCGGGTTTAGGAGATCCGCGCATGTTCTGGTTACAGCTTGCCCCAGCCGTTACCGTGGCATTCCTGGGGGCCTTCCTGGCCTCGTTTGTCGAATTCGTGGAAGCGGCGACCATCGTGCTGGCAGTGGGCACGGTGCGCGGCTGGCGCTCGGCGCTGACCGGAACCGCGATGGCGCTGGTAGTGCTCTGCGCACTGGTGCTGGTGCTGGTGCTGGGACCCGCGTTGACGCTGGTGCCGGAGCGGGCGCTGCAACTGGTGGTTGGCCTGCTGCTGTTGCTGTTCGGCATGCGCTGGCTGCGCAAGGCGATCCTGCGCGGCGCCGGCGTTCTGGCGCTGCATGACGAGGACGCCATCTTCCGCAGCGAGACCGCCAACCTGCGCCTGGCGCGCGTGACCGCGCGGTGGGGCGTCGATCCCATCGCCACTGTCACCGCCTTCAAGTCGGTGCTGCTGGAAGGGGTAGAGGTGGCGTTCATCGTGATCGCGGTCGCCGCCGGCGGCGCCCGCCGGCTGCCCCCCCCCCCCGCCCGCGCGGGGGGGGGGGGGGGGGGGGGGGGGGGGGGGGGGGGGGGGGGGGGG
>VFSW01015176.1_pt1 | contig 10608 bp, 9 predicted proteins | sample 5358111 | NCBI WGS metagenome assembly VFSW01 (sample SAMN11554181, study PRJNA540505) | mine drainage metagenome | isolation source: sediment from site ElyBrook_90M | place: USA: Ely Copper Mine, Vershire, VT | collected 2017
GCACGCAGGTCGTGCCGACGGCCAGGACGGCAGTGAACAGGCCGCCGCGGCGCATGACGCTCACCAGGCAACGGGCGGGCCGCGGGAGCGGAGGCAGCCGCGGAGGTATCCTCGGCGGTCTCCGGCGCTCGTTGTTCGCGGCGCGCACATGCCGAGGCGGCGGGTCAGCGAAGGCCGCCCGACGGCATGAAGCCCATGACGGCGCCGTACAGGGTCGAGACGTACGGATTTGACGTGATCGGACAAGCGCCCGTCCTGCATCCGACGAACTTCTGGTAGGCGAGGCCCAGGAGGGCGCCGAGCGCGACGAAGGCGATCGTTCGCATGGTCATCGGGGGTTGGAGCCAGACGTAGGGAGAAGGGTTCGTCGGGCATCGTAGACGGACTCAAGCAGCCCCGCCTGCGCGCGGTGCGCATCGATCAACGCGCCCATGAGGACATCGGCCCCGTCCTCTTATCTTCTGACCTTCTGATCTTGTTGTTCCACGCAAGTCGGCGTGCGAGGGCGTTCGCAGTTCAGAGCGCGAGCTCGCGGTGTTCGATCGAACGCGCTCGCGTCCGCGCCGCATCGGCCTCCGAGGAGTTCAGTCGTTGGGCGGAAGGTGCCTTCCCGGTCTCCCTGCGTCCACGGCGCGAGGGTGAGGCTTGGGCTCATACGTGAGCACGAGCTCGACGTTTTGCACGACGTTCTCGCGAACGTCGATGTCCGCCCTTGCCTTGCTCTCGATCGCGCCAAGATCGGCGCCGATCTTCAGCGAGCCGACGGGCACCCCGTCGATGCGGAAATGGCCCCCCAGGTCCGTCACCGCATGGAGCGGATGGCGAAAGACCCACACGTCTTCGCGGGCGTAGGGTTGCAAACGATCGCGCATCACGAAGTGCCCGGCGCGCGGGGGATACACCTTTGCGGGATCGCCCGCTTGCCCCGGGGGCGCGATCCTCACCGCGCCTTGCACGACGTAGTCGAGGTACGGCCCGAAGGGCTGCTTCGAGTCGTTCGAAACCTCGAGCCACTGCCCGAAGGTCATCGCGATCGTCCTCGTCGGATACGCGCAGTTCGGCGTGATGGTCACCCGGACGGCGCGTTCCTTCTCGGGGATGTAGTACCCCGAGTAACCGGTCACGACGACGAGCGCGTCGGCAACGGGGCGCAGGCCGTCGGGGCGCGCAGGCCCCGCTCGGAAGAGCTTCCCGTACGTATCCATCGCGGCGGGGCAGAGCGGCGCGCTCACGTCGGGAACGTCGGGCGCGTCGGGGCCCTTCACGAGGACGCTGCCCTCCACGGCACCCGTCGGCCCCGTGTACGGCGGGGCGCCCCCCGGGTTCACGACGGCTTCGATGCTCGGCACGGGCATCGCGAGAGGGTCGTCGGTCGTCGGGATCGAGGGCGCAGGGGGGAGGGTCGCCGTCCCGCCCTCCGTTCCCGCCGACCCGAGAGCGCCCTCGTGTCGCCCGTGCGAGCAGCCAACGAGCGGGAACGAAACGCCAACCGCGATGGCAAAAAGGACGAACTCGATACGCATCGCGGGGCCTCTTACAAGCGGCGTGCTCGGCAAACCGCCCTTCTAGCCACCGAAAGAAGCCGCGCTAATCGCCACGTCGATGTAGCGCGACGGCGTCAAGCCGAGCGCCAGAACGAGCACCGCGCTGACGAGGAGCGCCGCCGTCACGTAGCCGGACCGCATCGGCACGGCCACGGGTGCTCCGGCAGCCGGCTCGCGCATGTACATGTAGACGATGACGCGCAGGTAATAGTACGCGCCGATCACGCTGTTGAGCAGCGCGAGGATGGCCAGCCAGTAGAGGCCACCGTCGATTGCGGCCTTGAAGAGAAACCACTTGCCGAAGAACCCGGCGGTGGGCGGAATCCCCGCCAGCGACAAGAGGAAGAGCGTGAACGCGAGCGCCGCCCCGGGATGACGCCTGCCGAGGCCGGCAAGGTCCTCATAGCTCACCGCTTCACGCCCCTCGCTCCCGCAGAGGATGAGCGCTCCGAATGCCCCCGCCGTCGAGACCGTGTACGCGAGGAGATAAAAGAGGACGCTGGCCCCCGCCTGCGTCGTATTTCGCATGAGCGCCGTCACGCCGACGAGCAGGTATCCCGCGTGCGCGATGCTGGAGTACGCCAGCATCCGCTTGACGGACTCCTGCCGCCCCGCCACGAGGTTCGCGACCGTCATCGTGAGGACCGCCAGCATCGCCACGACCGGCGGCCAGCCACTCGCCCACGACGTCCACGTCGGGTCCCCGAAGCACAGCACCAGGACCCGCAAAAGCAGCGCGAAGGCCCCCGCCTTGACCGCCACGGCCATGAACGTCGTCGCCGGCGTAGGCGCCCCCTCGTACGCGTCCGGCGTCCAGCCGTGGAACTGCACGGCGCTCACCTTGAAGACGGCGCCCACGAGCACGAGGAGCGCCCCGGCGACGATCAGCGGCTGCCGAGCTGCGGGCGATCGCGCCGCGGCGCCGATCCCCGCGAGGTCGGTGTGCCCCGTCGCGCCGTAGAGGAGCGCGAACCCGTACAGGAGAAGCGCGGCCGCGAACGACCCCAGCAGAAAGTACTTGAGCGCCCCCTCGGCCGACCGCGCGCTCGCCCGGCGAAACGCAGTGAGCGCGTAGGCTCCGATGCTCATCGTCTCGAGGGCCAAAAAGAGCGTCAGCGCGTCCCCGGAGGCGGCCAGCATCATGGCCCCGAACGTCCCGAAGAGGAGCAGCGCGTAGAACTCGCCCCGTTCGATCTTGTGCTCGCGCAGGTATCCGCCCGCGAGCAGCGCGGAGAGGCCCCCTCCCAGGCAGAGGAGCATGTCGAAGAAGAGGGTGAATCGGTCGACGAGGAGCCAGGGCGCGAGGGAGGCGATCGCCTCGGGGAACGGGGCCGCGCCCACCATCCACAGGCCCCCGGCCGTACACGCCCCCGCGAAGAGAACGGCGGCCGCGCCGAGCGCCACCCCGCGCGGACGAGGGCCGGAGAACGCCTCGGCGAGCATCAAGAGCAGCGCGCCGGCGCCGACGACCACGAGGGGAGACAGGACGAGAAGAGTGAGCATGGATCCCTCGCTTTAGGAGCCCGGCGTCGCCTTCGGCGCATCCGGGCTGCGGCTCGTGAGCATAATGGGCCCCTCGTAGAACCTCGGCGGCGGGCTCCTCTCGAACCGGGCGTCGAAGTCGGCTTGCACGCGCTCCGCGGCGCCCTTGATCTGAGTGAGGAAGATGTTCGGGAAGAATCCGATGACGAAGATCATGACGATGAGCGGCGCCGCCGCCACGATCTCGCGCGGCATCATGTCGGGCAGGTGCTCGTTCTCCTTCTTGGTCACCGGCCCGAAGAACACCTTCTGGACGACCATCAGCATGTACACCGCGCCGAGGATGACGCCGATGGCCGCGCCCATCGCCTGCACCCCTGCGAAGTGCCCGAGCTTGAGCGAGGCGAACGTCCCGGTGATCACCATGAACTCGCCCACGAAGCCGTTGGTCCCCGGAAGACCGATGCTCGCGAGCGTCGCGACGACGAAGAGCGTCGCATAGACGGGCATCGGCTTGGCGAGGCCCCCGAACTCGTCGACGTTGCGCGTGTGGCGGCGGTCGTAGAGGACGCCGAAGAGGAGGAAGAGCAACCCCGTCGAGATGCCGTGGTTGACCATCTGGAGGACGCCGCCCTCGAGCGAGGCCGTCGTCATCGCGAAGAGGCCGAGCATCACGTACCCGAGGTGCGCGACCGACGAATACGCGATGAGGCGCTTCACGTCGTCCTGCTTCCACGCGCAGAGCGCCCCGTAGAGGATCCCGCCGAGCACGGCGACACCCGCGAGGTTCGGCGCCCACTCTGCGCTCGCCTCGGGGAAGAGCCCCATCGAGAAGCGCAGATAGCCGTAGGTTCCCATCTTGAGCATCACGGCCGCCAGGAGGATCGACCCCGCCGTCGGCGCCTCCGTGTGCGCGTCCGGCAGCCACGTGTGCACCGGGAACATCGGCACCTTGATGACGAACGCCAGCGTGAACGCGGCCCAGAGCCAGAGCTGGACGTGCCGCGGCAGCATCAAGCGCTGGAGCTCGAAGTAGTCGAAGCTCGGCGGACCGCCGGTCGCCTTGGCGTACGCGTACGCCATGTACAGAATGGCGCCCAGCATGAGGACCGACCCGAACATCGTGAAGAGGAAGAACTTGACGGCGCTCTTGACGCGGTTCGCCCCGCCCCAGACCCCGATCATGACGACCATGGGGACGAGCATGAGCTCCCAGAAGACGTAGAAGAGAAAGAGGTCGAGCGAAACGAACGCGCCGAGCATTGCGCCTTCAAGCAGCAGCAGCGCGAAGCACCAGTCCTTGATGCGCGTGGTCACGGGGCCGAACGACGCGTACGCCGCGAGGGGTGTGATGAATGTCGTCAAGAGGACGAGCCAGAGCGTGATCCCGTCGAGCGCGACGTGATAGTGGATGCCGAAGCGGGGCATCCAGGGCACGTCCTCGTTGAAGTGGTAGGCGCGCCCCATCGGGACGCGTAGGATCAGCAGCGACAGCGCCAACGTCCCCGCCATCGTGAGGAGCGTGGCCCACCGCAGGGCCGCGTGGTTCTGTCGAGGCACGAAGAGCACGGTGGCGGCGCCGGCGACGGGGAGCCACACGACCCAGCTCAACAAGTGCCGCGTCTCGGAGGGAGCCGCCGCGGCCTCCGTCGCCGCCGAAATGCCCGGCCAGGCGCGGACGACGAAGAGCCCCAGAAGCCCCGCCATGACGGCGATCGGCGCGCGCACGTTCCAGCCGTGCCGCCTGGGCACGAGCGCCGCCACGAGCGCGGCGAGGAGGACCGGCGCCACGCCGTCCACGAAGTAGATGGCGACGCCGGCGGCCACCGCGAGGAGCGCCAGCCCCGCGACCTGCGCGGGACCGAATACGAAGCGCGGATCGCCCGCGGGTGCGGCCGGAGCGTGGGGAGCAGAGGGAGCGGTGGACATCGTGTGATTTCCTGGTGCGCGCCTGTCAAAGCGTCAAAGCGATGCCGTGGGCTCCGACGGGCGCGCCACGTAAAGAGACTTGCTCGCGACAAGCCCGAAGGCGTTCTTCACCTCGAGGAGCACCGTCTGGTTCTTGCCCGGCATGACGTGGAGCTTCACCGTCGATTCGGCGCCGAAGTCCGCCGTGTCGGGCTTTCCGTCCCCGTCGGCGTCCCATCGGTACGCGTAGCCGACGCCGGGCGCCGCCGTGATCACGTAGTCGTCGTTGCCCGCGTCGTTCACGGTCGCGGCCGCGTGCGGCATGGCGAAAAACCACCCGACGAAGGCCAGCCCCACGCCCATCGTGGCCGCGTACACGTGGACGACGCCGTTCTGGAAGGCGCGGAGCACCGTCCCGAGCGCCGCGACGATGTTCGACGTGAGCCACGACAGCGTGCCGTCGACGAACGTCTTGTCGAAGGCCGCCGCGGTCTCGGCGAGCGAGTCTACCGCCGAGAGGGCGGTCACGTCGTAGAGTTCGTCGATGCGCCACTTGTCGAGGACGAGGTTGTAGAGCGCGGGCACCGCCGCCGCCCCCCTCTTCGCGGGCTCGCCCTTCTCCTTGACGTACATCCACCACGCGAGCGCCGTCCCGCTCAAGAAGGCCAGGAAGCCCACGGCCGCCAGGGGCCACTCGAGGCGATCCGCGTTCGGGTTGACCTTCACCGCCGATTCCGACCCCGCGAACACGGGCTTCAGCCAGTGCTGGAGCGGCGCGTCCGTGTGAAACAAGGTCTCCCAGATGTGGAACCCCGGGTTGAGCACGCCGGCCAAGAGCGCGAAGGCCGCCAGGATGATGAGCGGCGCGGTCATCTGCCAGGGCGACTCGTGGGGCGGGTAGCCGGGGGTGGCGAGGTCCTCGTGGTGGCCGCCGTCGTGCGCGTGGCGCGGGTCGTCGACTTGCTCGAGGGCGAAGAGCGAAGGCCGCCCGACCTTCCAACCGCGAAAGTCCCCCCAGAACGTGAGGATGTAGAGGCGGCACATGTAGAAGGCCGTCATCGTCGCCGCCGCGACCGCGACCGCGTAGAGCACCGGGCCGATCCACGCCGGCGGCTCGTACACGTGCATCCTCCTGAGGAAGCCGACCCCCGCCATGGGGTTGACCGTGTGGTCCACAAAGGAGCGAAAGAGGATCTCATCCTTCGAGAAGAACCCGCTCGTCAGCGGCACGCCGATGATCGCCGCCGTGGCCGCCGCGAACGTCCAGTGCGTAAACGGCATCCACTTGCGCAGCCCGCCCATGTTGCGGATGTCCTGCGCCTTGTCGCCGTCGTGGACGCGGGCATGCATCGCGTGGATGACCGAGCCTGCGCAGAGGAAGAGGCAAGCCTTGAAGAACGCGTGCGTGAAGACGTGGAAGAACCCCGCCACGAACGCGCCCGACCCGACGCCGAGGAACATGAAGCCGAGCTGGCTCACCGTGGAGTAGGCGAGGACCTTCTTGATGTCGTTCTGCACGAGCGCGATGCTCGCCGCGAGCAGCGCCGTCGCAGCCCCCACGACCGCGATCACCGTCATGGTGAAGGGCGAGAGCACGAACACGAACGACAGCCTGCAGATGAGATAGACGCCCGCTGTGACCATCGTCGCGGCGTGGATTAGCGCGGACACCGGCGTAGGGCCTGCCATCGCGTCCGGAAGCCACACGTAAAGGGGGATCTGCGCGCTCTTGCCCGTGCACCCGAGGAGCAGGGCCAAACCGACGGCTGTGGCCGCGCTGATGGTGATAGGTCTGTGCGGCTGGAGGAAGTGCAGAACCCCCTGGTACTGCCCGCCGCCGAGCGGCCAGACGTGCACGCGCGACGCCTCGCCGGGGTGGAGCAGGTTCGTCGAGCCGTTCGCAATCCCGTTCCAGTCGAGCGCCCCCGTGTAGTGCACGAGGAGGAACATCGCGCAGAGGAGCCCGAAATCCCCGATGCGGTTCGCGATGAAGGCCTTCTTGCCCGCCGCGGCGTTGGGAGCGTGCTCGTACCAGAAGCCGATGAGGAGGTACGAGCAGAGGCCCACGCCCTCCCATCCGACGAAGAGGACGGGCAGGTTGTCCCCGAGGACGAGGACCAGCATCGCGAAGATGAAGAGATTCATGTACGCGAAGAAGCGGGCGAAAGACTCGTCCTGCGCCATGTACGAGGTCGCGTAGAGGTGGATGAGGAAGCCGACCCCCGTGATGACGAGCATCATCACGCCGCTCAGCGGATCGATGCTGAAGCGCACATCGATGGGGACGATCGCCCCCTCGCGGCCGCCCACCGTGTGCATCCACTCCCACGCCGTCCACGAGAGCTTCGCGTGCTCGCCTCCTTCGCTCGCTGCGAAGTGCGCGAGCCCGAGGACGGCCACGACGGACGCCACGAAGCTCACGCCGATGGCGGTGAGCGCCATCAAGCGCACCGCGGGCTTGCCGAGCCGCTGCCCCCAGATGCCGTTCACGAACGCACCGAGCAGCGGCAGGCCGAGGATGACCGCGATGAGCGCGTAGTCGTTCGCCGGGAAGACCGAGAGCATTCGGGCGGTTTCCTTAGTTCCTCAAGAGGTCTGCCTCGTCGGAGAGGACCGTCCGGCGCAGGCGGAAGAAGGACAGAACGATGGCGAGGCCGACCGCGACCTCCGCGGCCTCCGCGGCGATGATGAAGAAGGCGAAGACCTGTCCCGTATGGCTCTGGCCCGTGTAGAGCCGCCCGGGGATCTGCCAGAGGTGCGCACGGTTGAACGCGACGAGCGCCAGGTTCGCGGCGTTCAGCATCACTTCGATGCTCATGAGCGTCACGATCACGTTGCGGCGGACGAGGAACCCCACCCCGCCGATGACGAAGAGCAGAGCGCTGAGGACGACGTAGTGCTCGGCCGGGATCACGAGGCGTGCTCCTTCGTGCTCGGAGCGGCATGGATCTCGTGGCTGAACACGCCCGACGTCTCGCCCTGCATTTTCGTCGGAGGTGCGTCGCCCGCCACCTCGCGCTCCGCCTTCGTCAGCGATTTCACCCCCTGACGACCCTTCGCGACCGGGATGGCCCCCACGACGGCCACCATGAGGAGCGCGCTCGAGAGCTCGAACGGCACGATCGCATCCGAGAAAAGCACGCTGCCGAAGGCGTCGATCCCGCCGAAGCTCGCGTCCGGCTGGACCATGAGCAACGGCCGATTTGCCGCCATCGACGCGCGCGCGACGAGCCCGATCGCCCCGAGGCCAGCGAGCGCGAAGACCCCCCCTCCGATGGAGCGACCCACGATGCCCCGGCGGTCGGGCCCGGAGCTCGGCGTCGAGGCGCTGGGCCCGAGGAGCATGATGACGAAGAGAAAGAGGATGACGATCGCGCCGGCGTAGACGATGAGCTGGATCGCGGCGAGAAACTGCGCATGAAGCGCGAGAAAGAGGCCCGCGACGCTCAAGATGAGGAGCAGGAGGCCCATCGCCCCGCGGATCGGGTTCTTCGAGAGGACGACGCCGAGCGCTCCTGCGACGGCCGCGAGGGCGCACGCGTAAAAGTAGAGGGTCGCGACGACGGTCATCCTCAGCTCCACGGCTCCACTGTGAGCCTCGCGTCCTCGCGCCTGCGCTCGCCCTTCACGTACGCCTCGAACTCCTTGCGGAACTTCTGGAGGAACGCGAGCGCGGGCATCGCCGTCCCTTCCCCAAAGGCGCAGATCGTGTTGCCCATGATGCCGTCGGCAATGTCGTGGAGGCCGTCGAGCTCCTCCATCGTCGCTTTGCCGTCGAGGACCTTCGAGCACACCCGCAAGAGCCAGGCGCTGCCCTCTCGGCACGGCGTGCACTGCCCGCACGACTCGTGGCGGTAGAACTGCATCAGGTTCTGCATGCACCAGACGGGGTCCGTCCCTTCCGCGATGACCGTGACGCAGCAGGTGCCAAGCATCGTGCCGACGGCGCGCATCGTGTCGACTCCGAGCGGCACGTCGAAGACGCTCTTGCCGTGCCACGCGTGCATCGGCGACTTGGGATCCGGCGCGCTCACGGTCTCCTCCGGCCGGAGCACCGGCGTCGACGACCCGCCCGGGATGACCGCCAGCACCTTTCGATCGCCCAGTACGCCCCCGCCGATCTCATACACGAGCTCGTGGATCGTGGGGCCGACCGCGAGTTCGACGACGCCCGGCTTCTTCACCTGGCCGTTGATCCCGTAGAGCCGCACGCCGCCGTCCTTCATGTCATGAAGGCACGACAGCTTGCTGTATTCTTCGCAGCCCATGCCGAAGGCCGCCGGCACCGACGCGATCGTCTCGAGGTTGTTCACCGTCGTCGGGCCTACGAAGACGCCCCAGTTGGCCGGGAACCGCGGCTTGATGCGCGGCGCGCCCCGGCGGGCCCCGATCGAGTTTCGGATCGAGGTCTCCTCGCCGCAGATGTACGCGCCGGCGCCCGAGTGGACGTACACCTCGACCGCGTAGTCCTTCCCGAAGGGGGTCTTGCCGAGGTAGCCCTTGGCGCGCGCCTCCTTGATGGCACCCTCGAGCCTCACCTTCGAGAGGTGGAGCTCGTCGCGCACGTAGATGTACACCACGTGCGCGCCGATGCCGTAAGCGGCGATGATCGAGCCCTCGACGCACGCATGCGGGTTGAGCTCCATGAGCGTCCGGTCTTTGTGGGTGCCGGGCTCTCCCTCGTCGGCGTTGACGACGAGGTAGTGGGGCTTGGCGCCGGCGCCCACGGTGCCGTTCGAGGCACCTCCTGAACCGCGTGGCATGAAGCTCCACTTGACGCCCATCGGGAAGCCGGCGCCGCCCCGCCCGCGGAGGTTCGCCTTTTTCGCCTCCTCGACGACCGCCTCGCGCGTCATAGTCGTGAGCACGCGCTTGGCCTGCTGGTAGCCCCCGAGCTCGCGCTCGTACGATGCGAGCGACCAGCCCTGGGCCTTGCCGTAGAGGCGCGTCAGATAGTCGGTCCGCTTGATCATTGGTCAGGCCTTCTCGGCTCCGGGCGGCGCGCCCACGAGCCGATCGAGGATCGCGTCGACGCGCTCGCGCGTGAGGTTCTCGTGGTACTCCTTGTCGACCTGCATCATCGGCCCGGTGCCGCAGCTGGCCAGACACTCGGCCGTGCGGAGGGTGACCTTGCCGTCGGCCGTCGTCTCGCCGCAGCGGATGCCAAGGCGCTTCTCGCAGTGTCCGATGACGTCGTACGCGCCGCGAAGCGCACACGGCAGCGTGCGGCAGATCCACACCTGATGGTGGCCGACGGGATGCTGGTTGTAGAGCGTGTAGAAGGTGACAACGCCCTGGACGTGGACCGGCGGGACGTCGAGCCGCCGGGCGACGTATTCGATGACCTCCTCGCTCACCCAGCCGTTCTCCTCCTGGCAGAGGTGAAGCAGCGGAAGCGTGGCTGCCATCCTGGTCGGATACCGCGTGAGGATCTCCTCCAGCTTGCGCTCACGGTCGGGGCTCAAAGCGAAAGGCATCGCGGGGCGGTCCTTGGGAGGCCCGCATGAGGTGGCGGGCGGTGGCGGGTGGCTCCTGCCGAACAGCAATTGCGGGAAAACCCACGAAAACGGCAGAAACCGGCGCGAAAGCTAGTGGCGAGCGCTCTCGGGTGTCAAGCTCCGGCGCATCGATCTCGGGGAAACGGGCCGCCCGCCCCTCCTCCGCCCGCCGACCC
>VFSW01015177.1_pt1 | contig 10608 bp, 9 predicted proteins | sample 5358111 | NCBI WGS metagenome assembly VFSW01 (sample SAMN11554181, study PRJNA540505) | mine drainage metagenome | isolation source: sediment from site ElyBrook_90M | place: USA: Ely Copper Mine, Vershire, VT | collected 2017
TTCCCGATAATTACATAAATAAGCAATTGTCTTATATACTTATATAGAGAAAATGGATTTCTGTCAACATGAATCCGCCAGCGGTCTCATTCCCAGCGGCTTGCCGCCGGGTTAACAAGCGAAAATGAGATGATTTGTTCCTCAATTATGGTCGGATATTTGTTCCATCAACAGTGTTGACTTTTCCCCGGAGTGAAAGTAGCGTACGGATGGAACAGCGCTGGAACCGCTCAAAAGCCCGGAGCTGATTTGGACTTGAATGGTAATGGTCAACGATTCAAAGATCCCTGAATACCTGGCGGCGCCGCTTCGCTGGCTCATGCTTGCGAGGGTGGGCATCGTCACCTTTATACTCGGACTTGCCACCTTCATCGAAGTCATGAGGATGGAGCCGCTGTCGCCGATATCCGCATCGGCTCTTTTCACAGTTATTCTTCTGACGTATATTTTGTCGATCCTTTTTCTTTTTCTCTTGAATTATATCCGCAATATCTCCCTGAATATTTATATCCAGAGTATCTGCGACGTCGCCCTGGTAACGGCAATGGTGTATGCAACAGGCGGTATCCGCAGCATCTATTCCGTCTTTTATCCTCTCATTATCATCTATTCGGTCCTCTTTCTGGGGAGGAAGGGCGGTCTTATCATCGCTTCCACCGCCGGCATATTTTATGGACTTTTTGCTGTCAGCGAATTCTACGGGGTGATTTACGCCATCTTCCCGACACCCGTACCAGATTATCAATTGAATGCCGGTTATGTATTCACCCGAATTATTACCCACTTTCTCTCGTTTTATCTCATCGCCTTCTTGGCAAGTTTCGTCGTTGAGCAGGAGAGGAAAACCAGGACCCTCCTCGTCGAAAAACAGACCGCTTTTAACAAACTCGATCTTCTCCACCGGAGCATCATCGAATCAGTGGATACAGGGATACTGACCATCAATCTGAGGGGGCAGATCAAATCACTAAACAGGGCGGCCACCGAGATTACCGGTTTATCGATTCATAAAGTTGAAAATCAAAGATTCGCCGATATTTTTCCGGATTGCCCTCCCCTCGGGGAACGGCAGAGCGCTGTCGGAAATCGATCGTCGGCCAAGGCCCGCTTTGAAATGACATTTCTGCACGGCAACGGAAGAAAACTGCTTCTCGGGGGATCGGTTTCACCACTCAGGGATCCTTCAGGCGTGACAATAGGTAATATCATCATCTTTCAAGACCTGACGGCGATTAACGAGATGAAGGAATCCTTAGAAAAGAGCCGTCGGCTTGCATTCATCGGCGAGATGGCCGCCGGTCTGGCCCATGAGATAAGGAATCCCCTTGCTTCCATCAGCGGTTCGATTCAAATGCTCAAGGGAGACCTTGCGCTGAATGAAACCAACGCCAAACTGATGCAGATCATCCTCCGAGGAAAGGATCATCTGGAAAGTTTTCTAAAGGATTTTCTTTTGATGGCCAGACCGGCGCCGGGAGTCAGGGAGGTGCTCGACATCAATGAAATGATCAGGGACGTAATAGAGTCCCTGCGCTGTACTACCGACTGGCAGGAACTGCTCGAAGTCACAATGATCCTTGCCGATGATCCTATATTCGTACAGGCAAATAAGACGGAAATCAGACAGGTCGTCTGGAACATTATCCTCAACGCCGTTCAGGCCATGCCCGAAGGGGGGGGCTTACGGGTAGAAGCGCGCCCCGCCGAGATAGAGGGACAGGCAGGTGTGGAAATCAGGATCGCCGATACAGGATACGGCATCAGGGATCAGGATCGTCAAAGAATTTTTGAACCATTTTATACGACCCGAGATACAGGCACTGGGCTTGGACTGGCAGTAGTCAACCGGATTATTGTAGCGTACCGAGGCAGGATTCATATGCAAAGCGAACCTGGGAAGGGTACGGTATTCACGATCTGGCTTCCAGCTCGGGACGTGGTGATGGCTGCGGAAGCTTCTTAGAATGGAGGAATAGAAGAAATGGCGAGGATCCTCGTGGTGGACGATGACCAGGGGATGAGAGAGTTTCTGGAGATTATGCTGACCAAAGAGGGATACAGCGTCAACACTGCGAGTGACGCCGGAAAAGCCCTCAGCCGCTGTCGGAAGGAAACATTCGATCTGATCATCACGGACCTCAAGATGCCAAAGATGGATGGGATAGGGTTCCTCAAGGCGGTCAAGGACCTGTCACCGGAGACTATGGTTATTCTCATTACAGCCTATGCTTCCGGAGAAACAGCGGTAACCGCCATGCACGAAGGTGCTTACGATTACATCGAAAAGGATTTCGCAATCGATGATCTGAAAAAAATCATTCGGGATGCCCTGGCAAAAAAAGGGATAAAGCGAGATGATGCGTTATTTGTCAAGAGGGTTGAAGGGGCTGTCGGATTTGAGAATATGATCGGCAACAGCCGGGAGATGCTCAAGTTGTATGCGACAATCAAAAAAGTTGCCGATACACCGGCCAATGTTCTGATTCTTGGCGAAAGCGGAACGGGAAAGGAACTCGTGGCAAGGGCGATTCATGTGAACAGTGCCCGCATAGCGATGCCCTTTATGGTTATAAACTGCGGTGGCATTCCGGAAACCCTCCTGGAAAGCGAACTTTTCGGTTACATCAAAGGATCCTTTACCGGTGCCTATACGGATAAATCCGGTCTGTTTGAAATAGCTCGTGGAGGAACCGTTTTCCTGGATGAGATCGGAGAACTACCACCGCTTCTGCAGGTCAAGCTCCTGCGAGTCGTCCAGGAAAAGACCTTCCGTCGCATCGGCGGCGCCGAGGATATTCATGTCGATGTCCGCATCATCTCAGCAACAAATCAAAATTTGGCGGATAATGTAAAATCAGGATCATTTCGAGAAGACCTCTATTATCGTTTGAATGTCATACCCCTTCATCTGCCCCCACTCAGAGATCGAAAGGAGGACATCCCTGCCCTGACCCGGTACTTTATCGAGAAATATTCACGGGAATTCGGAAAGGAGATCAAGACGATATCCGCCTATGCCCTGGAGCTGCTCATGGAATATCCCTTTCCGGGGAATATCCGGGAACTCCAGAACATCATCGAACGGAGTGTTGCCTTAGAGACATCGAATATTATCCTTCCGGAAAATCTCATCCTGGCGCAACCCCTCGCGAAAAAGGAGGGCGATCCGCTTTCCGAACTTCCTGAGACCGGCATCAGTCTCAACGACGAACTGGCAAAATGCGAAAAGGCTCTGATTGAAAAGGCGTTACTGAAGGCGCAGGGCTCCAAAACAAGGGCAGCGGAATTGCTCAAGATCAGTTACGACTCTCTCCATTATCGGAGCGAAAAACTTGGAATCGGTACCTGATAATTTTTTTCTTGACATTTGAAGGGTGCCTGTTTTATAGCCTCCGGCAAGGAGCAACTGCAGTGTCAGTACAGAGGCAGACAATGGTGAAAATTCGGCGAGGATCTTTTATCGGCTTTTTTAGCTATTTTATCGGGGTCTGCCCGCCGCTTCTGTAACCCTTCAGGGACATCAGCCGTGGGCAGACCTTCTTGCCGCCCACGGTTTTTCTTTTGTGGAAGCCGTGGATACATTCACGGCTTTTTTATTTTTTTAAGGAGGGATAATCATGCACAACGTAAGAAGAAACATCCTGGTTGCGTTACTTGCCGCGGTTCTGATCTTGCCGACTACGGCCGTGGCCAAGACGATCAAAGTCGGTGCCGCTATCAACATGACCGGTCCGGCTTCCACCTGGGGACAGTTCCATGCAAAGGGCCAGCAGGACTACTTCCGCTATGTTAACGAAGTAAAAGGCGGTGTCGCCGGTAATAAGATCGAGATGATCCTGGTTGACACCGCTTACAAGGTTCCCGAAGCGGTAGCGGCGGTGAGAAAGTTTGCCGTCCAGGACAACGTGGATATGATCGCCACTTGGGGGGCGGGCGAGGGTCTCGCTGCAAAACCGATCATCCAGAAATATCAGATTCCGACGATCAATTATTCAACCAGTTGGGAAATCCTCGAGCCGCCGATCGAGTATATGTACCTGCCTTTCGGAAGTTACCGTATGGACTGCGAGGCCGTGCTGGATTATATCCGTGCCATCCACAAGGGCAGGGAGGCGCCGAAGGTGGGACTTCTGACCTACAATAATGCGTACGGCCTATCAATTCATAAGCCAAGCCGCGAATACGCTGCCAAACAGAACGTCAACATCGTTGCCGTCGAGGAATTTCCCCCTAAAACGGTCGATTTGACAACGGAACTCCTCCGTCTGCAGAAGAGTGGAGCAGAGTATATCTTCATGCAGATGCTTCCTGCCACGATCATTACTGCCTTCCGGAGTGCGGACCGGATCGGTTATGACCCGCCGTTTTTCGGAACTTGGACCTCGACCGATCCCGATTTCATCAAGATGGGGCAGGGGCTGATCCGGAATCGTCTTCGCATCCAATTCCCCGGTGGGTTACCATCGGACAATACCCCGGGAATGAAAATACTTCAGGATCTCTGGAAGCGATACAAAACCGTTGACAAATTTGATGCTTCTTACTGGGAGGGAGTTGCCGTGGGAATGATCATGGAACGCGCCATGATCCGGGCAAGCGAGAAATCAAAAGAGATCACGCGCGAAACGATAAACCGTGCCATGGAATCCTTCCGTCAGGAGGATTTCGGTGGCCTGATTCCCCCTGTGACATATACCCCGACCGATCACAGTGCCTCTTTCCAGGCCCGGATCGTCCAGGTGAAGGAGGATGGTTCCTACAAGCCACTGACCAATTTTTACGTCCCCGGAAAAGCGAAGATACAACTCATTAAATGATCCCGTTTACTACCGGCAGACGCCTCCGTCCAGAGGGCGGAGGCGTAACCGCGTATCCGTCCGTAAGGATGAGGGCAGACGATGAAGGCATTCCGGGGAAAACCTTCCATATACGAGCGATGCCATACTGATGCGAGGAGCGCTGACTTGGAGGTCAGGGGAGTTTCGCTCCGTTTCGGCGGGGTTATCGCCTTAAGTGATATCAACCTATCCGTCGGGACAGGCGAACTACTTGCGGTAATCGGTCCGAACGGTGCCGGAAAGACCAGTCTCCTCAACTGCATCACCGGATTTTACCGGCCGCAGGAAGGAAGGATCATCTTTAACGGGGAAGATATCACCCGGCGCTCTGCACATGGCCTGGTCCGAATCGGCATTGGACGGACATTCCAAAATATCGAGCTTTTCCCCGGGATGACCGTGCTGTCCAACCTTTTTCTGGCCCGTCATACCCATTGCGGATACGGGTTTGGTCCGGCGTGCTTCTTCGTCCCATCGGTGCGCCGGGAAGAGATCCGCCATCGGCAGATACTGGAAGAGATCATTGACTTTCTCGAAATACAATCACTCCGGAACAAACCGGTGGGCGCTCTTCCCTACGGAATGATGAAACGGGTCGAACTTGGGCGAGCCCTCGCACTTGAACCGGCGCTGCTTGTCCTTGATGAGCCCTTTGCGGGGATGAATCTTGAGGAGAAGGAAGACATGGTGCGCTTCCTCTTGGAGCTGAACCGCTCCTGGGGGCAGACGATGATCCTTGTGGAGCATGATATGTCCATCGTGATGAGTATCGCTGGACGGATTGTTGTCCTCAATTTCGGCGAAAAACTGACGGAAGGAACTCCGCAAGAGATCGTTCGCCATCCGGAAGTGATCAAGGCCTATCTGGGCGATGAGGATGCTGTCTGAGAAAGGGAAAAGGATTTTTTTGGACGAAGAGCAACAACAAATCCCATCTTTCACGGGAACGCTGCCCCAACTGCTGGAGGCGCAAGCAGCGCGTTTGGGTTCTATCGCGGCAATCAGGGAAAAGGCCTACGGGATCTGGCAGACCTACAACTGGGGAGATTACCTGCGGTATGTGAAGCATACCGGTCTCGGTTTCATCGCCCTTGGTTGCCGGCGGGGAGAAACGGTAGGGCTGATCACCGGTAACCATCCGGAATGGCTCTTCTCGGAACTTGGGGCTCAATCGGTGGGATGTATCACCCTGAATTTATTCACGGCAGCCGTTGCCGAGGAGCTTTCCACCTCGTTAAACCGTATACAGGCGGCCTTTGTCGTTGTCCAGGACCAGGAGCAGGTCGACAAGTTACTCACCGCCCGCACAAAACTCAGCCATGTACGACGGGTAATCTATATCGATCCGACGGGGATGGGGTCCTACACGAATGATCCGTGGTTGATCTCTTTCCGCGAACTACTGGAAAAGGGACAGTTACTGGAAAAGGACCAGCCGGAGATTTTTCGCAAAGAACTGCGCATGGGAAACCCCGAAGAAACGGCCCTGATGATCCAGACCTCCGGAACGACGGGCCTGCCGAAGCTTGCGATGCTGTCCCACAGAAATCTGACGGCTATCGGGGATAGTTGGATTAGGGCTGTCTCTATCAAGCCCGGCGAAAATTGGATCTCCATGTCACCTCCGGCCTGGATTGTGGATCAAATGTGGGGGCTTGGTGTAGCACTGCTCGGCGGGATGACGATGAACTTTCCGGAAACGCCGGAAACGATCGCAGAGGATTTCCGGGAGATCGGTCCCTCCCGGATCATCACAGCGTCGCGTTTTTGGGAAGAACTTGCATCCCGAATCAGGGTCCGGATGGCCGATGCGGGATGGATAAAACGGTGGCTTTTCAAAGAGGCAGAGCAGATCGGACGAGCGGTGCTGACACGGCAGATCCGGAAGGAACCCCTTTCCCCTCTGTTGAAGGGCCTCCACCACTTGGCAGCGCTTGTGATCTATCGACCGCTCCTCGACCGGATCGGCTGCGCGAACTTCCAGAGCGCCTATACGGGAGGCCATCCCATCAGCCCAGATGTGATTAGTTTCTTTCGGGCAATCGGACTCAACCTGAAACAGTGCTATGGATTGACCGAAGCCGGAGGGATCTTTCAGATCCAGCCGGATGATGAGGTGAAACCGGAAACCGTGGGAAGGACACTGCCCGATATCCAGATCAGGATCGCTGAAGATCAGGAGGTACTGGTTTTCGGCCGTGCAGTCTTTCAGGGCTATTACCAGGACTATCAGGCTACTGAGGCGGCCTTCGTGCAAGGCTGGCTCCGGACCGGAGATGCAGGCTACCTTGACCGCGACGGCCATCTGCTGATCATCGGCAGGAAGGAGGAGATCATCCGCAACAAAAGCGGTGAAGCATTCTCTCCGGATTTCATCGAAACACGTCTGAAGTTCAGTCCCTTTATCAAGGAGGCCGTGATCTTCGGCGAGGGCCGGCCTTATCTGACGGCGATGATCAATATCGATTTCGGGAATACGGGGAATTGGGCGGAAGCAAGCATGATCCCCTACACAACGTATATGGACCTTTCACAACAGGCGGCCGTTGAAGAGCTGATTCTGGCAGAGGTGCGGAAGGTCAATGAACAACTGCCCGAGATCATGAAAATACACAGATTCATCCTCCTCTATAAGCTTCTGGATGCCGACGATGACGAACTAACGCGCACGGGGAAGGTGCGTCGTCGTTTTGTCTATGGTCTTTACCTGAAACTCATCGAAGCGATGTACTCGGGAGTGGAAGAGGTCCGTGTGAAAGGAAAAATCCGTTATCGTGACGGTCAGACGGGGGAAATCGATACCCTTGTTCGCATCATTCGTGCTTTGTGAGAGGAAAGGGAAATCATGGATTTTTTCATTCAGCTCTTAATCGGCGGGATCTCGATCGGTTTTCTGTACGGACTTTCGGCAATGGGGTTCGTCATGATATTCAAATCGTCGAGCGTCCTCAATTTCGCCCACGGCGAACTGCTCGCGGTCGGGGCCTATTTTTTTCTCGCCTTCATCACCTGGGCAAAGCTCCCAATTCTGCTCGCATTTCTTTTGGCCCTTACCGGCTGTTTCCTCCTCGGAATCCTGATCGAAAGAATCTTTCTCCGGCCGTTGATCGGTGAGCCGTTGATCTTTGTCATCATGCTGACCGTTGGCCTCGCGGCCATGTTCAAGGGGTTGATCCTCCTAATCTGGGGCGGTAATCTCCATACCTATCCGGATTTCCTCCCCGCGATTCTGGGAATGCATTGGGAGTTGGTTCGCATCCCTCCGGTTTACTCGGCAACTCTGGCCATTGGGACGCTCTTTCTGCTCTTGTTCGGCCTGTTCTTTAAGTTCTCCGCCCAAGGGATCTATATGCGCTCGGTTGCAGACAACCAAAGGGCCGCGCTCTCCCTTGGGGTTCATGTAAAACGGGTATTTGCCCTGTCATGGGCGATCGCTGCCCTGGTTGCCGGTATGAGCGGAATAGTCTTGGGAATCATCAACGGTGTCAACGTCCACGATCTTTCGGCGATCGGGCTGAAGGTATTTCCCGTCGTCATCCTCGGCGGGCTCGACAGCATCGGCGGCGCGATCATCGGAGGGATCATCATCGGCCTTTTGGAAACCTTTACCGGCGGATACCTGTCTCCTTCGCTACGCGACGTCATCCCCTACATCATCCTTGTGCTGATACTACTCTTCAAACCTTACGGACTGTTCGGGTTGAAGGAGATTGAACGGGTCTGATCCATGAAAAAACTCCATCTCCACCCCTGTGGAAATTTCCGCGAATCCTATGCGCAGGAGCAGACGATCTTCGCAACAGATTTCGGCCGCCTCTGGTCCGGGATCGGCTTCATTGTTCTCCTGGGGATACTTCCTTGGCTCACCAGCCCATACATGCTGTATGTTTTCAACATGATTGGGATCGCTGCTATCGCTGCAATCGGTCTCAACATCCTGATCGGTTTCACCGGGCAGATATCTCTCGGTCATGGTGCCTTTTTCGGCGTCGGGGCGTATACAGCGGCCATCCTCGCCACGAGATTTCAGCTTGGGATTGCTTTTACTCTTCCTGCTGCTGGCCTGATGACAGCGGTGATCGGCATGATCTTCGGAATCCCCTCCGGCCGTCTGAAGGGACTCTATCTGACAATTGCAACACTGGCCGGGCAGTTTATTATCGAATATCTCCTTATCCACTGGGACTCGCTAACAAAAGGGACAATGGGGATCACGCTTCCTCCGGCAAAGCTCCTGACCTTTTCCCTCCAAGGCGATCTTGGGTTTTACTATCTCATATTCATAACGCTGGCGGGGATGGTCTGGATAGCGATAAACTTGATGCGCACCCGTTATGGGCGTGCTTTCATCGCGATCCGGGACAATGATCGCGCCGCAGAAGGAATGGGGATACCGATTTTCCGTTACAAACTCCTCTCCTTCGGGATCAGCTCTTTTTATGCCGGTTTTGCCGGTGCCCTATGGGCCTGGTATATGGGCAGTATAACGGCGGAGCCCTTCAATCTCGGATTGTCGGTAGAGTATATCGCAATGGTCATCATCGGTGGATTGGGGAGCATTTCCGGCTCGATCTACGGAGCCCTCTTTATCACCCTTCTCAACGAGGCGCTGCGCTTCATGACGGATATCCTCATGAATTCAGGAATCGTCAGCCTATCCGGTCTCAACATGGCCCCGCTCCGGGAATTTGCGTTCGGCTTGGCCATTGTCCTGTTCATCCTCTTCGAACCGCGCGGGCTGGCGGAGCTATGGCGGATCATTCGCTCAAGTTTCCGTCTCTGGCCGTTCTCTTATTGAAGGTCGTCGCATGGAAAACTTGCTTTTACAGTTGAACAATATTTCCGTTGTCTATTCGGATGTGATCCAGGTTCTCAAGGGTGTATCGCTTTCAGTTGAGAAGAACAAGATTGTTTCCCTTCTGGGAAGCAATGGGGCAGGGAAAACTACAACCCTCAAGGCGATCTCCGGACTTTTGAAACCGGAAAACGGCAAAGTCACAGATGGGTCGATCCTCTATCAGGGAAAGGAGCTCCAGAACCAGTCGCCGGAAACGATAACCCGGTATGGAATAATACAGGTGCTGGAAGGGCGTCAGCCATTCAAATATCTGACGATTGAGGAGAATCTTCGGGTAGGCACGGCAACCCGCTGGGGGAAACCCTACCGGCAGGATCTAGAGAAAGTGTACCGTTACTTTCCCGCCCTGTGGAAAAGGCGCCGGGGCTTGGCCGGGTACTGTAGCGGCGGCGAACTCCAAATGCTGGTAATGGGTCGTGCCCTGATGGCTCATCCAGAACTGCTCCTTCTGGATGAACCTTCGCTTGGACTTGCCCCACTGGTTGTGCTCGAGATCTTCCGTATCATCCGCCGGATCAACGAGGAAGAGGAAACCACCATCGTTCTCGTCGAACAGAACGCCCGCATGGCACTTCAAATCGCACACTACGGCTATGTCATGGAGAACGGTAAGATCGTGATGGAGGGGGTTGCCGGTGACCTGCGAGATAACCCGGATATCCGTGAATTTTATCTCGGAATGTCAGCAACGGGTAGTATTAAATCGTACGCGGATGTCAAATCCTATCGCCGCAGGAAGCGATGGTTGTAAAACCGCATGCCTCCGGCATAAATGAACGTTACTATTGCCTCCACATCCGGCTGAATCGCATCCCGGAACATCTCACCAGCATTCAGCCAGGTTAACGGAGGTTCCAGCAGGGCTACGTCATTCACAAAGACAAATAATCGCCTTGATTGAAGAATAAAACA
>VFSW01015178.1_pt1 | contig 10607 bp, 9 predicted proteins | sample 5358111 | NCBI WGS metagenome assembly VFSW01 (sample SAMN11554181, study PRJNA540505) | mine drainage metagenome | isolation source: sediment from site ElyBrook_90M | place: USA: Ely Copper Mine, Vershire, VT | collected 2017
GCCTCCGGCGATCTGGTCCGAATGCCAGCAGGCGGCCCAATGACCCGGTTGCTTTTCCTGGTAGGGCGGATACGCGTCGCGGCAGCCCTGGTCGGCCAGGGTGCAGCGCGGCGCGAACAGACAGCCCGGCGGCAGGTGCGTCAGCGCCGGCACCATGCCGGGAATTTCCGTCAGCCGCGCGCCCGCCACCGCAGGTTTGCCGCGCATGGATGGGAGGCGCGGAATCGATTCGAGCAGGCCGCGCGTGTACGGATGCAGCGGCATCGCGAATATTTCCTCCACGCCGGCTTCCTCCACCTTGCGGCCGGCATACATCACAATCACGCGCTGCGCGGTTTCCGCCACGATGCCCAGATCGTGGGTGATGAGGATCAGCGCAGTGCCGAGCTCGCGCTGCAATTCGAGGATCAAATCGAGAATCTGCGCCTGTATCGTGACATCGAGCGCGGTGGTCGGCTCGTCGGCGACCAGCACCTTGGGGTTGCATGCGAGCGCCATGGCGATCATCGCGCGCTGGCGCATGCCGCCCGAGAGCTGGTGCGGATATTCCGCTGCGCGTTGCGCCGGCTCCGGAATGTGCACCAGGCGCAGCATTTCCACCGCCTTGTCCGCAACCGCGGATCCGGGCAGGTTCTGGTGCAGCCGGATCGCCTCGCCGATCTGATCGCCGATGGTCATCACCGGGTTGAGCGAGGTCATCGGCTCCTGAAAAATCATCGAGATCTCGTTGCCGCGCACGTCGCGCATGGCATCTTCGCCGAGTTGCAGCAGATCGCGTCCGTCGAGCCTGACGCTGCCGCCGATGATGCGCCCCGGGGGGGTCGGCACCAGCCGCATGATGGACAGCGCGGTCATGCTCTTGCCGCAGCCGGATTCGCCGACCAGCGCCAGTGTCTCGCCGCGCCGGAGCGTGAAGGAAATGTCTTCCACCGCCTTTACCACGCCGGCGCGCGTGAAGAAATACGTCCGCAGCCCGGCGACCTCGAGGATGTTGCCGGGGATTGTGACCGCCGCGGTCAAGTGCGCTGCCTCGGGTCGAGCAGATCGCGCACCGCGTCGCCGAGCAGGTTGGTGCCGAACACCGCCAGACTGATCGCGATCCCCGGGAAGATCACCAGCCAGGGCGCGGTGTGCACGTATTCGGCCGCCGATTCCGACAGCATGCGCCCCCACGACGGGTACGGCTCGGGGACGCCGAGCCCGAGGAACGACAGCGACGCCTCGGTCAGGATCGCCGATCCGAGCTGCGCTGTGGCGAGCACGATCAGTGGCGCCAGGGTATTGGGCAGGACATGGCGCAGGGCGATGCGCAGATCACTCATGCCTATCGCCCTGGCCGCCTCGACGAAAGGCAGCTCGCGCAGTGCCAGCGTATTGGCGCGGATCACCCGCGCCGCGTAGGGGATCAGCGGGATGGCGATGGCGATGATGGTATTTCGCAGTGACGGTCCCAGCGCCGCCGCCATCACCAGCGCCAGGACCAGCAGCGGCAGCGCTTGCAGGATGTCGATGACGCGCTGGATCAGCAGGTCGACCCATCCCATCAGGTAGCCCGAGAGCAGGCCCAATGCCACGCCGAACAGGCAACCCAGCGCGGTCGCGCCGATGCCGACCGCGAGCGAGATGCGCGCGCCGTACACGATGCGGCTGTAGACGTCGCGGCCGAAGTTGTCGGCACCCATCCAGTATACGGCGCTCGGCGGTGCCAGGGACTGCGCCGCATGCGTGGCGAGCGGATCATGGAACGTGATGAACTTGGCGAACAGCGCCGCAAACACGAAGACGAGCATGATCGCCGCGCCGATCGCCCCCAGCGGGTAGCGCCGCGCCAGAAACAGTGCTGCGCTCCAGCGTCCGCCGACATTGGCGCCCGCCCGGGACAACTCCGCGGCGTATTCTTCGCTTTGCATGCTAATTCGAATACCTGATGCGCGGATCGAGCGCCGCGTACAGTATGTCCACGGCGAAATTCACCGCCACCACGATCACGGCGATGAACATCACCAGGTTCTGCACGATCGGATAGTCGCGCCAGCGTATCGCCTCGACCAGGAAACGCGCGATGCCCGGTATGTTGAATACAGTCTCGGTGACGATCAGCCCGCCGATCAGGAACGCCGCCTCGATGCCGATGACGGTGACCACCGGCAGCATCGCGTTGCGCAGCGCATGCCGGTAGTTGATCGAATTCTCGGAGGCGCCCTTCGATCGCGCCGTGCGGATATAATCCTGGCGCAGCACTTCGAGCATCGAGGATCGCGTCAGCCGCATGATCAGCGCCGAACTGCGAAAGCCCACTGCGGCCGCCGGCACGCTGTACATGAGCAGCGAATCCCAGAACGATTTCGGCGCCTGACTGTAGATGGGGATCATGCCCGTGGTGGCGACGAAGGCCATCAGCAGCAGCAGTCCGAGCCAGAATGCTGGCATCGATAACCCAGAGAGGCTGACGAGCCGCAAAACGTAGTCCAGCGCGGTGTTCTGCTTTACCGCACTGAGCACACCCAGGGGCACGCCGAACAGGATCGAGAACGCCAGCGCCATGCCGGCGAGGCGCGCGGTGATCGGAATGCGCGGCAGGATCTCCTCCAGCGCCGGTTTCTCGGAAACGTAGGAATAGCCGAGGTCGCCGTGCGCGAGTCCGCTGATCCAGGCCGCGTATTGCACTGGTATGGGTTTGTCCAGACCGAGATCGGCCTCGATCTTCGCCTTGTCGGCCGCGTCGACGAAGCCGGCGGCATCGAAAAGGATGTCGACGACATTGCCCGGAACGATGCGCAGCAAGGCGAAGATGATGACCGAAATCCCGAACAGGGTCAGCAGCATCAACAGCAAGCGCCGCACGAAATAAGTCACCATAGGACCTGTTCCCGTCCCTGCGCGCTTACCCGCCCCGCATCGATCCGACCGCCAAGGCTATTTGTCCAGCCACACGTCCTCGTAGCGATAGCCGTTGTAGGTGCTGTTGACCATGACGGTCACGCCCTTGACATAGGGCTGCCAGCAGGTGCCTTGCCGGGCGTGGAAGATGACCGGCCGCGCCATGTCTTCCTGCAACTGCTTGTCGATTTCCCATACCAGCTTCTGGCGCTTGGCTTTGTCGGTCTCCATGGACTGCTGGTCGAACAGTTTCTGCAGGTCCTTGTTGCAGTAGCCGGTGTAGTTGCGCTGTGAGCCGCAGGCATAGTTCTCGTAGAAGGCCTGGTCCGGATCGTCCACGGCGTTGCCGGTGAGATTCAAGCCCACCGTATAGTCCTTGCGCGCGATTTTGGGGAACCATTGAGCGGTTTCGACCACGTCGAGCTCGCCGTCGATGTAGATCTGCTTCAACTGATCGATCAAAATCACCGCCGGGTCGCGATAAACGGGAAGGTTGCGCGTCGACACCTTGATTTTGAGCCGGTTGTTGGGCCCGTAGCCCGCCTTCTCCATCAGCTTCCTCGCCTCTGCGCGGTTTTTCTCCACATCCGGCCCGTAGCCCGGAATGGTCTTGAGAATCTCCGGCGTCAAGCCCCAGATTCCCTGCGGCGGCGGCAGCATGGCGCCGCCGATATCCGCTTGCCCCTCGAACAGGATGTCGACGAAGGCCTTGCGGTCCAGGGTCAGGGCCATCGCCTTGCGGATGTCCGGATTGTTGAACGGCGGCGAGTCGCGATTAATGATCAGGTTGGTGTTGACGTTGTCCGGTTCTATTTTGCACACCGCCTGCGGGTCCTGCTTCTTCAGGTCCTTCACCTCTGCGATCGTCAAATTGGTCGGGAAGGTCATGTCGTACTTGCCGGCGACGAACGCCAGGACCGAGGTCGAAACGTCGTGGATGATGGTGTAGTCGATCCCGTCCAGATAGGGCCGGCCTTTCTTCCAGTAATCCGGGTTGCGCACGACCTTGATCGATTGATTGGTCTTGTATTCCACGAACTTGAACGGACCGGTGCCGATCGGATGGGTGCGCATCTGGGCGGCCGAAACATGGCAGGGATAGATGGGCGAGTAACCCGAGGCGAGCAGCGCGATCAGCGCCGGCTGCGGCCGCTTCAGAATGAAGCTGACCTCGTAATCGCCGTTGGTGACGACATCGTTGACATTCTGGTACCAGGACTTGCGCGGGTTCTTGCGCAACTTGTCTTGCGACTTGCCCATGATCAGGTTGAAGGTGCACTCGACGTCCTTGGCGGTGAAGGGCACGCCGTCATGCCACTTCACGCCCTTGCGCAGCTCGAAGGTGAGCTTGGTGCGATCCGGGCTCCAAGTCCAGCTGGTGGCGAGATCGGGGACGATGGAGTCCATGCTGTTCTGCGCCACATCCTGCTTGTACATCACCAGGTTGTTGAATATGCCCATGAACGGGACGACGGTCGAGAAGGTCGCTTCCTCGAGGATCGAAGCACTCGCAATGCCACCTCTGTGTTCCATCTTGAGGATACCGCCGTATTTCGGTGCGGATACGGCACCGGTGGCGTATATCCCGAGCAGCAGTGCCGTTGCTGCAGCGGCGAATCGATAGTCCCTGTTCATTGCGAGCCTCCTCTTTTTGCGAACGATGGAAAAGATGCCGTCGTTGTCTAATTTTGTGACCTCTTACGTCGGGTCGAACTCGATCGGCGCGGAAACAATGTATAGGATATCGGGGTCTTCTGCAAAGATTAGTCGCATATCTTCGTGCCGGCCTTACCGGGACCGGCATGCAAGAAAAAATATTTTAGATTCGTTCCAGTTCAATTTCCGAGAAAAATGCAAACAGCAGGAAACGAATTGAACACTACAAGCGCAGGCATCGGCGCAACACGACCTGAACCGGACACCGTCGATCGGTGTTAAATTAACAATTCATCAGCAGTGTCCGCACACGTTCGGTTCCAGCTAGTCCTGCGTAGGGAGGAAGGATGCACGAATTCAGGTTCGATCCGGTTCAAATGCCGGCGGCGGCGCAGGCGCTGCGCGGCGAAGTGCGCGCGTTCATCGCGGCGGAGGTCGCCGCGGGGGCGTTCGCGCCCAGCCGCAATTCCTGGTCTTCCTTCGATCCGGATTTCAGCCGCAAATGCGGCGAGCGCGGCTACATCGGCATGCGCTGGCCGAAGCAGTACGGCGGGCATGAGCGATCGGCGCTGGAACGTTACGTGGTGACCGAGGAAATGCTCGCCGGCGGCGCGCCTGTCGGCGCGCATTGGATTGCCGACCGGCAAAGCGGCAATCAGATTCTGCGCTATGGCAGCGAACGGGCGAAGCAAAGCATCCTGCCGAAAATCGCGGCCGGGGAATGCTTCTTCAGCATCGGCATGAGCGAGCCCGACTCGGGCTCCGACCTTGCCGCGGTGCGCACGCGTGCGACCAAGATCGAAGGCGGCTGGAGCATCAGCGGCACCAAGGTTTGGACCAGCAATGCCCACAGAACGAACTATTTGATTGCGCTCGCCCGGACCGCACCGAAAGAAGAAGACCGGCATGCCGGCATGACCCAGTTCATCGTCGACCTTTCCCGGCCCGGGGTCAGCGTGCGCCCGATCCACAATCTGTATGGCGGCCACGACTTCAACGAAGTGGTATTCGACGGCTATTTCGCGGCCGACGACATGGTGATGGGCGAACCCGGCATGGGCTGGAAGCTGGTGACGAGCGAACTCGCATTCGAGCGCTCGGGACCGGATCGATTTCTCAGCACCTACCAATTGTTGTGCGAATCGATCCGCACCATCGGGCCGGATCCCGACGCGCGCGCGGCCAACGAAATCGGCCGCTTCGTCGCGCATCTGGCGACGCTGCGGCGCATGTCGACCTCGGTCGCGGGGATGCTCGAGCGCGGCGCGCAGCCGGCGGTCGAGGCGGCGCTGGTCAAGGACATGGGCACCGCATTCGAGCGCGAGATTCCGGAGACTTTCCGCCATCTGATTCCGACCGAGCCGACCCTGGGCGAGGGCGCCAGCTATGCCGAACTGCTGGGCATGACCATGCTGCGCGCGCCGGGATTCACCATACGCGGCGGCACGCGCGAGATCCTGCGCGGCATGATTGCACGGGGGCTGGGGCTGCGATGAGCGAGATGCGCAACGATCTGTTAAAAACCGTCGACCGGATTTTCGACGAGCACTGTACCAGGCCGGTGCGCGAATCCGCCGAAGCGGGCGCGTGGCCGGCCGCCTTGTGGCAGGCGCTGGAGGAGGTCGGCCTGAGCCGCGCCGCGCTGCCGGAAGTGGCGGGCGGCTCCGGTCTGGAATACGACGATGCGATGCTGGCCCTGCGCCGCAGCGCCTATCATGCGGCACCGGTGCCGCTGGCGGAGACCACGCTTGCCGGGCGCTTGCTCGCTGCTGCGGGGATAGAAGTCCCGCAAGGCGCGCTTACGGTCGCGCCGGTGTGCGCCGGCGACCAGTTCACGCTGACGCAGGGCGCCGCAGGTGTCACGCTCTCGGGCAGGGCGCGGCGCGTGCCCTGGGGCAATCTGTGCGCGCATGCCGTGGTCGCGGGCGAACTCGGGGGCAAAGGCGTGGTGGGCCTGGTCGCGACGGCGCGCGCCGCGCGTGGCGTGGAAAAGAATCTGGCCGGCGAACCGCGCGCGCTGCTCGAGTTCGAAGCGACGCCGCTGATTGCATACGCGCCGCTGGAGAATGCGCGCGCTCGCCTCGAAGCCGAGGGAGCGCTGCTGCGCAGCGTGCAGATGACCGGCGCGCTCGAGCGTACGCTCGAATATTCGCTGCAATACGCGAACGAGCGCGTTCAGTTCGGCCGCCCGATCGCGAAATTTCAGGCGATCCAGCATATGCTGGCGCAGCTCGCGGGGCAGGTTGCAGCCGCGAGTGCGGCGGTGGATGCCGCGGTAGGGGCGTCGTCCGGCGCGCCGGACGCGTTCGCGGTCGCAGTGGCGAAGTCGCGCGCGGGCGAAGCGGCGGGCAAGGGCGCGGAAATCGCGCATCAGGTTCACGGCGCGATGGGCTACACGCGCGAGCACAATCTGCATTACGGCACGCGCCGGCTGTGGTCGTGGCGCGATGAGTTCGGCAACGAAACCCATTGGCAGAGCCGCCTGGGCCGTGCGGTTGCGGCGCAGGGGGCCGAAGCGCTCTGGCCCATGCTGAGCCGGCTTTGAGCGGCGCCGAGCCTTCGACGCAGGCATGCGGGGCCGCGCCGGGTCCGCTTGCCGGCGTGCGCATACTGGATCTGACATCGGTGGTGCTGGGCCCGCTGGCGACGCAGATCCTCGGCGATTACGGCGCGGAGATCATCAAGATCGAGAGTCTGGACGGCGACATGACGCGCACCAGCGGCGTGTCGCTGCATCCCGGAATGAGTTCCATTTTCCTCGCCATCAACCGCAACAAGCGCTCGATCGCCGTCGATCTGAAATCCGCCGAAGGCAAGGAAGTGATGCGGCGTCTGATCGCCGGCGCGGACGCGCTGGTGCACAACATGCGCGTGGCGGCGATCGAGAAACTGGGCTTCGGCTACGCCGCCGTGTCCGCACTCAGGCCGGATATCGTGTATTGCGCCGCGACCGGTTTCGGTCAGGACGGTCCCGATCGCGACAAACCCGCCTTCGACGATGTCATTCAGGCGGCCTGCGGACTCGCCAGCCTGAACGGCATCGGACGCGAGCAGCCGGACTACGCGCCGACGCTGGTCGCCGACAAGACCACCGGCATGGCGCTCGCGAACGCGGTGCTGGCCGCGCTGTTCTTTCGCGAGCGCAGCGGCCGCGGCCAGTATGTCGAAGTGCCAATGTTCGAAACCATGGTGGCGTTCCTGCTGGCCGAGCACTTGGGCGGGCTCAGCTTCGATCCGGCGCCGGCCAAAGCGGGCTACCCGCGGCTGCTCACGGGTGGGCGCAAACCGGCGCCCACCAAGGATGGGTATATCGCGATCCTGCCCTACACCAGCGATCACTGGACTGCCTTCTTCAACAGCGTGGGCCGCGCCGATCTGGCCGAGAAGTACGGCGGCGGCGACAGACACTCGCGCAATGCGAATGTCGTCCAGATGTATAACGACATGAGGGCGGCAACGCGGCAGCGCACCACGGCCGAGTGGGTGGAGATCTGCGCAGCGCTGGATATTCCGGCGACGCCGATTTATGCCATCGACGACCTGCCGCAGCACCCGCATCTGCAGGCGGTCGGTCTGTTCCAGCGCGCCGAGCACCCGAGCGAGGGCAGCATGCGTTACGTCAAGCCGCCCACCCGGTTTGCCGCGACTCCGGCTTCGGTAAGATTCCAGGCGCCGCTGCTCGGGCAGCATACGCAGGAGATCCTGCGCGAGGCGGGGTACAGCGAACAGAAGATCGCCGATCTCGCGGCGCGGGGCATCGTGTCGCAGGCTAGTGGCGCGCCCCGATCGCGTCCATGAAGCGGTGCTTGATCGCCGTCGGGCTGGGCAGGCCACCGCCCGCGACGGGTTTCTCCTCCACCAGGCAGTGGATGAACCAGGGGCCGGGCTCCGTGAGCGCACGATCCGCCGCGTCCCTGAATGCCGCCAGCGTTTCCACGCGCTCCACTTTGGGGTAGCCGGCCGCCCCGGCCATCGCGCCAAGGTCGGTGCGGTAGGCGGTCGCCGTAGGTTGCCCGCCGGTCATGGCATAGCTGCGGTTGTCCCACACGATGTGAATCAGGTTCTTCGGTTCGCGCAAGGCGATGGTTGCGAGCGCGCCCAGGTTCATCAGCAGCGAGCCGTCGCCGTCGTACACGATCACCTTCAGATCGGGCCGCGCCATGGCCAGACCCAGCCCGATCGACGAAGCCATTCCCATGGAGTTCCAGTTGTAGAAATTGCGGTCGCGTTCGCCGCCCGCGCGCAGATCGTATTTCTCGTTGCCGAGCGAGGTCACGACCAGTTCGTCCTTGAGCTTGCCGACGAGGTATTTCGAAGCTTCGCCGCGGTCGATCACGTTTTCACCCTTCCTTCCTTCCAGCCCGCCAGTTCGTTGGTGACGAGAATGGCCACCGGTCCCTCGCTGGCGTAGCAGATGCGCAGCGCGCCTTCGGTCATCTTTTCGACCTCGTCCTCGCGCGTGATGCGATAGCAGGGTATGCGCAGCGCGTCGAGGATGCCCTGGGTCGACTGCCCCATCGCGACCTGTCCCGGGTTGAACTCGCCCAGATCGCCGCGCACGCCGATGATCATGGGACAGGGAATGCGGTAGGCAATCGCGAGCGAGGCCAGCGCGTTGATCGAATTGCCCAGGCCCGCCGTGGGGCAAAGCATCACGCCGCGTCCGCCGCCGAGGGACTGCCCGCACACCACGCCGATCCCCTCTTCCTCGCGGGTGAGGGGCAGCGCTTCGAAGCCGCCCAGCTGTCGCGCCGCTTCCAGTATCTTCTCGATCTTGGTATCCGGCACGTAGTTGAGGAAGCGCACCTTGTTCTTCTTGAGAACGCCGACGATGATATCCGCCCAGGCCATGATTTCCTTTTCAGTAGTCAGTAGTTCTTGCGTTCCTGTGCCGTCGGGGACCTCACTGTCCCTTGAACACCGGCGGGCGCTTCTCAACGAAGGCGCGCGCAGCTTCGGCATGATCCTCGGTCCTGGCGGTGCGGACCTGATGCAAGGCCTCAAGGTCGAGGAGCTCGGCCAGTGTGCCGGTTTCGGCGGCATTGAAGTTTTTTTTCATCAGACCGAGCGCTATGCCCGGTCCGCGAGCGAGGCGCGTGGCCAAAGTCATCGTCGCTTCGGCGAGTTCGGCGTCGGCCACGACCCGGTTGACGACGCCCAGGGCCAGTGCCTGGGCGGCACTGAGTGGTTCGCCGGTATAGTACAGTTCGCGCGCGTTGCCGCTGCCTACCAGCTTGGACAGGAAGTAGCTGCCGCCGAAATCGCCGGAGAAGCCCACTTTGGCGAAGGCGGTGATGAAGCGCGCTGACTCCGACGCGACGCGCAGGTCGCAGGCGAGCGCCATTGCGAGCCCGGCCCCGGCGGCAGGCCCGTTTACCATGGCAATGGTCGGTTTCGGAATCTCGTGCAGCAGGCGCGACACTTCCATCCTGGCGCGCAGGCGCTGCACCGCGTCTTCCATAGCGAGCTGGCTGGTACCTTCGGCCATGCTCTTGACGTCGCCGCCGGCACAGAAGCCGCGGCCGGCGCCGGTCAAAATCAGCACCGCGATTCCCGGGTCGGCGGCGAGCCGCGGCAGGGCCTCGAGCAGGCCGTCGAGCATCGGCGTCGAAAGCGCGTTGAGCCGGTCCGGGCGATTCAGCGTAAGCGTTGCGACGCGATCAGTCACGCTCTCGATCAGTTCAGGCGGCATCTAAGGGCTCCTCGGGTTTCGGGAAGGATCGTCGAAAGCATCGCTGGCCGGCCATATTCTATACGCGGAGTCTCAAATCGTCTTTCCCGGCCGTTGCGGATTTGCGCTGTTGCGCGGACGAAAAGCCGACCGCGCGGATCGCCGCTTGTGCACGGATGAAAAGCACATCCATGCGCAAGCGGCGATCTTGGACAAAATCTCCATGCCATGTCTGGTGTTTGCGATGACCCTGTTTTCTGTGCGGATGCGCTTTTGGTCCGTACAGAAAACCTGGTTGGCGCGCGCAGCACGCAAGTCGTGCATGACGCCTGGCGTCAACTCAATCGGGCAAGCATCTCCCGCGTGACCAGCGTGATGCCCTTGTCGGTGCGCTCGAAGC
>VFSW01015179.1_pt1 | contig 10607 bp, 7 predicted proteins | sample 5358111 | NCBI WGS metagenome assembly VFSW01 (sample SAMN11554181, study PRJNA540505) | mine drainage metagenome | isolation source: sediment from site ElyBrook_90M | place: USA: Ely Copper Mine, Vershire, VT | collected 2017
ATGGAGCGCGCGCGGTCCGAGCCGAGCCGCGGCGCCAGACCCGCGAAGCCCACCGAGGTGCCGTTGTTGACATGTCCGCCATTGCGCCCGGAGGCCTCGCCCACGACGCGCCCGGCCTCGAGCACCACGACACGGGCGCCTGCCTGGCCCAGCGCGAGCGCGGCGGAGAGGCCGGTGAAGCCACCGCCCACCACCACCGCATCCGCCTCGCCCTCGAGCTTGCCCTCGGCGCCGCCGGCGAAGCGCTCGGCGGTGTCGAGCCAGTAGGGCGTAAGCTTCATCGCGCGATCCTCCGCCGGGCCGCCATCAGACGCCCAGCAGCCGCGCGAGGCCGTCGATGCCCGTGACCTCGTGGTACTCGTAGGCTGGGTTGCCGGGTTCGTAGTTGCGGTTGACGAAGACCTTGTCGCGTATGCCGAGATCCTTCGCCGTCATCAGGTCATAGCGCAGGCTGGAGGAAACGTGCAGCAGCTCCTCGGGCCGCGCGCCGAGCTGGTCCATCATGTACTCGAACCCGCGCATCCGTGGCTTGTAGGAGCGCGCCTGCTCGGCGGTGAACACGGCATGGAACGGTGCGCCGAGCAGTCGCACGTTGTGCTGTATCTGGTTGTCGGAGGCGTTGGAGAGAATGACCAGCGGATAGCGCTGGGCCACGCGGCGCAGCGGCTCCGGCACATCCGGATGTGGGCCCCAGGTTGGTACGGCATCGTAAAGACGCTGACCCTCGGCCTCGACGAAGGGGATTCCGTGGCGCTTGCAGGTGCGCTCCAGCGAGTTCTTGATCACGTCGACGTAGGGCTGCCAGGCGCCCAGCACCTCGTCCACACGGTAGGCGGCGAAGTCGCGGATGAACGCGTCCATGGTGCCCGCCGGCACGCGCTTGGCCAGCATCTCGCGCGTCATGTCGCCGATGCGGAACCAGGTCAGCGTGCCGTAGCAGTCGAAGGTGATGTATTTGGGCCTAAGCTCGGTCATGACGGCGATCCTCTCCGATGTCGGGAGGCGATGCTAGGCGTCCGTGTCGCGCGACGTACGCCCACAAGCAGCCCCGGCCCGACCGATCCTGCCGATTTTGCCCTCTCGAACGGCATGGCTTGCGCCGGGGTGCCCCCGGCGGCGCCTTGTCGTGCCCGGCCGCGGCGCCGATCCTGATCGCCATAACACCAAGGGGGAGAGGCGCAATGGCGGCGCAAGCGACGACGGGTGGCGAGCCGGCGGTTCTGACCTTCGACGTGGTTGGAACGCTGATCGATTTCGAGTCCGGGATCCTCGCCTTTCTGCGCGAGGCCTGGGGCAAGACCGGCGTGAAGGCCACCGACGGCGCAATCCTCGACGCCTACCGGCTGGCGCGCGGCAGCAAGGACGCCTGGCTCTTCCCCGACGACCTGGAGCGCGTCTACGGCGTCATTGCGCCACAACTCCGCGCGCCGGAGGACGCCGCGATCGCGCGCGCCTTCCGTGACGCGAGCAGGGCTTGGCCCGCTTTCCCTGACGCGCCCGAGGCCCTGCGTCGGCTCAAGCGGCGCTACAAGCTGGTGGCGATGACCAATGCAAGGCGCTGGGCGCTCGACCAGATGATTGAGACCCTGGGCTCGCCCTTCGATGACACGGTGAGCGTGGACGAGGCACTGTGCGAGAAGCCCGACCCCGCCTATTTTGCCTTCGCCCGCGGCCGCCTCAGCCGTGACGGCCACGGTGTGCACGACATCCTGCACGTGGCGCAGAGCCAATACCACGACATCGGTGTCGCGCGCCGGCTCGGCTACACGGTGGCCTGGATCGAGCGGCGCATGGGGCTCGGCCATGGTGGTACGATCGCCGCTGCGCAACTCGCCGAGCCTCACTACCATGTCCCGACGCTGGCAGCGCTAGCGGACATCGCGGATGCCGGCAAGCTGCGCATTGCGGCTACCTGAGGCCATGCGCCGGTGCCAAATCCCGCCGCGAAAGAGCAGATCATGCCGGGGTGGGCGGGATTACGGCGAAATGTGCGCGTAGCTGCTTCCTACCGTGACACCCGCGGCCGGAGTGGCCGCCAAACAGCAAACGGGGCTCACCATGTCTGACGACATTCTGCCGACCCTACCCGGCGGCGCTGCGCCAAGTGTGGATCTGCCGGTCACCACCCGCCGCTAGCTGCTGGGCATGGCGATGGCTGGCGGCCTGGTCACCGCCGGAGGTCTCGCGATGCCGGCGGAGGCAGCGACGGCGCCGAAGCGCGGCGGCAAGCTAACGGTCGCCGGCTACGCGTCCTCCACCAAGGACACCCTTGATCCGGCTCACGCCTCCAACTCCACTGACTATTCGCGCCTGTTCATGTTTTACAACGGGCTTACGGTGTTCGACCGGCACCTCAACGCGCTGCCGGACCTGGCGGAGAGCGTCGAGACCAAGGACGCAAAAAACTGGGTGATCAAGCTGCGCAAGGGCATCACCTTCCACGACGGCTCGCCCTTCACGTCGGCGGACGTCGTCTTTTCGCTCGCCCGCCACAAGGATCCCGCGACCAGCTCCGTAGTGCGGCCGATCGCCATGCAGATGCAGGAGGTCAAGGCTGCGGGGCCCCACGAGGTGCACATCACACTCACTGGCCCGAATTCCGAGCTGCCGAGCCTGCTCGCGATCTACCAGATGGTGATTGTCAAGGCCGGCACGAAGGACTTCTCCAAGGGCATTGGCACCGGGCCGTTCATGGTCAAGGAGTTCAATCCCGGTGTCCGCTCCATCGCCGTGCGCAACCCACACTATTTCCACCACGGCAAGCCGTATCTGGACGAGGTGACGTTTTTCGGCATCACCGACAACGCTGCGCGTGTCAACGCGCTGCTCTCCGGCGACATCGACATCGCCAGCGGCATCACTCCGCTCGCAACGCGTCAGATCAAGGCTGCCAAGGGCTTCGCCGTTCTAAACACCGCGGCTGGTAACTACACCGATCTGATCATGCACCTCGATGCGCCGACGATCGGCAATCCGGACTTCATCCTGGCGATGAAGTACCTGCAGGACCGCGAGCGCATCCGCGACAGCGTCTTCCTCGGCTACGCCACGGTCGGCAACGATCAGCCGATCGCGCCTTCCAATCCTTATTACGACGCGAGCCTGCCGCAGCGCGCGCTCGATCTGGAAAAGGCCAAGTTCCACCTCAAGAAGGCGGGTATGCTCGGCAGCAAAGTGCGGCTGGTGAGCTCCGTCGCGGCCACCGGCTCTCCGGACATGGCAGTGATTCTGCAGGACACTGCTCGCAAGATCGGTTTCGATATCCAGATCGACCGCGTGCCGGCTAACGGCTACTGGTCCAACTACTGGCTTAAGGCGCCCTTCACCTACGGCAACATCAACCCGCGCCCCACCGCAAACATCCTGCTGACGCTTTTCTTTCAGTCCACCGCGCCGTGGAACGAGAGCCACTTCAAGAACCCCACCTTCGACAAATTGCTCGTCGCCTCGCGTGCAGAGACAGATCTTGCGAAGCGCAAGCAGATGTATGCGGAGATGCAGAAGCTCATCCGGGACGACGCCGGGATCGGTATTCCGGTCTTCATAAGCGACCTCGATGCCTACTCGACGCGGGTGAAGGGCTTCTACCCGATCCCGACGGGCGACCTGATGGGCTTCAACTTCGCCCAGAATGTATGGGTGGATGGCTGACGCCATCACGTCACTAGCGGTGCGGCGGCGGCGCTTCGCCGCCCCGCCGCTAGCCGTCCTTGTGCTCAGTCGCATCGCGGTCAGCCTGTTGTTGCTGTTGGCGGTCTCGGTATTGGTCTTCGCCGGCACCGAGATGCTGCCGGGGGACGTGGCGCAGATGATCCTCGGGCAGGGGGCCACGCCGCAGGCGCTGGCTGGCCTGCGCGCGGCGCTCCACCTAAACGAGCCCGCATGGTTGCGGTACCTGCATTGGCTTTGGGGCTTGTCGCACGGTAATGCTGGGCACTCGCTGGTTAACGGCATGAGCATCGCGACGCTGGTCGGGCGGCGGCTCGTCAACTCGCTCAGGCTTGCGTTGTTCACCACGGTGGTGACGGTGCCGCTGGCACTTACGGTCGGCATCACGGCCGCGATCTGGCGCGGCACGGCCTACGATCGCGTCGTCAACATGCTGACTATTTCGACCGTTTCCGTGCCGGAGTTTCTCTTCGCGACACTTGCAGTGCTGATCTTCGCCGTACGGCTACGCTGGCTACCGGCACTGTCGCTGGTGATGCGCGGCGCGAGCTTCGCCGAGCTGCTGCGTGCCTATGCGCTCCCGGTCGCGACCCTCTCTCTCGCAATCTTCGCACAAATGGCGCGGATGACGCGCGCGGCGCTGGTGAACACGCTCTCCTCCTCCTATGTCGAGATGGCGGTGCTGAAAGGCGTGCGGCCGGTTCGGCTGGTGCTGCGCCATGCGTTGCCCAATGCGTTGGGGCCTGTCGCCAACGCGGTGGCGCTCAGCCTCTCCTTCCTCCTCGGGGGAGTCGTCATCGTCGAGACCGTGTTCAGCTACCCGGGTCTCGCTAAGCTGATGGTCGATGCAGTCAGTACACGCGACATGCCACTCGTGCAGGCCTGCGCGATGATTTTCTGCACTGCCTATCTGCTGTTGGTGTTGGTCGCGGACATCATCGCGCTGCTCGCCAACCCGCGACTGCGGCACCGGTGAGAGGCCGGGCATGACCGACGACTTGCCCCGCAGGCGCCGGCGCGCGCGGCCCTCGCCGGTGGCCCTGGCCGCCGGGGCGGTGGTCGTCGCCTGCTTCGCCCTCGCGGTATTCGGCCCAGTGCTCGCACCGCACGGGGAGGGTGCAATTGTTTCGCGCAGCATCTTTGCGCCGGTGAGTGCCGCGTTTCCGCTCGGAACAGACTATTTGGGGCGCGACATGCTGAGCCGGGTACTGTACGGCGCCCGCTTCACCATCGGCGTCGCGTTGCCGGCGACGCTGCTCGCTTCCGGCGCCGGTACGTTGCTCGGCATGCTAGCGGCAGTGCGCGGTAGCGGGCTCGATGCCGTGCTGAGCCGCGCGATGGACACGCTCATTTCGCTACCGACGTTGATCTTCAGTCTTGTCGTCGTCGCCGCGCTAGGCTCCTCAGTTACGGTACTCGTCCTAACGGCGGCGGTGATCTACACGCCTGGTAGCTACCGTATTGCGCGCTCCGTCGCGGTCGACGTGACTGCGACGGATTTTGTCAAGGCAGCGCGGGCGCGCGGCGAAGGTGGACTTGCGATCATGCTGGGCGAGATCCTGCCCAACATGGTGATGCCGGTGCTGACGGATTTCGGTCTGCGATTCGTCTTCATCGTGCTGCTGCTGAGCAGCCTCAGCTTTCTTGGCCTGGGCATCCAGCCGCCCTATTCGGATTGGGGCGGTATGGTCCGCGAAAACATCGAGGGACTGTCCGCTGGGGCGCCCGCCGTAATTGTACCAGCCGTCGCGATCGCGATTCTGACTGTCTCGGTCAACCTGTTGATTGACAACCTGCCGGGCCGTGGGAGCCGCCGCCGTGGCGAGTGACGCGAGCGTGAGCGGGGCCGGCTGGCACGTCGAGGTGACGGACCTCCTCGTCACCGCTCATGGGCCTACTGGTACGCCTATCCCCATCGTCCGCGACCTCAACTTCGGCATTGCACGCGGCGAGGTGCTGGCGTTGATCGGCGAGTCCGGTTCCGGAAAAACCACGGCGGGCCTCTCGCTGCTGGGCTACGCGCGCCAGGGCTGCAGCATCGCGGGCGGCCGCGTGCGCGTGGGGACGACGGACGTGCTCTCGCTGCGGCGCTCGCAGCTCGCGGATTTCCGCGGTGCCAAGGTGAGCTATATTGCGCAGAGCGCTGCCGCCGCGTTTAACCCGGCGCAACGCCTGCTGGGCCAGGTCATCGAACCTGCGCTGATCCATAGATTGATGTCCCGCCGCGAGGCGGAGGCAAAAGCGCGCGAGCTGTTCCGTGCACTCGCCCTCCCCGATCCCGTTCGCATCGGCGAGCGTTACCCGCACCAGGTCTCCGGCGGGCAGTTGCAGCGCGTGATGGCGGCGATGGCGCTGATCACGGACCCCGAGTTGGTCGTGCTCGACGAACCCAGCACCGCGCTCGACGTGACCACCCAAGTCGAGGTGCTGCGGGCCTTCAAGCGCGTTGTGCGTGATCTTCATACGACGGCGCTCTACATTTCCCACGATCTCGCGGTGGTGGCGCAGATCGCTGACCGCATCGTGGTGATGCACGGCGGCGAGGCCCAGGAGACAGGAGCCACCGGCACCATCCTTAGCGATGCGCAACATCCGTATACGCGCAGCCTTCTCGCCGCCGCAGCACCTCACGGCGTGCCGGAGGCGACCGATCCGGCGGCGCCACCACTCCTCGAGGTCGCGAACCTTACCGCCGGCTATGGCCACGGGCGGGCTCTGATTCCCGTGCTGCATGCCGTCAGCTTCGCGATCGCGCCGGGGCGGGTGCTAGGCGTCATCGGCGAGTCCGGCTGCGGCAAGAGCACGCTGGCGCGTGTGGTCGCGGGCCTGTTGCCGCAGGCCAGCGGGCACGTGCTGCTCGACGGCCAGTTACTACCGGCGCGAGTCGAGGAGCGGACGCACGAGCAGTTGCGTGCCGTGCAGATTGTGTTCCAGTCCGCAGACACCGCGCTCAACCCGGCACGGCGCATCGGACCGATCCTCGCGCGGCCGTTGCGCTTCTATCACGGCATGCGAGGCATCACGGCCCGCCGCCGCGTCGTGGAGCTGCTGGACATGGTGCGCCTGCCCGGTGCAGTTGCCGACCGCTTCCCTGACGAGCTATCCGGCGGCCAGAAGCAGCGGATCAACCTCGCGCGCGCCCTCGCCGCGGAACCGCGGCTGTTGCTATGCGACGAGGTGACATCGGCACTGGATACGGTGGTCGGCGCGGCGGTTCTGGACCTTCTGGCGGAGCTGCGCCGCGAACTCGGGCTCGCGATGATGTTCATCAGCCACGATCTTTCCACTGTGCGCGCGATTTGCGACGACATCATGATCCTCTACGCGGGCCAGCGAGTGGAGCTCGGCTCGCGCGCCGCGCTGCGGCAACTGCCGCGCCACCCCTATACGGACCTGCTGCTCTCCTCCGTGCCGCAACTCCGCCAGGGCTGGCTCGACGAGGTGGGTTCCATGCATCTGCGCGAGGCCTCCGGCGAGCCCTCGCTCGAAGATGGGGTGCGACCCTGTGCCTTCTTCCGCCGCTGTGCGCTGCGCATCGAGGGCGTGTGCGACCGTGCCACGCCGCCGCTGCGTCATCTCTCCAAGGGCGGAATGATTCTCTGCCATCGCGACGAGGCAGAGCTGAGCCGCGAGGAGGCACTCGAGACGGTGGACCTGGCGTCGGATTCGCCGGCCATCCGCGGTTTGGAATGATGTTCCTAAGACGCAAGGTAATCATATGACGTGGACGATCGGTGCCGATATCGGCGGTACCTTCGCGGATTTCGTCGCACTGGAATCGGAAAGCGGCCGACTGGTCACGCTCAAGGTGCTGACCACGCCGGACGACCCCGGCAAGGACGTTGGCGAGGGATTGCGCCGACTGGCCGGGGAGGGCGTCGATGCCGTATCGGTCGGGCGTTTCGTCCATGGTACCACGGTCGGCGTGAACACCATTATCCAGCGCCGCGGCGCAACCGTCGCGTTGTTCACCACTGCCGGCTTCACCGACATCCTGGAGCTGGCGCGGCTGCGGATGCCCAACCCCTACAGCCTGTTCTGCGAGCGCCCGCCGCCGCTGGTACAGCGCGAGCACGTCTTCGGTGTTCATGAACGCATGACGGCGGAAGGCGAGACGCTGCTGGCTCCGAAGGCAGGGGAGGTCGCGCGAGCCGTCGCCGCCGCCCGCGCGGCGGGGTGCGTCGGCATCGTCATCTCCTTCCTGCACGCTTGGCGCAATCCGACGCACGAACGCGACGTCGCGGCGGTGATCGCCTCGATCGACCCCACGCTTGCCGTGTTCTGCGCCAGCGGCGTCTGGCCCGCGATCCGCGAATACGAGCGCACCAGCACGGCGGTGCTGAATGCCTATGTGCATCCGCGCGTCGCAGCCTATCTCGAGCGTGTCGAGAGCGAACTGAAAGAGGTGGGCATCGCGGCGCCTCTGCTGCTCACCACCTCAGCCGGCGGTACCATGAGCGCGGCACAGGGCAGACGGGATTGTGTCGGCATGCTGCTGTCCGGCACTGCCTCGGGTGTGGTTGGCGCCGGCGTTGTCGCGCGCACTGCGGGTGTCCGGGCCGCGCTCACACTCGACATGGGCGGCACGAGCGCAGATGTGGCGCTGCTGCGCGATGGCGCGCCATCCTACACGGCGGGAATCGAGATTGGGCTCTACCCATTGGCCACCACCACGGTTGCTGTCGCTTCCTCCGGCCAGGGCGGCGGCTCGATCGCGTGGATCGACGGGCAGGGCGTGTTGCAGGTCGGGCCGCAGAGCGCCGGCTCCACGCCTGGTCCAGCGTGCTTTGGCCGTGGTGGCGAGGCGTTCACGGTAACGGACGCGGCCCTGCTCTGCGGCATTCTCGGCCACGGCAAGCTTGGCTTCGGCGCTATCGCCCCGCAGCCGTCACTGGCCGAGCAGGCCGCGCGGCCGATCGCGGAGCGCCTCGGCCTTCCGCTCCCGGCCCTCGCGGAGGGCGTTCTCGATGTCGCCATCAGCGGCATGCTGATCCCGATCGAACAACTACTCGCCCGCGCGGGTGCGCATGCGAGCGAACTGACGCTGATCCCGTTCGGGGGCGCCGGACCGATGCTTGCGGCGCAGCTGGCGGAGACCGCGGGCATGCGCCGCGTGCTCGTGCCCGCCTCGCCCGGTACGCTCTGCGCGCTCGGCGCGCTCACTGCGGCCATCCGCCGCGATGCAATGCGGACGGTGCTGTTGCCGCTGGAAAGAGAGTCCTGGCCACTGATGCTGGCCACGCTGGATGAGCTCAGCGCCGAGGCCGTATATACCGTCACCGCGATGGCGGGGACGGGTGAAATCGAGATCCGTCGTGCGGCCGATTTGCGCTATCGCGGGCAGTCCTTCGAGATCGCCGTACCCTTCGACGAGGACACGGACCTCGAGGCGCTCGCGGCGGCTTTCCACACCGAGCATGAACGCCAGTTCGGCCACGCGGAACCAGGCGCCCCATTGCAAGTCGTGAGCCTGCGTGTCTTTGCCGCCCGCCCGGCGCCAGCGCTCACGCTGCCACGCCGGGCCGGCCGCCCGCATGCACCGAGGACGCTGGGGGAGACGCCGATTCGCCTTGGCGGCCAGACGCGCCAGGCGATGCTTCTCTCGCGCGCGGATCTCGACCCCGGAGCGCATTTCGCGGGCCCCGCCATTGTGGTGCAGCCTGACTGCACGGTTTTGGTGCCGCCCGGCTGGATGGCCGTGATCGACGAACTCGGCAACATCGACATGGAGCGCCCCTGATGCGCACCGATCCCGTAACCCTGCAGGTGCTGCGCAACCACGCACGCGCTGCGGCAGAGAGCATGGCGACCACGCTCTACCGTACCGCCCACTCCACCTTCGTGAAGGAAACAGAAGACTTTACCATCCAACTGCTGGACGCGCGCGGCAAGCCATGCGCCGTGCCGATCGACCTCGGCGCCACTTGGTATCCGGCACTCGATTACGAGGCAGCGATTGCGCTCGTGCCGGGAGGCTACCGTCCTGGCGATATCGCGATCACAAACGACCCTTATTCGGGCTTCCTCGCCACCCATTCGCCGGACATCGTCATGTGGAAGCCTGTCTTCCATGAAGGCGAGATTATCGCCTTCGCCGGCGGACACATCCACAACGTCGATGTCGGCGGCGCGGTGCCCGCGAGCCTCTCGCGCACGCTGACGGATGTCCACCAGGAGGGCATCCGCGTCCCACCCGCGAAGCTTTATCACGAAGGCGTGCTTGACGAGGGTCTGCTGCGTGTGCTGCTGGCGAACGTGCGGGTTCCGGAACAGAACTGGGGTGACCTCAAGGCTCAGGTCGCCGCCGTAAATACCGGCGAGCGGCGCATCCTGGAACTTGTCCGCCGCTTCGGCGTGCGCACCGTCAAGGATGGGCTCGCCGACCTTCTCGACTACGCGGAGGGGCAGGCACGCGCCGTGCTGGCGAGCCTGCCGGATGGCGAATACCGCTTCACCGAGTATTGCGACGAAGACGCGGCCGGCGGCAATCCACTGCGCCTCTGCCTGAAGTTGTGCATCGCGGGTGATGACGCGGAGCTCGACTTCACCGGATCGGACCCGCAGACGCTCGCCTCGCTCAACGTGCCTACCGGCGGGCATCCACGCCACTCGCTAATGTTGGTGGGCGTCTATTACGTGCTCTCGGCGCTGCATCCGGGCATCACGCTCAACTACGGCACGATCCGCCCGTTCACGTGCATCGCGCCGCCGGGCAGTGTGCTGAACCCGAGCTTCCCGGCGGCGGTGGGTATGCGCAGCTTGACGTGCGGGCGGCTGCGCAGCCTCATCTTCGGAGCCTTCGCCGCGGCAGCGCCGGACCGACTGCCGGCCGCTCCCGCCGGCGCTACCTCAATCATCAACGTCGCCGCCGAGCATCCGCGCACGGGGCGGCGCACCATCACGGCGGTGGCCCCCAGCGTGGGCGGCGGCGGCGGGCG
>VFSW01015180.1_pt1 | contig 10607 bp, 8 predicted proteins | sample 5358111 | NCBI WGS metagenome assembly VFSW01 (sample SAMN11554181, study PRJNA540505) | mine drainage metagenome | isolation source: sediment from site ElyBrook_90M | place: USA: Ely Copper Mine, Vershire, VT | collected 2017
TCTCCAGTTCGTCTGGTAGCTTTTGAAGCTCGTGTAGAGTTTTGGGCAACTCCTGATCGAAGGTGAGTCGGCTTCGATATTCGTCGGCACTGCAACGGAATCGCTGACTCCTTTCCTTTCCCGCCACGTCCTTGAATGCCACAGTGCCCTCAAAAAGCAACGACGGATATTTCTCAACCATTTCATGAGAAGTCCCCAACGCAATAGAAACGCTGTCTTGGGGCATGATGACTGAAATGGCGTCCAGCGCCGTTACCTCGTCACCCGCAGCATTCTGAGGGTGCTTGTCCCAATTCAGCCGCACATCATAGGCGACGCCAGCCCCGATGTTCTTAACCCGAAGTTGGAGCAAACCGTAACGACTGGTGAGATCGAAGTGCGGTGTTGGGCAAGGCCGGGTGGCGTCTTCCTGGATTTCCAGAACTCGGAGAGACGGCCATGCTGAGATCACGGCGGCAATGACGGCAAGAACGGCTGTTAGTGTGGCCCACGTTTACTTGGACTTCGGACCGAGAAGCAGGAACGCAACCAATGCGATGGCTGCGATGAACACGACGGCCAGCAGAAGACGAACAAGGACTCGCATCGTGCTCATTGTACGTCGCTCCAACAAAGACCGCAGAAAACGATCCAGACATTTCTCGTCCTATGTGGGAGCGCTCTGTTCCGGCTCCGTCGAGCAATGGAATCGGAAACTGGTGGACTATTTGTTCCCCTTTGTCGTCGCCGGTTTTGGACTGCGCTTCTTCGCCGCCGACTTTACTTGCTTCTTCCCCCCTTGACCATCCTCACCCGCTGACGTTTACTATCCTCGCCAGGGAATGTGAAGAGCGTCGTCACGTCCGTGTCCAGGGCCGAAGCCAGGGCCTCTATGGTCTCGAATGATGGCGCATTGATTCCACGTTCGACCAGCCAAATGAAGTCCTCGCTGGTGTCCGAAAGCTGCGCCAAGTAAAGTTGGTTGAAGCCCTTCTGAACACGCAGTTCCCGCAGACGCTTTCCAAACCGCTGTCATAGGCTCCCCACAAGCCGCCATCATCCGCCGCCCATGAATCAGGCCGTTCTTGAAATCGATGTGCTGCCACGCCCAGCAAAACGATTCCAACCCGTTTTCAACGGGACGAGGGCAGAGTCGCCGAAAGCTCCTCAACGACTGGGCGTATCTGTTTAGTCGCGTCCCAGAACCCGGGATTTCGATTGGACCAGCGTGTAATCGCCTTGCCATCTGCAAGTGCCGCCATCAGGTGGCCAAAAGGACTCTTCTCCCAATATGACGGGCATAAGATTACGGGGATGATCCTGGAAACTTCGCTGCTCCGGCCGTATGGTCGGCGATAACCGGAGACTGGTGTCACCGCCGAGGGCGCTGCAAGGTCCCGCCCCGACCGTTTATTGAGCAGCCGGCGAACCGCTCGCCAGGGACTCGGGTGTAGTGCCCCAGGTACCCTTCAAGCCCAACTCTTCGGCGCGATCCTGCAAGGCCCGGATGCAGAACGCGACGTGTTCTTCCAGCGGCACTCCCAACTCCAACGCGCCTTCGGTGATGTCCTGTCGATTCACCGAGCGGGCGAAGGCTTTGTCCTTCATCTTCTTCTTCACGCTCTGCACATCCACCTCGAATACGCTGCGCGAAGGCTTCACGTACGAAATGGCGGTAATGAATCCGGCCAGTTCGTCGCACGCATAGAGGGTCTTTTCGAGTGCCGATACCCGCGGCACGCCGCTGTAATTCGCGTGCGAGAGAATCGCGCGGCGAATCTCTTCGTCCACGCCGCGTTCTGCCAGGATCGCCTCGCCTTTCATGGGATGATCGGGCGCTTGCGGGTGAATCTCCCAATCGAAATCGTGCAGCAGCGCCGTCACGCTCCATTTGTGTTCGTCCTCGCCGAGATTGCGGGCATAGGCTGTGACACAGGTCTCCACCGCCAGCGCGTGTTTGCGGAGCCCTTCGGACTTGGTGAATTCGCAGACGATATTCCAGGCCTCTTCTCTACTGATCATGCGATTATCATAAACCAGTGAGCCGGAATTCTACGCAACTGGGGCTTGGCCTGATTGGAATCGGCAAGCCTTGGGGACACGCGCCGCGGCCGGTGCCTTCCGAAACCGAAGCGCGGGCGCTGCTCGAATTCGCCTGCGGTCTGGGGATTCATTACTTCGATACCGCGCCTTCATACGGTGACGGCGTCAGCGAAGAGCGGCTGGGGCGCTTCGTGCAATCCTTGCCCGCGGCGCAGCGCGCCACTCTCACCATCGCCACTAAAATGGGCGAACACTGGGACCGCGCCAAAGGCGAGCCCTATGCCGGCCATTCCTTCGACGCCCTCCGCCGCAGTCTGGACCGCAGCATCGAGCGCCTCGGCCATATCGATATTCTGCAATTGCACAAGACCACTCCGGCCGCCCTGCGGAGCAGCGACGTGCAGCGCGCGTGGGAATATGCGCGCTCACTGGGGATCGCGCGAATCGGACCCAGCGCCAGCGACCTCGAGTCCGCCATTCTGGCGCTTGAGGACCCGAGCTTTTCGGTGATCCAGGTGCCGTATCACTCGGCACATGCCGCCTTTGGTCCGGTAATCGATAAGGCGGTGACGCAAGGAGTGTCCGTAGTGGTCAATCGTCCGTTCGCCATGGGGTCTCTGGTCGCCGGCGGAACGGACAAGCGGACCGCGTTCCAGTTTGTGCTGGCGCGGCAGCCTGCCGTGATACTCACGGGAACCGTCTCGCAGGATCACTTACGCGAGAATTGGGAAGCTTTCAATTGGTCGGCCGGGCAATGAGCGCCCTCACTTCCAAACATCTCCCCACCCGGATTTTCTGGCGGCGCGGAAGTCATCCTTGGCGCGCTTGGTTACGCGTACGGTGTGCAGCCCCGTGGGCGTACAAACCTCCAGCGCGATCAGGCCCGGTTGGTGCCGCGGATGGCGGATGATGCGCGCCGCCGCCAGAGAAACGGCATCGCGCGTTAACGCAATGTAGCTGAACTTTTCGTCTTCGTAATTCAGTTGCGCATCCTTGAGGCGGCGGTGCAGACTGGAGCGTTCCACGCGCGCGGCAAAGTGGCACCAGTCTGGACTCACTACCGGACAAGCCGTTTCCGCGGGGCACGGCGCCGCCATGTGTGCCCCCGCGGCAAGCAACCGGTCGCGGACCGTGCGAACCAGCGAGAAGCCCTCCGGCGTACCGGGTTCGTTGACCCCCAGGGCCACGCGCGCCGCCTGCCACAGGCGGTGCGCCAGGGGCTTGGCAAGTTCGCCCATCGAATCGGCGGCGACCACCAGGTCGTGAGGCGGCAGCGGATCCAGCGTCACGGCATCGGTGCTGAGTACGGCGGCGTCCGGCAGAAACTCGCGGGCCGCTTCCATGAAAGCGGAATCGCGCTCCAGCAGGGTGATGGCCGCTTCCGGATACCATTGCCGCGCGGCCAGCGATGCCGCCCCGGTACCCGCGCCCACGTCCAGAATGGTCGCCACCGGCGCGTCGCCCAGATGTGCCCGGACTTCTCTCAGAACGCTGAACGCGGCGGCGTACGTGGCAGGCCTCCGCGTCCCCAGGTAGGCAGCGGCGCGCTCTGCCGCCGGCAACCGGCCCTGCACGGATCCGCGTCACTCGCGATAGCTCTCGGACATCGCCGCCGCGGCGCGCTTCAGGGCAGGGAAGCCTACCTCGTCGGCACGTTCTTCGACCGCTCTTTTAACTCGTTCCGGCAATTGCACTCTTCCATGATGCCGGATTCGCCGCGGAACTTCTTCGGAAATCCTGGTGTCTATTTGGGTGGAGGTTGACGCCAATGTCAGCAGCCAGGCAACACTTCGACTGATCCCGAGACATTCAGGAAAAACCGCCCGTTCGCGGACCGGTGGAGAAGTGTGCCCATACAAAAAGGGGGGATTATGTTTGAACAGGTTTTCGTCGCGGAAGCTCCCGGAAGCAAACGATTCTGGACTACCTGCGTGGGCGTGACGGGACAGGTGGCCCTGGTGGCCAGCCTGATTCTGGCCCCGATGGTGTGGCCGGAGGCCCTGCCGAAGCCGACCGCGCTGCTCACCCTGTTACTGCCGCCGGTACCCATGCCGCCTCCGCCGAAGGCGATGGACACGCCGCAGGTAGTGCGGACGGTGGCGAAACACGCGTTCGTCAACCCGGAAGGTAAGTACATTCAGCCTGTCAAGCCTCCGGACACGATCGACATGACCCCCGACGATCCGCCGGTTGCGGCTGGCCAGTATGTGGCCGGTGGAATTCCCGGTGGACAGGCGGGCGGCGTGCAGAACGGAGTCCTCTCCGGTATTCTGCTGGCCGGCGCGGCGGCCATGGCGCCACCGCGGCCTCTCGAAGGTCCGCGTCCCGTGGAAAGAGCCGCTGCGCCGCCCGAACCGGTGCGGCTGAAAATCGGCGGCGTGGTTCTGGAAGGGAAACTGGTCTCCAAGGTGGAGCCGCCGTATCCGCCGCTCGCCCGCCAGATGCGCGTGCAGGGCGCGGTGGAATTGCTGGCGGTGGTGGGCACCGACGGCCGGATCCGCGAACTGAGACTGCTCAGCGGAAGCCCCCTGCTGACTCCCGCGGCGATCAATGCGGTGAAGCAATGGGTCTACCGGCCCACTCTTCTCAACGGCGAGCCCGTGGAGATCATGGCCCCCATCACGGTAACGTTCAAGCTGAATTGAATTACTTGACCGAAAGAAACTCTCTGACGTTTTCGCGCAGCAGTTGCGGAAAGCTCTTATCCAGATACGAACGGATAGATACGTAGCACTGGTCGCATTGGTTGGTGCGGGTGAATTCGCGGATCATCCGGTCGCGATCCTCCAGCGCGTATCGCTGGAACTGCATGGAGCAGGGTTGCAGGGCGCCATCGGCGGTAACTACCAGGAACCTCAGGCCGGCCTTGCAACCGGGGGTCCCGCCGTTCGCAAAGTACCGGCGAGTGGCCTCCAGCGTGGTGGGCGCGTTGACGATCCAGTTGGTGGCGTCGCGGCGCGCCTCCACTTTGTCCAGCAGGCGGTTCAACTCTTCAAGTTGCGCGGGCGTGTTCAGGAAGTAATCTCGGCAGCCTGTGCGGCGCGCCGAGTAAGCGCTGTAACAGAGATTCACTCCCCATTCGCGGGCTTTATCGGCGATTCGTTCGATCTCGCCCACGTTTTCGCTGGTGATGCAACTGTTGAGCACGATATCGTCATGCCCCAACCTGGCCAGCCGCGGGATCAGGTCACTCAAATGCGAGTAGAGGCCGGGGTAAACGCGGAAATCGTCGTGACGCGCATCCGGAAAATCGAGACTGACGGAAAACTGGTCGATCCCCGCGGCGCGCAGTTCCAGGTACTTCTCTTCGGTCATCAGCGACCAGTTCGAGACCAGAATTGTATAGGGCCGCCGCGGGCTGCCTTTGATGGTGCGGACGATCTCCGCCACGTCGTCGCGCATCAGCGGCTCGCCGCCGGAAATCTGCACCACGCACGGCCGCAGAGCTTCCATGTATCGCGCGTACTCCGGTGGCCGCAGATTGCGCGATTCGTCGCGCGGACCTCCATGGTCGCAATGCTTGCACCAGCAGGTACACGCGTCGGTAACTTCGAAAGAGACCACGATGGGACGCTGGGCGAGCCAGTTCAGCGACCCCCGCCCGATGATCCGCAACGAGTCCGTCAGAGGGACCTTGCGCAAACTGCGATGGTAACATGCTGCGCCTGCGCGCGATAACTACCCATTGCCGCGGCCTTCACAGGGTGGTTTGCAGCCAGCTGACCAGCTTCTTTGTATATTCGGTATTGACGCGCGCGGGCGACTTCGGATCCACGGTCGATAGCGCCGCGAGCTGCCCCTTAAGCGGCGCGGCTTTCCTCCCCAGGGCATCGATCGCGTTCAACGCGTGAATCGCCACGTAGCTGTTGTTCTTTTCCGAATCCGCGAGCCCGATCAGCAGAGTCAGCGCGGATTTCAGGTCCGCTCCGGTCCCGTACCTGCCCAACGCCTCGGCGGCGGCGATGCGCACGTGCGGCGAGGCGTCCGCCATCGCCTTCTCCAGCGATGCATGGGCATTCTTCACTTCCTCCTCGCCGCGGATGAGCACGCCCATCACGCCCCAGTAGCGTACGCCGGAATCCGCGTCCTGCATTGCCGCGTACAGTTGCTTCGTCACACCCGGCTGGCGCGACGCCGCCAGGTCCGCCGCGGCCAGAATCCGCTCTACCGGAAACTTCTTCGGGTCGTGCCCCATTTCGTAGGGCGTGGCGCCCTCCGCCCGGGCGTGGATCTCGCCTTCCGGAAGCAGCCCCACATCCTTCACGTCCAATTCGTAGGCGTGGTGTTCCTTGCGGAAGCGGTCCAGAGTCGTTTTATGCGCGGCCGAGGCGGCCAGGTTCTTCACCTCGGAGCGGTCCGTTTGCAGATCGTATAACTCCTCTGAGGGTTTCGTTTCCCAGAAGTAAGTCTGCGGCGCTTTCAGCTTTCCATCCTTGTACAGGTGTTCCCAGACGGGCGTGGAGGGTAGTTGCCATGCGTATTCCACATGCTGCCCGTAAACCTTGTGCGGATTGTAATTGCGGATGTAGACATACCGCTTATCGCGCGTGGAGCGCATCATGTCGTAGCGTTCGTCCATCCGGCCTCGCATACCATGCAGGTACTGCCGCGCGGGCGCCTCGTAACGGCCGGCGAACGCTTTCCCGTGGTAGAAATCAGGCGGCTGGATGCCGGCCAGGCTCAGCATCGTGGGGGCAAGGTCAATGGTCCCGATCAGCCGGTCGCTGTGTCCTCCGGGCACGTAGTCTTTGGGCGCCAGGTGGCGGTACTTCTCCGGAATAACCACGATCAGAGGCACGTGCAGGCCGGAATCGTATGGCATGCGTTTGTATCGCGCGACGCCGCAGCCGTGGTCGCTGGTGACCACGATGATGGTGTTCTCCAGCAACCCGTCCTGTTCCAGTTCCTCGAGCCGCACCTGGTGCCGTGCGTCTTCCTGGGAGAGGAGATCGTGATACTGAGCCCAATCACGGCGCATTTCCGCGGTGTCCGGCTGGAACGCGGCAAGCCACGCCTTGCCCGGATCGTGGACCAGGTTTCGATTCGTGGCGCTCCGGAAGATCTGGCTTTCGTGCGAGATCATGTCATTGAATACGGCGAAAAACGACTGGCCCGGTTGGCGATTGCGCCAGTGTCCCAGCGCGGGATTGGCCGGCGCGGGGATCCCGCCAGTGTTGCCGCCTCCCCGCGCTCCGCCGCGCCCCGCCATCGCTTCCGCCGATACGTCCCACGTGCCTTCGGGCTTCGCCAGGTTGTAATCCTCTTTGCCGTTGTTGGTGCAGTAGTAACCCGCGGCGCGCAGGTAGCCGGGAAACATCTTCCAGCCCGCCGGCATCGGGCTCATCGAACGCATGTGTTCAGCGCCGGTGGAGGTCGGACAGACCCCGGTGATGATCGCTGTCCGGGCAGGCGCGCACACCGGAGCGCTTGCCCAGACGTTATCGTAGACGCAGCCCCGTCTGGCCAGCCGGTCGAAGTGGGGAGTGGTCGAATATTCGTCGCCGCAACAACAGTGAAGGTGCGGTCCGGTATCCTCCCAGGTCAGCCAAAGGAAGTTCGGCCGGTCCTGCTGGGCGTGGCCCACCAACGGCACAGCGGCCGAACCGGCGGCGCCTCGGATAAAGCTACGCCGGCTCATGCGATACGAAGGATCATTGGGCATCCTGCTATTTTCCCCTCCCAATACATGATCACACCGGAATTGACGTATGATGCGTTCAGCAGTTATGACTGCGGACTTTGAGAGCCGGACTCTCACGGCTGTGATGCATGGATCGCAAACTGGTACAGATTGTGGATGCGGCGCTGGCCGAGGCCGTACGCAAAGGCGGCGCCTGGATCGCCTGTAAGCCAGGCTGCGCGGATTGCTGCCTCGGCCCGTTTCCCATCACGCAGTTGGATGCGCAACGCTTGCGCGAGGGGCTGGCGCAGTTGCGGGAAGCCGACCCGGACTGCGCGGCGCGTGTGGTGGAACGCGCCCTTATGGCGGTGTCCGCCCAGGAATGCGAACACGACCCGTGCCCCGCGCTCGATCCCGAATTCGGCACCTGCGACCTCTACGCGGCGCGGCCCCTCACCTGCCGGACCTTCGGCCCCGCGCTGCGCTGGAACTCCGAAGCCATAGGCGTGTGCGAATTGTGCTTCACCGGCGCAAGCGACGAAGAAATCGCCGCCTGCGCGGTCACGCTCGACGACCAGGGCCGCGAGGCCGCGCTGTTGGAACAGATGGGCGCGCGCCGGCAAACCTCCGTCGCGTTAGCCCTGACAACGTAGAGCACTGTCTTATTTCACTTCGTCCAGCGGCACGACTTTCGAATCGCTCTGAAATTTCCGGTAGTTGCTGTAGGTATCGGTCACTTCCAGGTGCAGCTTGGCGAACATCATCAGGCGCGGATCCAGCCTCGCGTTCATACTGGACGCCATCCAGACGCCTTCACCGAGCCGTCTCTGCTGGAAGGTGAAGTGCAGTTGGCCCGTGGGAATCCGCAGCAGGATTTTGCCCCAGGTGATCGGCGCGATATTATCGCCCTCCATCTGTGCCCAGCGGGACTCTGCCTGATCGATCCAGACCTTGAAGTGAAGCTTGGCGAGAGTTTTGATGTCGTCGCAGGAAGGCGATACGTCCGGCAGCGCGCTGGCTTCCACGATCCACGCCGGCCGGCCGTTGATTTCGCCGGAGCCTACCAGCCGGAACTGAAACAGCTTCAGGAACTCACTGTCGCACACCAGTTGTTGCGAGGAGCGCTTACGTTCCGCCTCTTCCCGTTTGGTCTTGGCCTCCGGCGACTCGTGCGCGCGCTTTTCCACGGCCTTGTCGAACCGGGCCTGCTCGGAGCGGTCTTTGTCGGGCGACAGAGGCTTGCCGTCCTTGCTGCGCAGGCGCTGGTACTCCTGATCGTAAAGCGTCATTACTTCATGCGATTCGCTGGTGGTTTTCTTCACCGCGCCATCGGCATCCAGAAATTTCAGCACGGTCTCATCGGTGTACACATAATCCTTGGAGGGCGCCAGTTCGAGCGATTCGAACTTTAAGGAACGCTCGATGATCTCCCGGGCGTCGGGCCCGGCCGGCGGGGCTGCGGGATCGGTGACCTTTCCGCCCTTCTCCGGCGCCGCAGCGGGGGGTGGCGGCGCGGCGCGCGCGTGCTCGATCCGGCAGCCGCCCTTTCCATCGAATACCGCGCTGCATCGCTCATCGCGCGGGCAGGCGAAGCCAGCCGGCAGCCTGCAACTGGCGGAACGATCCGAATTGTCCGGCTCGGCCAGCGTGTTTCCCGCCGGCGCTTCGGCCGGCACGCGGTCTACATGACACCGCACATCGCGGTCATACCGCGCCGTGCAGATGAACCCGCCCAGACACGCAAAACTAGCCGGCAGCGGGCAGCCCGCCTCGCTGCCCGCCGAGGATGCGCCGCCTTCGATCGTCAGGCGCATGGCTTGAAAATCCAGTGTGACGCTTTGCGCGTTCCCGGCGAAATCGGTACCCAGATTGCCGTGTGCCCAGGATCCATCCTCCGTAAAATTCCGCGACAACGCGTGAATCCGGCCGGCCGTGACATGGGTGCCTCCCACGCGCAACGTCAGCGACGAGAGCGTGCGCGCACCCGGATCGTGGTTGGAGTCGCTGATATCGAACGGTTCCGGCGTCCCGGCCTCCACGGTTTTCGCGAACTGGTCCGAAAAGGTGGGGAACAGCAGCGTCTCGAAGGTGCCGGTGTCCACCAGCAGGTTCAGCTTTTCGGAGCCGAACGCGGCCTCGGTCACTAATTGGCCGTCGTCCAGGCACAGATTCGCGGCGGCGATATCGCGCGGCTGGGAGGGAAATCCCAGTTCCATCGTTCCGTCGGAATTCCAACGCAGCGTTTCCAGGGCGAGCAGCAGCGGCAGGCCCAGCAGACCGTCGTGGTCGTCGTCCTGATCCACCAGAAACGACACGTCGCGAAGGTGGATGTTGCCGATCACCAGGTCGTGCGCCACCGCCACGCCCGTCGCTGTCGCGTCGCTGTGCGCGCCGTAAGGTTCAATCGGAATCGAGACGGCGTGCACCGTCAGCCCCAGCCGTTTGGCTTCCGTTTCACTCAGAAAGGATGCCGATGAGCCGGTATCCACGTAGTAATTTGCGGGACGCCCATTGATGGTGAGGGGCAACACGATTTGGTTGTCCACCTGGTAGTAAGGGATGCGCGAGAGACCCCGCGCCACCACCGTCTGGTCCGGATAGCCATTCAGCGCAGCCAGTTCCGCCCGAACCTGCCGGAAATTGCGATACACCGTGCGATCCAACTGGCTCGCTTGCGTGAGTTCCCGAAGCAGACTCTCCACCCGCTGCGACTGTGCTGCCGCGGCCTTGCGCCGGCCGGACCGCGCATACATTTCCTCCAGCAACAGGGCCGCCTCCACCCGCTGCGCGGTGTCGGATCCCGTTCGCATGACGGCCGCCAGATACCGCTCGGCGGTCGCCGGGTCGCTGAAGGCCGCCGCCACCGCGCCCCGGTAGAACTGCGGCGCCGCCGGTCCGGACGCATCTCGCAGACGGAACCACTGATTGGTCAGGTACAGGTTTTCCAGGTCCGCTCCGGGCAGTG
>VFSW01015181.1_pt1 | contig 10606 bp, 8 predicted proteins | sample 5358111 | NCBI WGS metagenome assembly VFSW01 (sample SAMN11554181, study PRJNA540505) | mine drainage metagenome | isolation source: sediment from site ElyBrook_90M | place: USA: Ely Copper Mine, Vershire, VT | collected 2017
ATGTGAAAGAAGGCTTCTCGAATATACGCGTGGGAATGTTTCTCGAAGTCGCGACAACGATAGGCGCGATTTTCGGCGCTTTCCTGGCGACAAAGATACCTACGTCAGCTCTCGCGGTCATCTTCGGCGTGGTCTTGCTCTACTCCGCATACCAGTCCAGCCGGTCGCAGCCGCAGTTTCCCGCTGGTGAGAGGACGGACCCCCTGGCGGCGCGTCTGAGAATGAACTCAAGTTACCCGACGGCAACCGGGCCCCGGCCATACAAGGTCTGCTGCGTCAAGACAGGCTTCGGCCTTATGTTCGGCGCCGGAACGCTCTCCGGCCTGCTCGGGATCGGGTCTGGAGCCCTCAAGGTCATAGCCATGGATCAGGCGATGCGGATACCGTTCAAGGTCTCCACGACGACGAGTAACTTCATGATCGGCGTGACAGCCGCGGCGAGCGCCGGAGTCTATCTGAATCGGGGTTACATCGACCCGGGTCTGGCAATGCCGGTCATGCTGGGCGTGCTGTTCGGATCGGTTTTGGGAGCGCGGCAATTGGCCGGCGCCAAAACACGCGTCTTGCGGGTGATCTTCAGTCTGGTTGTGCTTGTATTGTCCATCGAGATGATCTATAGCGGGCTTACCGGGAGACTCTAGCATGGGGCGAGGTGAACGGCGCTGGACCGACGAACAGGTTGAAACGCTGCTGGGTAATCTCCTCAGGGCCGGTGTGATGCTCTCCGCGGGAGTGGTTCTGTTGGGTGCAATCTGGTACCTGCTTCGTCACGGCGCCAGCACACCCGATTACCGGGTCTTTCGAGGCGAACCTTCGGAACTCCGCAGCGTGCACGGCATTGTGAATGGAATGTTCTCGCTCGACAGCCGCGGCCTGATCCAGTTTGGCTTGATGCTTCTGATCGCCACTCCCATCGCGCGGGTGGCGATGTCCGCCGTTGCTTTTCTACTCCAGCGTGATCGGACCTATGTCGTGGTCACCCTCATCGTCCTGACGGTTCTCTTATGGAGCCTTGTCGGCAGCCAATCGATTCTTTGATCCTCCCGGCCGCGGGCGTCAAGTGGGCGCTGTCCTCCGAGCTGGCGGGCGACGATTCCATAACGCGATGGTGGACGTCCGTCCTGGGTCCATCGAATGGGAGTAGACCTGAGGTGACCGTGATATCGTTGATCTGTGCCCCCGCTTCCCAACATCCGTGAGAAGTGGATCCAAGAACGCGCGCTACAGTTCGCGCTCCACACCCTCCCGGAGCGGTTGTCCATCGTGGACGACACGACCAACTACATGGCCATCGACCGTGACCATGTCGTCGAGCTGGAAGGCACTCTATTCCTGATCCGCGGCAATGAGCATGAAGGACGGTTTGGGATCGACGACCAGCCCAAGTTCTGGGTCAAGCGCGCCATTGACCTCCAGACGGGCCGGATGCACATCCTGAAGCTCGTCTTCCACGAGGAGTTTCACGCACAGGTGGGAAGCCTTCATGTGAAATGCGTCCGCAGCCCGGAGAAGGAAGGACGCGTGCTCGAGCTGGTCCGCGGCGACCCTCGATTCATGCAGGGCCGCACGACCCATGACGTGCGCGGCAACCTGGTTCGTGTCATCGACTACATCCCCGGTATGGACCTCCTCAGCTACGTTCATTCGCTTCCAGCGCCGCACGAGGGGTATTTCCAGGCGCACTTCCCTTCGATCCTCTTGCACGTGATCGGGAGCCTGCGGGGGATTCAGCAGGTGCACGATGCGGGGCTCTGCCACGGGGACATACGCAACGATCACTTGCTCATCGAGCGCGCTACCGGACAATATAAGTGGATCGACTTCGACTTGAACGAGGACTTCTTGGATTTCGACATCTGGAGCGCCGGCAATATCCTGCACTGTGTGGTGGGACGCGGATTCGTGTCGTTCCGCGACGCCATCCAGGCTTCGCCGGAGCTGGCGGGCTGTCTCTCCGATGACGATGCATCGGTGTTTTTCCCCCACCGCGTGATGAATCTGCGCAAGGTGTTCCCGTACGTGCCGGCACGCTTGAACGACGTCCTTTTGCGATTTTCCGCCGGGGCCCAGGTCTTTTACGATAAGATGTCGCAGGTGGTGGACGACCTGGAGGAGTGCGCCGCCGGCTTGGGACGGAGCCAGACCACCTGAGCGAACATTTTGGACCATGCGACGCCGGAGCGCGGCTCTCGAATTGACGCTGCTGACCGTGTTTGTGATGGCGGCCCTGCTGGCAGCCTCCTCGTGGGTCTCGCTGCGTTGGCAACGGTCCTGGCTGTTGGGAGAGGCGCGCCGCGGGCTCCTGCTCACCTGCGACGCTTTGGAGAGCAGCCTGCGGCTTGCCATGATGCAGAATCGCCGGGAGGAGATTCGCGCCACCATTGAGCGGATCACGCGCCAGACGCAGGTCCGCCAGATCCGGATCGTCGAGCACCGGGGACGGATCGCCATCTCCACTCGCGCGCAGGATGTGGGCAGACGCCTTCCAACTGACGCTCCACCTTGCGCCCTCTGTCATGGGGGCAAGGCAACGCGCCCCGTGACGCCGTCGCGCGTCGCGGCGCGGACTGTGCTCGACGCGAACAACCTGCGCGCCTTCACCCCAATCTTGGCCGAACCGGGCTGTGTCAACCAGGCCTGCCACCAGCAGGATGAGCGCTCCGGCGTGCTTGGCGTGATCGATATCAGCCTGCCTCTGGATGAGGTCGAGAGGAACCTGGCGGAAACGCGCATATGGTCCTTGGGGTTGTCCGCGGTATCGGTACTCGCGGGCGCCGTCGTGGTCTGGCTGGTTCTCGCCACCCGTTTTCGGCGTCCTATGCAGGATCTGTTGCGAGGCATCCGCCGGGTAGCCTCGGGGAACCTGACCCACCGCGTCGCGGATCGTTCTAATGACGAGTTTGTAGAGTTGGCCCGATCCTTCAATGCCATGGCCGAGCAACTGGCCGGCGCCCAACAAAGCCTCATCCAGTCCGAGCGGCTCATCTCCATGGGCAGGCTTGCCGCCGGCGTGGCCCACGAAATCAACAATCCGCTGACAGGGATCGTATCCTACGCGGAAGCCCTGGCGGAAGACGCCGCCTTGTCCGATCCCCACCGCAAGGATTACGAGGTGATCTTACACGAAGCCCTGCGCTGCCGGCAGATCGTCCGCGGCCTGCTGGACTTCGCCCGGCAGGACGCCCCGGCCCTGGCGCCCTCCCATCCCAAGGACCTCGTCGGGAGGACGCTGGACATCGTCGCCCAGCAAGCAACTTTCCGCAACATTACGTTCGAAAAGCACATCGAGCCGGAGTTGCCTCTCATAGACGTGGACCCTCTCCAGATCGAGCAGGTGCTGCTCAACCTCATCGTCAACGCTCAGCAGGCCATGCCGGCTGGGGGCAGAATCGTTCTGAGCGCCCGGCAGGTTGCTGGCGCCGGCCGCGTGGAACTGTCGGTCCAGGACGAAGGCACGGGCATCCCGCCCGAGATCCGCCCGCGCATCTTCGAACCGTTCTTCTCCACCAAGCAAGGCAAGACAGACGGGCTCGGCCTGGCTGTGTGCCTGGGAATCGTCCAAAGGCATGGGGGCGCCATCGAAGTGGAAAGCCGGCCTGGGCATGGAACTCTCGTCCGGGTGACCCTTCCAGTCGCCCAGGCTCGCACGGCGGCAAAGAAAGGAGAGAACGCTGATGCCTGAACCTGTACTCGTCGTCGATGACGAGGAAGTGGTCTTGGGCGCGGTTCGTATGGCGCTGCGGCACGACGATCTCGATATCGACACGGTCCAGAGCGCCGCCGAGGCCCTTGCGCTGCTCGCCTCCCGGCCCTATGCCTTGGTGATCACCGACTTGATGATGCCCGGCGTTGACGGGCTTGGTTTGCTCCAGCGCATCCGCGAAATGGGACTGCACTCGCGGACGATCATGATCACTGGGTATCCCACGATTCAAACCGCATTACGCGCCAGGCGGCTGGGGGCCTTCGAGTACGTCACTAAACCGTTCACTGGCCAGGAACTGCGCAGCGTCGTGGTGCGCGCGCTGCGGACACCTCAGAAAGCGGAAAGATCAGCCGCGCCGGTTGAGACCTCTGCGCCCGTCTGGTACATCCCCGACCACGCTTGGGTCCGGCTTGAACCTGACGGTTCTGCGCGGGTCGGAGTCACGAACAAGTTCGCTGCCGCTGTCGGCGAGATCGTGAGCCTCGAAGTCCCCGCCGCGGGCGATCTCGTGGAGCAGGGGCGGGCTTGCGCCTTGATCCGCGCCTCGGATGCTGTGGAGCACTCCTTTTATTGCCCGCTGAGCGGCCGCGTCCTGGAAGTCAACCAGACTGTGCTGGGTGATCCGCGGTTGGTCGAGTCGAACCCTGAGGACGCCGGTTGGCTGTTCCGCCTCGCCCCATTGCACGCGGAGAGAGAAATCCCTAACTTGGTCCATGCGTGAGCATGGAGGGATGGCCGCTCTGGGCTTGAGGCAGTCTACCTGGCTTTCTTCAGTATCGCGATAACGTCCGTCCGCCCTGTCTTCGCCGCCGCCGACTCTGCAGTCCAGCCAAGATCCGTCTTCGCTTTCAGGTCGGCGCCCTTCATAATAAGAAGTTCCACCATCGAAGCGTGGCCCGCAACCGCGGCAAGCATGCAAGCCGTCCAGCCTGCGCTCGTCTGGACGTTGACATCGGCGCCCCGCGAAAGCAGCATGGCGACGACTTCCGTATGGCCATTGACCGCCGCCCGCAAGAGCGCGGTCGCGCCGCGCACATCTTTCACGTCGGGCGCCGCCCCGGCGGCTAGCAACGCCTGCGTGATGGCGGCATCTCCCCTTTGCGCCGCCCTCATCAGGGCCGTCGTGCCGTTGTTGTTTTGGGCGTTCAGGGCCGGTTTTCTGGCCAGTAAAGCCTGTACGGTCTCGATGCCGCCGCTCCTCGCGGCAGCCATCAGGGCGGTCATACCCAGTGCGGATTTAGCGTTCACGTTGGCCCCTTGAGCTAGCAGCATCTTCACTGCACTCTCTTGATCGTTCTGCGCCACCAGAATCAGCGGGGTCATGTAATCGTCGCCGTGTGCATTCACATCCGCGCCTTGGCTCAGCAAGGCAACCACCTTGGCGGAGTCGCCGCTTCGTGCGGCCTCCACCAGGTCGGAGTTCAAATCGCCAGGTGAACTCGCGAGAGTTGCCGCGAGAAACGCGGCAGGAAGGGCAAACTGCCATATCCGATGCATTGTGAGCCTCCTCTATTCGCACCAGCAGATCGGATTCCTAGAACTGTAGCTCAATAGTAACGCTGACAGACCGGGAGTCAATAGCAAAGTTATGCGATAGCGGCGTCCAAAGTTGAGCCCCGAGGTAATAGTTGAAAGGTTCGAGAACCGGTCGCGCCGCTAGTTGCCGGGCCGCTCCAGCTTCGTCGGTCAAGTCCTTGGTGTTGTCACCATTCTTGCGGAGATATTTGGTATTCATGCTGCGGTTGTAAGCCGCATCGGGAACGAAGTCAATGGAGAAGGCGTTCCCCCGTTAAGATAGCGGAGAGAACGCATGAAGAAGGAACGGAAGCATTACACCCGGACGGGAACGGCAAATTCGAACGTTGGCACAAATCGCTCAAAGCGGAGTGCATCCGGCCGGGAACGCCGCTGTCGCTGGAAGATGCCCGGCGTCTGGTGCAGGGCTACGTGGAGCATTACAACAACGTCCGCTTGAACAGTGCCACTGGCTACATTACGCCGAAGGACATGCTGGCGGACCGGCAGCAGGAGATCCACGCGCAGCGCGAGCGCAAGCTGGAAGCGGCCAGGCAACAACGGCAGAGTCGCCGGCAGCCAGCCGCATGAGGGACAGATAGGGCCAGGACGCGCGACTCCCCTGCGGGTGATTGGTCCAGTGCAATCTTGCCCCGCCGAGGAACGCGGAATCTCAACTTCCGACGACCCTGGAACTGGATCCGATCATTGGATTGAGCGCAGGTTTTGCCACTGGAAAAAACCGACGCTAAGCATGCAGTCAGCCAGCCCCCTTACGGCGCGCCGGCGAGCAGTGCCGTGGAGTGTGGGTTACGCCTGGCGCTCACTCTTATGGCGATGACGATCACGTCGTAGTCGTCATTTCGTCAGCTCTTCGCCGGCTGCTCGCGTACCATGTACTCGGCACCTGGGCTGGCCAGTTCGGGTCGGCTTGTCCCGTCCGAACCTCATGCGACCCGCGCGCAGAGCGCGGCGCGCTGCAGCGCCAGCGACAGGTCGCCTGCCGACGCGTCCGTCGTGTGGCCCGCGCCACCCCCCCGCAACCCCCACCTGCCGCCAGCAGGGTACAGCCGGTGGCGTCGGGGTCGCGGAAGGAGGCGGACGACCAGGAACGCCGACGCTCGGGGTCCGGACCGCTGCCCCGGAGCCGCCAAAACAGGTAACGCTGGTCCGTGCCCGCGTACATGCCGCCCGCGTTGTGGAAGAGCTCGCTCGCGTCGACGCCATGCGCGACGAGTTCGATGCGCGCAGCCCCGACAGCGGCGACGATCGGGCGCGTGCTCCGGGCGCCAGATTGGCGGAACTTGTCTACCCCCGAAATCGTATCGCTTTTGCGGAGGATCTGGTATGAAATGTTCCCTTCCCGGCCTCATGCTTTGGGCAGCATTGATTCCATTGTCTGCTCAAGTCAAAGGTGGCGCTTTGCCGACGGTAGACGAGATCGTCGCCAGGCACCTCGAGGTGACTGGCGGGAGAACCGCGTGGGAGAGACTGGCGACACAAACTCGCAAGGGTGTCGCCCTCCCGGAGTCGGCAAACCTGCCGTTGGAGTCCGCATCGCGTGCACCGGGCAAATGGATCGTCACGATTCGCATGGCCAACGGCCGCACGCTAAAGCATGGCTTCGACGGGACGCAGGGCTGGGAAGACAGGGGAAGGGTGGTGGCCCCGATCGAGCCCGACGCGATTCTGGACGAAATCCTGATTTACGATCCGTTCTGGGTGCTCAGAATCAGGCATCACTTCCCGATCCTCTCACTCACAGGGATTGAAAAAAATGGAGACGGCGACGTTTACGTAATCGAGGCTAAGCCCGTGGCAGGCCGCACCCGAATCCTGTTTTTCGATGTTCGCCACGGCCTTCTCACGCGCGCCGGTAAGACCATTTACGCAGATTACCGCGAGTCCGGCGGGGTGAAGGTCCCGTTCCTGGTGCGATATGGTGTCCAGACATTCCGGTTTACCGAGATCCAAAACGGCGATCCGGTGGATGAGGCCCTCTTCCGGATGCCGAAGCCTCCTGCACCATCCCCCCCTCCGATCGCCTCGGCGGCAAAGGCGCAGGAAAACCTGCCCAGCGCGGATCAGATTCTCGAACGGTATCTTGCGGCAATCGGCGGTCGGGAGGCACTCGCGCGGTTCAAAACCCAGGTCAGGAAGGGCGCTCTGAAGGATGATGCGCAGATTGTCCCGATCGAGACCGTCGCCAAGGCTCCGGATAAGTGGCTGTTAACGCTCGAAACCGGCGGCACAAGCCCAGATAAGGAGGGATGCAATGGCTTGGCTGGATGGAGCGAGTCCGGCGACGTGGTGAAGAACATGGACCCGGGAGAGCAACCAGAACTCGAGACATTCCTGGATTTCCAGTTGCCCCTGAAGCTTGCGAGCATGCGCGCCTCCATGACGGTCAAATTGAAGGACAGATTGGGCCAGCAGGAAGTCTATGTCGTCGAGGCAGCCCCGTCGGAGGGACGCCGCAGGACGCTGGCTTTCGACGCCCAAACCGGGCTGCTGGTTCTGGCCGACAGCGTTCTATTCGAGGATTACCGGGACGTGGACGGCGTCAGACTCCCGTTTCGGGTCAAACTCCACGGCGGTCACATCACGGTGGACTTCACAGAAATCAAGCACGACCTCGCCGTTCGGGACATCCAATTCGAGAAACCTGCTCCGAGCGACGCCTTCGAGAAGAATTTCGCCGGTTTGGAGGGTGCGCGGGCGCTCCCCATCCTGAAGCGCGTTATCGGCCGAGGCGTGTCGCCCGCGGACGGCAGGATGTTTCACGATTTCATCGTGGAAAGAGGCTACAAACGCGCGCTCGATATTGGAACGGCCGAAGGTTACACTGCCCTCTGGCTCGGCTTGGCCATGAAAAGAAACGGAGGCCAAGTGATTACGATCGAAATTGATCCGGAGACGGCCGATACCGCACGAGCGAATATTCGGCAGGCAGGGTTGGAGGGAGTGATTGATTCCCGTATCAACGACGCACTGGCCGAGATCCCCGCGCTGAAGGGCGAATTCGATTTTGTGTTCCTGGACACGGGCAACCCGCTGAACAAGAAGCTCTTCGATCTGCTCCGAACCCGGATTTCCTCGGGCGGCGCAATCCTTGCGCACAACGCCGCCAGCCTCAAGTCGGAACAGCCCGATTTCCTGACGGCGATTCGTGGTGACCCGAGCTTCGACACCAAAATCGTTCCGACGGCCAGAGGAGGCATACTGGTCAGCGTTCGGACCAGATAACAGCCCCTAACCGACGTTTTGGACTAGCGGTTCTGAGTTTCCGAGCGTGTCACGCGCAAACCGGAAGTTGGGATCTCAGGGGGCGGCGTCGCTACGATGATCTTGTCGGGCGTTGACAATCCCCGCCCGAAGGGCCGAGTACTAACGCAGAGCGCCCTCTCTCCATTTCAGGCTGAACCAACACAGATTCGCGCCCCAGACGGCTTAACACAACCAAAACGTAGCGAAGGATTTGGAGGGCCGAAAACAGTGGTGGGCCCGCGGCGACTCGAACGCCGGACCTCTACCGTGTCAAGGTAGCGCTCTAACCAACTGAGCTACGGGCCCCTGCTAGCGGCTGTTTGTTGATTTTATCACACCCGCGCGCGCTTCCCAGTGTGACAAAATCGTCCTATGCCTACGGATTCGCACCTGCCCATCGCCATCGCCGGCACCGGCCGCGTGGCCCAGGCGCTGGGCCGCCTGCTGGCCGAGCACGGCGAACCTGTGGCCGCCGTCGCGGGCCGCAACCCGGAGCGCACTCGCGCGGCCGCGGTATTCATCGGCCACAAAGTGAAGCCAGTCACGCTCGCCACGCTCCCCAAGCGCACCGGGCGCCTCCTCGTCGCCGTCTCCGACAGTTCCATTCTCGAAGTCGCCCGCTTGATCGCCGGCGGCGCAATGAAACCAGGCATCGCCCTTCACACCTGCGGCGCCCTGGGACCCGAAGCGCTCGCGCCGCTCGCCGCGGCGGGCGTCTCCTGCGGCGCCCTGCATCCGCTGCAGACGTTCGCCAGTCCCGAGCAGGGCCTCTCCGCGCTAACCGGCTGCACGTTCGGCATCGACGGCGATGCGGCCGCCCTCAAGTGGGCCGTGCAAATCGCGCATCTTCTCGATGCCACGACACTCCGCGTCCCGCCTGCGGGCCGCCTCCTCTATCACGTCGCCGCGGTCATGGTCAGCAACTATGTTGTCGCCCTGGTGGACGCGGCTGCTATGCTGATGGATGCAGCGGGAATCGAGCCGGATAGAGCGTTGCGGGCGTTGGGACCGCTGATCGAGGCGAGCGTCGGCAACGCGTTGCACATCGGCACAGTCGAAGCGCTCACGGGTCCCGTGCAGCGCGGGGACTTGGAGACCATCTCGGGCCACCTGAGCGCTCTTCGCCAAGCGCCCGAGTCGGTGCAAGGCCTATATCGGGCCGCCGGGTTGCACACCGTCGGCCTCGCCGTGCGGGGCGGGCTGGCGCCGGATCGGGCCCGGCTGTTGGAGAACCTCTTCCGGGAAAGCGAACGAGGAAATGGCTGAATCGACCAAACGCATCCGGGTGCCCGATCTCATCGACAAGAAGCGGCGTGGTGAGAAGATCGTCGTCCTGACCGCTTACGACGCCAGCATGGCCAGCATTCTGGACCGCGCCGGCGTGGACGTTCTTCTTGTGGGCGATTCGCTCGGCAACGTGATTCTGGGATTCGACACCACACTGTCCGTCACTCTCGACGCCATGGTTCACCATTCCGCTGCCGTCAGCCGTGGCGCGAAACGCGCGCTGGTAGTCGCCGACATGCCGTTTCTCACCTTTCAGGTGAATGTCGAGGAAACCGTGCGCAATGCGGGGCGCCTCATGCGTGACGGCGGCGCCGCGGCCGTGAAACTCGAAGGCTGCCGGCCGGTTATCGACGCTGTCCGCCGCCTGGTGGATATCGGAATTCCGGTGATGGGGCACCTCGGCCTGCTTCCCCAGTCCGTCCACCAGTTGGGCGGCTACCGGCAACAAGCCACGCGCGAGCAAGATGCCGCCAGGCTCCTCGAGGACGCTCTGGCGCTCGAGGCTGCGGGCGCGTTTGCCATCGTCCTGGAGGCCATCCCGGCGGCGGTTGCTCGCGAAGTCACTGCCGCGCTCCGCATCCCCACAATCGGCATCGGCGCGGGGCCGCACTGCGACGGGCAGGTGCTGGTCTGCTATGACATGCTCGGCCTCTCGCAAGGCGCTGTCCCGCCGTTCGTGAAGAAGTACGCCGAGCTCAGCGAATCCGTGGCCAGGGCGGCTGGGGATTTCGCCGAGGACGTGCGGCAGGGCCGCTTCCCCGCCCCGGCCCCCGAAAAGGAGAAGAAGTGAGCGCCGAACTGTTTCACGAAGTCGACGTGATGCGCGAGATG
>VFSW01015182.1_pt1 | contig 10605 bp, 12 predicted proteins | sample 5358111 | NCBI WGS metagenome assembly VFSW01 (sample SAMN11554181, study PRJNA540505) | mine drainage metagenome | isolation source: sediment from site ElyBrook_90M | place: USA: Ely Copper Mine, Vershire, VT | collected 2017
CGGCGTCTCCACCAGATAGCAAAAATGCCGGTGGACACGGGGCCCACGGCGGCGGCACTGACGGCACGACTGGCGGGGGAGGCGGCGGGGGGGGTGGTGCCGGAGGGCCAAATGGCGCAGGCAACGCAGGAAGTGTCGGCAGCGTAACTGGTGCGGGCGGCGCTGGAGGTAAGGGGGATAACACCTCTGGTGGTGCCGGTGGAGCTGGCGCTACCGGATTTACGTTAAATGGCACGAATGGGTCGTCGGGGACGGAATATGACGCTTCCCACGGTTCCGGTGGAGGCGGCGGCGGTAGTGGCGGCGCTCAGGCAGGCGTTGGCGGCGGCGGTCTTGCCGGGTCGGCGGGTCTCTATGGCGCTGGCGGTGGCGGTGGCGGCGGGCCAGCAACCGGGCAGCTTGCAGGTGTTGGCGTGGCAGGCGCGGCTGGTTTGATCGTCATCACCTACACCCCGTTCGCTTGGGTTCCAAATTCAGCCATGGAGACAATGTTCCTGACAAAGGATAAATATAAAGTATCCTCTTACGGTCCAGTGGTTGGAAGCGGAAGCTCCTAATGCCGCAGGCCCCTCTATTTCAATATCAGCCGCAAGTAGAGCCGGTTTTTACCGGGGCGGAAGCCGTTCTTGAGAGCAAGTGGCATCAATCTTGGTCTGAGCCCGTAAGGTGGAAGATAGACCCCCGCAGAGCTATCGCCTTGATGGCGAGCGGCCTGTTTTTTCCTGTCCAGCAGGCAGGCGAAATTATCTATGAAGATAAGTGGCATTTCCCATGGTCTGAGCCGCCAGTTAAGACGCGGCCCGGTCTGGCAACCTCAAGGCAACAGTTTTTTGCTTTCCAGCCAAACCCCATTATCAATATCGGATGGTACTCCGGTCTTAGCGACCCCGTCAGGATCAAGCCCGGCCTTAAGGCCGCCAGCCAGCCATATTTCCAGTATCCGCCCGATCCTTTCGCATGGGTTGGCATCCCTTGGTACGCTAACCTTAGTGAGCCTGTTCGGCTTAAGCCGGGGCTCAAAGCGTCCGCACAGCCGTATTTTCAATACCCTCCAGACCCGTTCGCGTGGGTTGGGATACCTTGGTATGCCAATTTTAGCGAGCCAGTAAGGATCAAGCCCGGAACCAAGGCCGGGAACCAGCAATTTTCTATTTTTAACCCGTTCCCGATCACGTCGATTACGTGGTTTGAATGGTTGAGCGAGCCTGTCCGCAAGAAGCCGGGCGTGGCTTCGGGCGCTCAGCCGTTTTTCCAGTTTGCACCAAATCCATTCGTGTCGTTCGGATGGTTCGGAAATCTGTCAGAGCCGGTGAGGCAAAAGCTGCGCCTTCTGGAGGGGCTTCAGAAGGATTTAGGCCGCGCTGAATTTGTCCCAACCGACTATTCAGCCAGCATGTACGCGGTTGAAAATCTGGATTTTTTCCTAGGGGTATTATCCCAGTTTAATATCCCGCTATCTGCATATGTAGATATTATCTCAAATGACCCCCGCCATCGCGGCAATATGGGCATTATTGAGAATGTGGCAGAACCTAGTATAGTGGCCTCAATTGCGACACCTTCGGCAATCGGGACCTCCGGGACCTCGGTTCCGACCGTCGCAGGAGCCAGAATTGCCATCATTTCGAGGCCGCCGTGACCACAAATATAACATCCGGGAACACAGCGCAGTTTGTGGCGGAATTTCTGGACGTTAACGGCGATCTCACGGTCCCAACTGCCAGCACCTTAACGATCACCTATCCAGTTGGGTTGACTACCGTTTCTACCGCGATCTCGATGACGCAAACGAACAGTTTTTACACCGCGACGTGGTCCTCCAGCGTGTCCTCTTTGGGGGCCGCGACATGGAGCATAACCGCCGTTGGCAGCACTACCCCGGCCGCGACGGGTGACTTGAGGATAATCACGCCATGACGCAGGTTACCAGCGGGGCCTATGACTTCGCACCCAGTTTGGGTGAAGTGGTTCTGAACGCCTATGCCCGTATCGGCGTGCGGCGTACCGAGATCATGCAGACGCATCTGGCGGATGCTCGGATGGAGGCCAATTTTCTCTTGGCCAAGATCGCGAATACCCAGCCGAACCTCTGGACTGTGGATTTGCAAGCCTTACCCTTGGTCCAAGGCGTGGCTACCTACACGGTGCCAGCCGAAACAGCCATGATTTTGGACGCCTATGTCCGCTATGGAAGCCCATCGACTGATCGCTCCATATACCCGATAAGCCGTTCTGAATATTCGACTTATCCAAATAAAACCCAACAGTCGATCCCGACTGTCTACTGGTTCGACCGCCTTATTTCCCCGACCATTACGCTCTGGGCGGTGCCAGACAGTGGCGGCCCCTACACGCTTTACTACTATCGGGTAAGGCAGGTGCAGGACGCAGATTACTCCGATGGCACCAACGCGCTTAATCTTGAGCTACCTTATTTGTGGCTAGATGCTTTTGTTGCCGGGCTCGCCGCGCGACTAGCCCGGATTTATGCCCCTCAAATGGAGGGGCAGCGCAAGATGGACGCCGATGAAGCGTGGATGCTGGCAAGCAAGCAAGATGTTGAAAACGTTAATCTTTTTCTTAACCCGGGCTTGAGTGGTTATTTCCGATGAGAAAGCCAAGGGGGCCTACTAACTATGATGCACCTGCCGTGGTGTATTTGGTGACAAATACGATTAACGGCAAGAGATATATTGGCGTGACCTCCAAGCGCCTAGCTGTGAGGCTTTCTGAGCATTTCTCTGGGGCGTTCACGAACGTTCACAGCGGACACTTTTATCGCGCCATCCGCAAGTATGGACGCGAAGTTTTTGTCATTACTGAGTTGATGAAATGCTCCTCCAAGGAACAGGCTTTAGCTGATGAAGTCAGGATGATATTTGAGCTAAATCCTGAGTATAACAGCACCAAGGGTGGCGATGGGCAGCTTGGGAGGGTTGTTTCGCAGGAATTCCGTGCCAAAATGTCGGCCATCCATAAAGGCAATACGTATAATGTCGGTAAAAAAAGAAGTGAAGAGACCAAGCTAAAATTGAAGGGGCTGGCAACCAGCAACGAGGCCAAGCTACGCTGGAAAAAATTTTCAAATCTTGGCCCAAAAGCTTCAAGCAAACGGGTTATCTGCCTTGACGATGGTCGCATTTATCCAAGCGCCAGCGCTGCCGCCGCAGAACTGGGACTTGCTAAGAGCGCTTTGATTGAATTGTGTAACGGCAATAAGCGCAGAAAAACGGTTGGAGGGAAGAAGTTTTCCTACATGGAGGCCAGGCAATGAGACCGCACGGCAGCGCAAAAGCCGACCGGCGCTTCCCTAGAGCTTGGGGGATATGCGATAGGTGCGGATTTTTGTACACGAAGAACGATCTCTCGTTTCAGTACGAATGGTACGGCGCTCGCACCCAGAACACCAACCTATTGGTGTGCGAGCGCTGTATGGATAATCTCCAAGAGCAGCTTCGTGCGATTGTACTTCCGGCCGATCCTCAACCGATCCTCAACCCGCGTCCAGAGGCAACCACGCTGGACAACCCGGTCACGTCGATTGGCGCGGCCATCGGAACCATGACACAGGCGGCGGGACTGGCGGCGGCGTTTGACAGTAACTCCAACAAGCCGATGTTCTTGAGTGCGTGCCAGTATATTTCCACCGCTGGCGCTAACTACGTTGGGCGTAGCTGGCAGAATATTGCGAGTAACAACGCCGGGCTTACTGCCAAGGCATTTGTCGCCTACGCACCTAACGACGCCAAATTCTTCGGCGGTGGCGCTGCCGCGTATACCTTCGACGGGTCCAACAACACCATCGCGTGGACCACGATTTCCAGCGGCACAACGGCTGGAACCGTTGGGGAAACCATCTCGGTCTCAGTTACGCCAACCACGGCATATCTCTACCATCGCTTCTCGTTGACGGGTGATGGCATCAATTCTGTGGCTATTGCCCAGCTTACGATCAACTGCGCGGGGTTGGCATGAGCAGCTTGAATTACACCACCTACATATCCCAGATCGCCAATCTGACCGTGATCTCCTCTAACGACGCCAATTTTCAGACCATGGTCCCGGGCATGATCGATTATGCCGAACAGAGGATTTACCGCGAGGGGGATTTTCTCGCTACCTACATAACCGATATCAGCACTAACGTAGTCGCTTACCAGCGCACCTTTAGTTACCCCACCGGGACTGGCACGTTTCTGGTTATCGATCAGATCAATATCCTAACCCCGGTTACGGCAACGTCCACTTACGGCACCCGCGTTCCGCTTCAGGTCACGTCGAAACAGTGGATCGACATGATGTATCCGAACAACACCACAAGCATTGGTGTCCCCGGATTTTTTGCGCCAGCCACGGCTACCCAGTGCTTTCTCGGGCCGGTCCCGGATCAAGCCTATAATGTAGAGGTAATCGGCACTCAGCGACCCGCCGCGCTCTCGGCGTCCAATTCGAGTACGTTTCTGACCCAAACGCTGCCGGATTTGTTCATCGCCGCCTCCATGGTTTTTGCCTCCGGTTACATGCGAAATTTTTCTGCCCAAAGCGACGACCCAAGGATGGCCGTCTCATGGGAAGATCAATATAGTAAGCTATTCGCCTCTGCCGGTATGGAAGAATTAAGAAAAAAATATTCCAGTCAGGGCTGGCAGTCACAAATCCCTAACCCAATTGCCACCCCGCCAAGGGCATAACGATGCTTTCATTGAAACGCCTTAACTCTCTGCTTTCTTATGACCCTAAGACGGGGCAGATGAGGTGGCTTAGCAAAACCTCCCCGGCCCACATGGTCGGAATAGGCTCCTTGGCTGGCTCCAAGGACGCTAAGGGTTATTTGCGAATTATGATCGATGGCAGGCGATACGGCGTCCACCAACTGGCATGGGTGATTTCTACCGGGAAATGGGCTAAACGACACGTTGACCACATTAATGGCGTCAAGGGAGACAACCGACTTCTTAATTTAAGAGAAGCCACGGATAGCCAAAACAAGGCCAATGGCGGCGCTTACAAGGGAAGCCTCTCTGGCATTAAGGGGGCTTATTATGAGCCGCAAAGAACCAGCTATAAAAAATGGCGGGCTGTAATCAGAAAGGGCGGTAAACTTAAGCATCTTGGGTATTTTGCCACTCCAGAAGAGGCTAATGCCGCATTCGCCGCCGCAGCCACAAAATTGCACGGCGAATTCGCGAGGGCAGCATAATGCCGATGACCTCAGTAACGCTGAAGCCCGGCGTCAACACGATGATGACGCTTGCTCAAAACGAGGCTGGCGTTTCGGTGTCTAACCTTGTGCGTTACCAGCAAGGCATGATCCAGAAATACGGCGGTTGGTCGCAATATTATCCGGTCGCCATCGGGTCCACCATCAAGGAGCTTTGGGGTTGGCAGGGGCTTACCAACAATTCCTATCTCGGCATTGGCGCGACACAGTCTCTTAGCGTGCTGGTCTCGGGCACCAATACTGATATCACTCCCCAAGCCCGCACCAGCAACAACCCGCCGAACCTTTCGATTTCTTCCGGGAGCAACGTTGTTACGGTCATAGACGCCAATTCCAGCGCCACCAACTTTACAACCGTATATTTCAACACCCCAATCTCGATTGGCAATCTGCTTTTGAATGGAGCCTACGCCGTCAATACGGTTCTGGGTTCCAGCAACTACACCATTCTCTCCAGCGTTGTTGCGAGCACCACGATAACCAGCAGCGGCGTGCTGCCGTTTTTTACAGTGTCTTCCGGGAGCGCCTTGGTCACGGTCACGCTTTCGAACAATAATTTCCCCTTAACGCAGGGACTTTATCAGCAATTTATTGCGTCCACGACGCTTGGCGGCGTCACCATTCAAGGTCCGTACTCTATCCGGGGCGTGGCAACGTCTTCTAACCCGCTGGTTTACGACAGCACTAATTTTCAGATTGCGGCGTCGAACCAAGGCTCCAGCGCGGCCACTGGCTACATGAATAGCGGCAACGCTCAGATAAACTATTTCTTTACAATTGGTCCCCCAGCCAGCCTTGGCTACGGGTTGAGTTACTATGGCGGCTCTAGCTCTGTTACCAGCACCGGGCCGCTCACGGGGTATGGCACCAATGCGGCGGCACCATCCGGTGGCGGCACCGCGATCACGGCCACCGACTGGAGTTTGACTAATTGGGGCGAGACGCTTCTGGCGTGCCCATCTGGGGGGCCTGTTTATTCTTGGTCAGCCGGGACTGGGTTTAGCAACGCTTCCGTGGTCACAACGGCACCATTTTTCAACGGCGGTCTTTTTGTTTCGCAGCCGCAGCAAATCTTGGTGCTCTGGGGGTCCGTCCAATCCACCGGAGTTAAAGACCCGCTTGTGGTGCGCTGGTCCGATGCCTTGGATTACACCAATTATACAGTAAGCAGCCAAACGTGGGCTGGCTCGTTTCATATTCCTACAGGTTCCATCATCAAGGGCGGTATCCAGTCGGCTCAGCAGGGCATCATCTGGACTGATATCGACTGCTACGTGATGCAGAATATCGGACAGCCGCTGGTTTTCGGGTTCAACCGCGTTGGTTCCGGGTGCGGTCTTGTCGGACAGCACGCCATGGGCGTTCTCAACGGCGGCGTCTATTGGATGGGATTTAACAACTTTTTTGCGCTGGCCAACGAAGGCGTGGCCACACTCCCATGCGCGGTCTGGAATTTTGTGTTCCAGAACATTGATACCACCAATCTCAGCAAGGTTCGCTGCGCTACCAACAGTATGTTTAACGAGGTGGCTTGGTTCTTTCCCCAGATAAACGGCAACGGAGAGAACGCGCTTTATGTTAAGCTCAATGTTTCGGAAAACGAGTGGGACTACGGCACGCTAAGCCGTTCTGCGTGGATCGATGTAACAGTGCTTGGAAACCCGATTGGGTCGGACCTAACCGGGACCATTTACCAGCATGAAATCGGCTATAATGCCGGGACCACGGCCATAGATACTTCTTTCCAGACAGGTTACTGGAGTATATCTGACGGGAATGACTTGGTTACTGTTGACTGGATACTGCCAGACATGCAGTTTTCCAACTATAGCCAGACTAGCACTCCGTCTACACTTACACTAACCTTCTATGCCGTTGATTATATTGGCGATACCCCGCGCACATATGGTCCCTATACCTTTGTGCAGGGCACCGAATACATCAATACTAGGATCAGGGGCAGGTTCCTGAGTTGCAAAGTAGAAGGTGTTGATCTAAACTCATTCTGGAGAATTGGTCGCATCAGATACAGGTTCGCGCCAGATGGACGCAGATAAAATAACTCACGCTAGGCTCCGGAGCCTAGTTAGTTACGACCCGGAAACCGGGCTATTCACAAACCTTATTCGTAGAAAAATGTCTCTCGCTGGGGCCGCCCTCAGACCAAAAAATAGAAACGGAATTTCTATGGATGGAAGGCTTTACAGGACTTCTCACCTAGTATGGTTCTACGTTCATGGAGTGTGGCCTCATGGTCTAATAGATCATATTGATGCAAACCCAGAAAACAATAAAATCAGCAACCTGCGTGAGGCCGACAAGACCCAAAACGGGCATAATAGGCGACTTGGGAAAAACAATAAATCTGGATTTAAAGGTGTAACCAAGGTTACGCAGGCAAATAGGTGGCAGGCGGCAATCCGCCTTGGCGGCAAGCAGCTATACTTGGGTTGTTTTGCTACTCCAGAGATGGCCCACGAAGCTTACAGGGCCGCAGCCAAGCAACACTTTGGCGAATTTGCGAGGTTTTCCTAATGGCTGGCATTGGAGATATTCTATCCGCGATCCAGAACGGGGTGACGGCGGTAAATTCGCTCAACAAGACCTTGGCTGCCACCTTCCCCGGAGCCACGGCGGTTAGCACGACGGCTCCGTCTTCGGTTGGAGCTATTACGTTTTCTTCAAGCCTGACGAAGGGCTATATCAGCATCACCACAAGCTCCGGATTTTCTGCTAAGATAGCGCTTTACTAGGATAAAGCTCATGTCGAAGGTCCAAAAGGCTCTCCGGGTTGCCAGCAAGCGGCGTAAGTACGCTCGCGGCGGCGACGTGGACGATCTTGATCCCAGCAACAAAGGTCAGGTCCCCAAACCGCTCCAGTATTCCATGAAGGATATTCCGGAAACTTGGACCCGGGTTCCGCCGCAGCGTTATGCCGAAGGTGGCAACGTTCTGGATTGGAGCGGCGTTGGCGGAGCACTGCCGGAAGATATTGGCAAGGACCGGCCGGTCAGGGATTTGGCCGCCAATGCCGCAGTTGGGGCCGCTACGCTCTATCCGCGCTATGTCAAGGCCACGGTAGACGCCGCCCGGACACAGCCCGGTTCCGAAGAGGCTCGCCAAGCCTACGGTGATGTGGGAGCCGCGACTGGCGAACTCGGTATGAGCATGATCGGACCTAAGACAGCCAAGGCTGCTGGCAACAATCTTGGTGTCTTTGTCGGCCCTTATGGCGCGCATATGCTGCGAGACGCCGACCGCAAGGTGCAGACCGAAATGGCACCCGCCGTTCGCTTGTTGGGGGGCAATATGGAGCCCAAACACCAACCGCATCCGGTTTATGGCGAGGAGACCGCACAAGCTGCGGCTGGATTGAGACCTGAATTCCGGGATGCGTACAAGGGCTGGCAGGTTGACGCCCGGGACGCCGGGGCGCGTGGCATGCTTGAAATGCGCGCAGCGAGTGGCAGACACGGCGACCGTGATATTTTTGCTGATACCGGATGGTCGCGAGGTGCGGAAGGACTTCCTCGTAAGGAAATCCCCGATCTCGGGGCCAAGCTGGTCCCACTAAAGGGAACAGATAAATTTGTCTTGGAGCATCCAGCCGGAGATTTTCACAAAATTTACGATATCCCGCCATTTAGCTTTACCAACAAATTAAAGCCCGGCAGCGCCGTGATCCATCATGACACAGGCTCCATAGTTTTGGGCGGGAACCCGGCCAATAAAAAGGACGTGCAGCAAGCCACGTCTGCCGCCTTGCACGAAGTTCAACACGCGATCCAAAAACATGAGGGATTTGTAAATGGAACCAATCCCAATGATGCCATGAAGCGCAAAGAAATGGATAGCGAGGTTTTCTTTTCTCCTGCAAGAGTTAGTCACTCTGGGTTTACTCCGGCAACTAATGAAATCCCATCTTGGCATGCCAAAATGGCAGATTTTCAACGATCTAGGAGAGTGGACCCATCTTCAGAACAGGCAACCATAATGAGAGGGAGACATGTTGTTTATGAGCGGTCTGCTGGTGAGACGGAGGCGCGTAACGTGCAAGCTCGCAGAGCTAAAGGCTTTCGTTATGGCCTTCACCCCGAAGATACAGAGGATATCGGTCGAGGCCTTCAGTGGGAAGACAAAATATTTGTCGCGAGACCGCGCAAGGACATCAAGATTTACGACCCGGCAGAGGGTATTGCAGAAGCTAAGAAGCGTGGAGTTGATATCTCCGAAATAGACCCGCCGTCTGGGTTCACTCATGTTTTGCGAAGAGCGTCAGGTGGAGGCGTGGGTAATTTCAACCCAGAACGGGCGGCGGCCTTTGGTCTTGCCAAGCAGGGCATGATCAACTCCGACGTTCCCGGGCGCACGGACAAGCTCAATCTCAAGGTCCCGACCGGCTCCTATGTGATCCCGGCCGATATTCCGAGTGCCATTGGCGAGGGGAATACCAAGGCTGGAGGATCGATTCTCGACAAAATGTTTACCAAGGGTCCTTATGGCATGAACCTGCCCAAGACCAAGCGTCTTGGTTCCGGTCGCGGCTCGTCGCTTACCAAAAAGATGCGCTTTGCTGATGGCGGAGCAACCCCGGACGCCATGGATATCGTCGCGGCTGGCGGGGAATATCTGGTTCACCCGGAAGCTATCGCTCATCTTGGCGGCGGCAATATGGACACCGGGCACGCGATCTTGGACGCTTTTGTGAAGCACGTTCGCGATAACCACATACAAACGCTCAGGAACCTTAAACCTCCCAAGGGGTCCGAATGACCGCAACGCCTTCCGTTGTTCGCAAAGCCACTCCGTTTGATGCCCCGGAAATCTGGAGGCTTTTTCTCCAAGTCCATCACGAAAACGGATTATTTACGCTAAATCCGTCCAAAGTGACCGAATTTATGGATAGGGCCATACATCCGGAGCGCATTCCAGCGTGGGATACCGGGCCGCGCGCCCAAATTGGGGTAATCGGGCCACAAGGAAGACTGGAAGGAGTAGTTTTTGTCCTGATATCCAGCTTTTGGTATAGCAGCGAACTGCACCTTGAAGAGTTATTGGTTTACGTTGACCCAGAGTGTCGCAAATCCCGTCATGCCGTGACCATGATCGAGTGGATGAAGGGGCTTTCGGACGCTCTTGGCATCCCACTCCTTACCGGGATTATTTCCAAGGAAAAAACTGCGGCCAAGATCAGGCTTTATGATCGTCAGCTACCTCGTATTGGGGCTTTCTACCTATATCCGAAAAACCATGAACTGGTTAAGCCCGAAACCACCATGGGCGAGACCAAGAAATTACGTGTTGTGGCGTAAACTTGCCGCAAAGAAGACATAAAGGTATAAGGGGCCTGAGGAATATTTCTGCTCTGGGGAGGGTGGAATAAG
>VFSW01015183.1_pt1 | contig 10604 bp, 22 predicted proteins | sample 5358111 | NCBI WGS metagenome assembly VFSW01 (sample SAMN11554181, study PRJNA540505) | mine drainage metagenome | isolation source: sediment from site ElyBrook_90M | place: USA: Ely Copper Mine, Vershire, VT | collected 2017
CGCGACCTCGTGGGCGGCGGTGGCGGGGAGCGCGGCGGGCAATCGTTTTGCCGCTCGTATCGGTGACGCCGTGGGCTATTGGGACGTGCCAGAATGAGCACCACCCGCCCGACGTGCCAACACTGCAACCTCCCGCTTCGGCGTTATCGGTGGCGCGCCTCGCCCGAACTCAACCGCGACGGTAAGGCGCAATGGGGAGGCTACGGCGACAACCTGTTCTGCGGGCTGAACTGCGGCTATCGCTGGGCGATCGCCATGTTCCCGCGCAGGCTTAAGGCGGTGAAACATGCCTGAATCTCGCACCACCTCCCGCCCGCTGCACATCCTCGTGCCGGAGGCGCAGCTCGCCGCGTGGCACCAGCTCCACGCCGACACCTACGCGCAGCACCGGCTGTCCTGGTCGGCGTGGGTGCGGGAAGCGATCGACATCGGCGCCCAGCATGTCGTGAGAGACGAAATCGAGCGCACAAAGAAAGGACAGAAGCCATGACGACCGCCATCTTCGCAATCGTCGTATGGTTCGCCGTGCTCGCCATCTTAACCATCGTCGTCGTGTCCGCCCAGCTCGCCATCTGCGCGCTCGTCGCTTGGTTGCACGCACGCTGGTACACCCGCGCCGAGCGCCGCATCCGCAGCCTCAGGCCGCTGTTGGGCAGCAGGAAGCCGCGCTAGACTGCCGGACAACGCGCAGGCCAGTTGACGCACAACACCCCCGGCCATGAAGCGGCTGAGGGTGTTGTGCGTGGTAGACCTCCAGCCACAGCGCCTGGCATTCCCGCTCCAGCGCCCGCACCGTCGCCCGGAGCGTCGCCAGCCGCTGCTCCTTCGCCTCCACCGGCTCGAAGTAGCACTTCGGCCGCACCGGCTCCATCCACCCATGCGGGATGCCCGTTCCTGAGGCGCTGGAGGGGAATGATCGGTTTGACACACTGACGGCACGGCCGCTATCGTGACGGCGCATTGCGAACGCGGCTAAGTCAGTGGTTCGTATCGTCGTAGCGCACGGCGGACAGGATCGAGAGGTGAACCACGATTAGCTCGGGCTCTTCAATGAAGGCCAGCCACCCTCGGCCATGGCGAAAGCTCCAGACTTTGTGTCCATTCTCCACGAGTCCAAGATCGTCCTTGTTGGCCTCGCGCGTCGCATCGTCCTCAAACGCGGCAACGGCCCTATCGATCCGATCTTGATCGTCAGGGCCGAGTGCCTTGTAGAGCCTTTCCGCTTGGTTGGAAGGCTTAGACTTCAACTCGTGTTGCTCTTACCTCATCCCACGTCTTGACCCGCCCGGCGTCCGCGTCAGCCACACCACGCCGGATGCTGACGAGTGTAGCAGCGTCGATGTGGTTTTCTGCATCGCCGTCGAAGCTCTGCGTGATCTTCCACACGACCGCGCCCACGCCAGTCCCCTGCACCTGGGCGTCTATCGTCGATTCAACGGTCATGGTGTTGCTCCTTGTGCCTGCTCTACCTTCAGCGGGATTCTTGCTTTTGGGTCCCCGTTGACTAGCACCACGAACACGTAATCACCGGGCTTCTCGAACTGCGTGTTTTGCAGATTGAGAATCTGATTGATGTGCACCCGCTGGCCGGGCGGGGGCATTCCGATGTTGACTTTCCCGGTCATCGCCCACTTCTGATCCCCATCAGCGTCCAGCAGCTTGATCTCCATCGCCTTCTCGGAGTTGTATTCGGCGGGATCAACCTCCATCTTGAGCACGATGGACAGTTGGGGATGGGTGATCGGGAAGGCTGGGCACCACATGCGGTCGAACACGCCCATGATATTGAGCTTGCCACCCTCCGCCACGTTCGCGTAGTCGGCCACCACAGCTAGCGGGATCTCCATCGTTGCGGCCATTGTCCCTGATTGGGCGTAGGCTAGTCAACATTTGCTCTACGGTTCCCCACCACGTATCGAATCGGTGGGAAGTTAGCGGGCCGATCCCCTTGACGACCATTACGCCGATCCCTTACGGTGTGGGCGTAACGATTCTTACTCGCCTCACGTAAGGGAGAACGGCATGGAAACAGTAACCGCAAGTAACGAGCCTCAGCCCGCCAAGAATGGACGGCGCCAGCGTTCGGGGACAGCCTTCCCCGTCTACGCCCTCGCAGACTCCGTGCGCGTAGCGCAGCTGATTCACGAGAGGGGAGGCGGGATCGCAAACGATGACCAGCTCGCTTCCTATCTCAATTACAAGTCGCCTCGCAACGGGGCGTATCTCGGGCGGGTCGGTGCGGCAAAGTTGTTCGGCTTGATTGCCGGCGGGGCGACACAGTTCACCATCACCCCGCTCGCGCAGAAGATCCTGATGCCCGTCTATGCGGCCCAGGCTCAGGAAGGATTGGTCGAGGCCTTCTTAAAGGTGCCGCTCTTCAGGGGCGTGTTCGATGAGTGCAGGGGGAAGGAACTACCGCCCGAGTTCGGGATGAAGAACCTACTACGCCAGAAATTCCAGATCATCCCAGCCCGCGTCGGGAACGCATACCGTGTGCTCATGGACTCCGCCGACACGGCTGGGTTCTTCGCCACGAGAGGCTCACGGAGCCATTTGATCATGCCCGCAGTAGTGCCGACGGTTACGCCTCCAGTGGACGACGCGGTTCAGCGCCGCGAGCCGGACGATGTTAAGCGCGGCGGTGGGGGTGGGGGCGGCGATGACGGCGGCCACAATGGAAGGACGCCCCCTCCAGCGGTGAAGACGCGCGAGGAACTTCAGAACGAATACGTGTCAACACTGATCGAGTTGTTACGGAACAAGAGCGCGCTCGGTGGCGAAATCGATGCCGATCTGATGGCGCGGATCGAGAAGCTACTCGCGCTGAACCCTTCGTGAACACCTCGCCCCGCGCGGGTGTGCGGGGTGGTGTACGCGCGCGGCAGGGAGTGCCGGTGTACAACGATTCTCCCTGCCGCCCGCAGAGGTCTCGGTCCCCATGACCGAGGAGATGCGCCGTACGGCGTGGGTACTGAGTTATGGGCCTGACAAGCTAGGACTCAGATGCCCGCGCCACCAAATACGACACGGTGGGAGCCCCTTCGGGGGCTTTCGCCGTTTATACTGTAGCCGATGGCTCCCAAGCCGAAACAGTACGCGAAGGCCCTCGATCTCTCCGGCAGAGACTTCGATGAAGTGCTCCAACGGCTCATAGACGCTGGGCCGATGCCGAAGCCCGTCAAGAAGGCTCCGCGGCGTTCTTCCCCAGGTACCAGTCAACGCGCCCGTTCACGTTCCCCAAGAGCGCGCTGAATCGCTCGCACGCCGTCTCTGTGGCCACATGGAGTCGCGTGTCATAGCTGGCGGCCTCGCCAGGCGGTCCGCCGTCGCAGCGGTGGAACTCGCCGGCACACAGCGCGTGCTCGCCCGGCGGGTAGTGCGCCCGGTTCTGGCAGTTCACCTGCGCTCCACCGTCACCCGCACGGGCACCTCATCGCCCCACACGTGCACATTGAACCACGCCACAAACGCCTCCGCGAACGCCGCATCCCACCCGGTCGCCTTGCCGATCAATGCGTCGAGTCCGTTTCGGGCGCGCTCTGGTACGGGGGTCTTCGTCTCGCGCTGGAAGGCTTCCATGATCGCATCGTCGCTGACTGCCCAGAGCAGACAATCGCGCCACGCTAACCACAGCAGATCGTCAGACGCGCTCAATGGTCACCCGCACGCACTCGTGCGACCGGTGCGCCACCTTCACGCACGCTACAGGCTCAATCGTCAGGCAATCTGGCGTATCGTTGACGATGATGCTCAGCGGCCGGTTCGAGCGCGTGTGCAGCACGTCGATCAGCGGCTTGAGGCTGGCCTGCGCGTTGTCCGGGTCCGGCGCTACGCCAGCGTGCCGCCACTCCAAACGCAGCCGCGCCTTTGCCCACGGCCTGCGCTTGAAGTCGAAGTCCTCATGTACCCCCGTACCTGGTACGAATGTTGACTCGCGGCCCGCGCACCACACCTGCTCCTGGTACTCGCGCACGAGCTTGGCCCGGTAGCCCTTCACCACCGTCTCCCTGTTGCGGCGCAGAGCCACGGGCGGCAGCGGCACCGTGAACTCTATCGTCTCAGCGCTCATCACAACGCCCCCGCCAACTTGAAGATGAAGATCGTGGTCGTTATCCAGATCCCTATCAGACCACCGACAACAATGAGGAAGCCCACAAACAACTGTTCGCGCACAGACGCACTCTGCTCCCCAAACCAGCGGAGAACCGTCATCGCAGCACCTCGATCGTCACCGCGCAGCTCCCCGCTTCGGGGCCGCAGGCTTGCGCGAGACCCGCTTCGGAGAGGTCGATCGTGTTAGCTCCGCAGCCAGGACATGCATCCTGACGTGTCCCGACAAACTCGCCAGAAACACCGCGCACTTTGAACATGGTTCCGCATGGCCACTCGGCATAACGGGCAGGACTGACAGCAACGATGGAAACATTTTCCGATTGATAGCTGCCACTTCCGCATCCAAGCGATCGGCCTCGGTACGAGATCCCGTAGTGTGTCGCGTAGCCATGAATCAGCTCTCCTGCACGTATCGGTTGTGGATCGACTCCGGACAGTCCCAGATATGCTCCGTCGGGTCGTTGTAGTTCCGCCCGTTGCACGTACATACGCCCGTAGGCGACCCAGAGCGCGGCGGGGTCGGCTTGTACCGACTGCCGTGGTGCCCATGCGGCTTGTCCCCGCGCTTGTGTCCATGCTCGTATTCCTTGCCGCCCTCCCAGGAATGGGTATGCAGTAGCTTCGTCACTTCTGCTTGTCGTGGTGGCTCCTCGGGGAGCCAGGTCGGCGGCCGCTTGTTGACGTGGATACAAACTGAGGTTGGCTCTAACTTCCATGCTATGAGCGCCAACCATCGTGCTATTCGTTTTCTCGTACACCCTCCCTCTCGCGGCACCGACACCCGCGATGGTGGCTAGGAGCATCACCGTGATCCCTACGATTACGCCGCACAGTGACGCCCTGCTCCAAACTATGCTCCGGTCCGTTCACTCATCGTCGCTTCTCCTTCCGCTTCGCGTACTCCACGCCGAGGGCTACGGCATCGCCGACGCTCATCCGCGTCCTCGTCGCCTTCACCGCGTGCGTCCTCGTTACCGCCGAATGCGCCCCGGCTCGCAGCCCGCACCAGAAGCACAGCCCCAATCCCAGGTCGTCCTCGAACACATGCCGCGCCGGGTCGTCCGCCCACCGCAGGTCGCACGCGCTACTCATCGCCCGCACTCCCGCCGCTGCACCGTGTCGCGCAGCACCTTCACCAGTTCCTGCCCGATTGATCGCCGTGACTCAATAGTCGTGCTGGTCAACGTGTGCAAACAGATCGGCAGTGCAGATCGGATAGCTGCAACGCCAGCACCATCCATCAGCGAACCGCCCGCACTCCTTGCAGTTCTTAGCCATCGAGCGCGGTGCGCTCCTGCTGGAGTTCGTGTTTCACCGCGTACAGGATGGCGATAGGCGCTGCTTTGAGGTACTTGGCCTCGTCGTCAAGAACGCCATCTAGCACCTCCAGCACGTAGTCGATGCACGCACGCTGCGCGTTCGCAGCGGCCACGATGAAGCGGGCCAGTGGCTTATCGAGGGTAAAGATGTGCGCGTCATCGGCGTCGAGTACGCTGGTGAAATTATTGCCGTAAGGAACTTCGCGCCACGGCAATCTCTGGTTGAACGGCTGCTCTGCCGTCATGGTATCCCGCACGTCAGGCTCCATCGCCGCCTCCTTTCAGTACCTGCTCGGCGGCGGCGAGGGTATACCATGCCCGCACCTGAAGCGGGAGCGAGATGTTCCAACCCTCGTAGTCATCGGGCAGTGCTTCCTTCTCGGTACGAATCGCTCGTAGATCCTCCACGCACTGCCGCAACACCGCCGCCCGCCGTGCGTCCTCGGCGTCGTGCTCGCGCATCCAAATGAGGTCAGCACCAGTCAGGTCGGCATCAATGCTCTCGATCCAATCTTCGACCGTCTCTCGCTCTACCGCACCGCGCTCCTGCATGGTCATCCCCCCTCCTTGCAGCTACGGTACCACACCTGCCGCGTCACCGGCCACGCTATCGGGCAGATCGTCCCCCACCGACAGTTGCAGATCCTCGTCTCACGGTCGGGCCGGTACACTCGCGGCACTGGAATGCCTCGCCGCCGCCGAAACGGATTCAGCAGCTTCATCGCTTCACCTTCCCGCGCTGGTCGCTGCCGACGCACTTCACGATTCCCCCCTTGCAGCGGCTCGCTATCCGGGGGTCAAGCTGCTGGATCGTGCGGTTCGTGGTGATTAGCGTCGGCAACTCTCCCTCGTAACGCGCGTTTAAGACGGAGAACAACTGCGTGATCGCCCATTCAGTGTCCTGCTGTGCCCCGAAGTCGTCAAGGATCAACAGTGCCGGCGTCTCGCTGTAGACGCGCACCCAGTCTTCCGGCCCGTACGCGACAGGCGCGTTGTGCTCGATGCTCATACGCTTCTCGTCGATCGCGTTGCGGAACTGGGCCATCAGCGCGGGTGCCGTGATCATCCGGTACGCCATCTGATGCTCGCGCCGGTAGTTCGCCGACGCATACGCCAGGTGCGTCTTTCCGCAGCCGTACGAGCCGACGAGCACGAGACACCATGACCGCGCCTCACCACTGGCGAGCAACTGCGCCGCACGGTGGGCGTCGGCCATCCCCGGCGCAATCGTGAGGTCGAAGGAATCGAACGTCTTGCCCCACTTGGCGGACGGGAGGCCGCGTAACCCACTCACGCGCTCTGCGCTCAGCGCATGGCCGTTCTCGGAGGGTGGATCGACGGGGCCGTACACTGCCCGGTACTCTTTGGCTCTCGCCGACGCTTCGGCCATGATCTTCCCGAACACGCCCCCTACCTTCGTCAGTTCGCTGGCACGTTCGGCCATCACGCACCTTCCAGCGGGAGTTGGCCTTCCGGCGGCGGCACGCGGTACTCGTGCAGCCCGTTCGCCACATAGCGGCGCTCGACCGTGTACTCCCCGAAGCGCGGATGCCGCAAGTCCCGCAGCCGCGCCGACACAGACGCCTCGGGCGCATGGACGTTCGCCGAGATGAACGCCAGCGTCAACCAGAAGCCGCGGTACTCGATGAGCACAAGGTTCATCACGGCGCGCATCTGCTTGCCGAGGCGCTTGCCGTCGCGGTCGTGGTCGTACGTCTCGCCGCTGAAGTGCCACTCGCTCACGGCTTCGTTCTCCAGTAAGCACGGCGGCGATCCGAGTCGTGCGTCTTGAGGCAACTATCGCAGGTTGGAAACCAGCACCTCGGACATTTCAACAACCATCCCTCTACGCCGCACCAGCGACAGATCGCGCCATCCGTTCTGATGGGCTTGTGCTCGCCCACACAGGCATCGCGGACGTAATGCCTGATCATTCCGCCAACCACGCCGCTTCCAGCCGCAGGAACGCCGCTTCCGCTTCGGCTCGGTCGTCGCCGTACCAACGTCGCCGCGTTGGTCGCTCCCCCATCATCGCTACGCAGCCACCCTTCCCGCACAGCCCAAAGCCTGAACAGGTGGCAACGAGGTACCGCCCGCGCTCAGACGTAGGTTCGCAAGTGTGAGTTTCGGGTTCGGTATCGGTCAGCACAAGCCACTCCTCGCCGCCGTCCGCCAGCTCCTTGCGGGCGTATCTAATGGCCCAGCTCGGCACGGTGCCGGGTCGCACGTCGGCGGTCATTCCTGCACCGCCGCCGCGCTGCACTTCGGACAGCGCTCGTGGATCTCCCGCGTGAGGTTCATCGGCGTCGTCTGCCAGCATTCCTCGGAGTGCCCCATGTACAGCGGCAGCGTCGAGCCGGGGACCATCAGCTCGGCCACGTCGCCCTCGATGCCGTCCAGCTCCTCCTTGACCGGACAGCGCAGCCGCTGGATATACATGCTCGCCGCGCGGTCATGGTGCCCCTCCCACGCGTGGCACGGGTCGCAGAGATAGCGCGCGCTCTCCGCTCCGCAGCACGCGCACACGGCGGCACGCGGCGGCTCCACGAAGACGATCGCCGTGCAGGCGTGATCGAATTGCATCGGTTCGGCTAGCGTGCCCTGTCCGTTTTCGATCGCCAGTACACCCTTGACGCCGTACGCCAGACGCTTCCGCGCCAGATCGCAGTATTCGGCGTTAAGTTCAATACCGATCGCTTTGCGGCCGAGATCCCGCGCCACCTTGAGCGTCGTCCCGGTACCGGCGAAGGGATCGAGCACCGTGCCGTCTTGCGGGCATCCGGCTTTGATGCACCGCTCGGCGAGTTCGTCCGGGAACGCCGCGAAGTGCGGCAGCGGCGACGGCCGCGTGGCGATCGTCCAGACCGTGCGGATGTTTGCGCCTATCGCCTGCTGCTCAGGCTTCGGCATCGAATCCCAGCGGTCGTTGAATCCATCGTGTCGGCGCCCATGTCCGCGCTGCTTGTCAACCTTCACCCGTGGGCCAGCACCGAGCCCTGACGACTTGCCGATCTCTTTCGTCAGCCCGTTGTGCTCGCCGGGGTTCTTGCGGCTGGCGAGGTCGCGCAACGTCGCCTCGGCCAAACCGATCCGCACCGCATCCTGATCGAAGAAGTAGCGCGCCGACTTCGACAGCAGCAGCACATATTCGTGCGCCTTCGTCGGGCGGTCGGTCACGGACTCGGGCATCGGGTTCGGCTTCGACCAGATGATGTCCGAACGCAAGTACCAGCCGTCCGCCCGCAACGCGAACGCCACCATCCACGGCAGGCCGATCAGGTCTTTTGGCTTGAGGCCGGGGGCCATCGTGCCGTTACGATTTCGCTGTCCTCGCTCATCGACAACACCGTCTGCGCGTCCTGCGCCGGGGCGAAAAGCATGGCTGCCCCGCTGTTTGCCACCACCTAGCGTCGAGCCGAGAGCCTTGTCGCCGTTATGCCCGCTGGCTAGGCTGTTGTACGCATCACCGAGGTTGAGCCAGAGCGTGCCGTCGTCACGCAACACCCGGCGCACCTCACGGAACACGGCCACCAGCGCCGCTACGTAGGCATCCGGCGTCGGCTCCGTGCCGATCTCCTCAGCCCCGGCCTTGTACGCCCGCAGCCCCCAGTACGGCGGCGACGTGACACAGCAGGACACAGAGCCATCAGCGAGCCCCTGGAGCATGTGCAACGCATCGCCTTCGAGCAGCGCCACGCCGTCATCGCCGATCATAGCGATCTCCCCGACGTGCGCCCACGGCGGCACGAGGTCGCTGCCGGTCACCGGCTGGCGGCAGGTGTTGCACACGCGCAGGGTGCGGCGTGGGCGTGCGGTCATCGCTCGACTTGCCTGGCGCACTGGCCGCACATCGGCAGCGCATCGCGGGCCGCAGCGTACTTGGCGAAGGTGTCAGGCCAGCGACCACAATATGTCTTGCGCGTGCCGACCGTCTGGCCGCGTAGCGGATGCCAGACGCGGGGATGGTTGCCGAACAGCCCAACCTGATCGTTGGCGTACTTCATCGCTCCTCCTCCGGCAGCGGCGGCTCGCCGAGCACGTTCTGGCGGATGTTCGCGCATAATTCCGTCACCTGCGCGTCCGTGAGGTTGCGGATCACCAGCCCGCCGTCGTACGCCTTCGGGTACTTCGCCTTTAGCGCGAGCTTGAAGTTTTCCCAGAACGATGCGTCGGTCGTCTCGCTCACCGTCGTCAGCAGGTCGCGCAGCGTCTTGCGCGCGTCCAGCGCAGGGCTCGCCGGTAGCGGCTGCTGCGGTGCCGGCGTCGTGCGTACGCGCTCGGGGCGCGGCTGCGATGGCGCGCGGGCTGGCGGTGGCGGCGCTACACCGTTGGTCTGCCCCGCGAACTTGATCATGTGCTGCTTGATCGCCTCGGGCAGCAGCGCCTCGACCGCGTTGCGGAGTGCCTTCGCCACACCGATCTCGTACCAGAAGTCAATGAAGTCTTCGCCCTTGCCATCCTTGCGCTTGCGCCACTTCGGCTGACGCTTGGCACGGATGGCGCTGTCCACTTCGGCTCGTTGCCCGTCCTGCGACACGGCGAAGCGGATGGCCTTCGCGGTGAAATACGCCTCCCGCTCGTTCTGAGTGTCGAGACGTACCCAGTCTTGGGTAATCGCCTCGCCCTGACTGGAAAGATGGCGCGCCGCTTCCTGCACCCCGTCGATGCTCAGGCCTGTGACGGTGCTCCCGCCTTGCGGGAAGCTATAGACCCACCGCTTGCTCACTTCGGCGAGTCCGCCCGAGAGCCGCGCGATCACCGCCTGCTCATCGAGCGCGTCCATTTGAGCGAGCACGCTAGGCGATACCGTCGTCAGCGCCGTGCTGCTGGTGTCGTCGTCGATCGTCATGTTCAAAGCCTCCACATGGTAACAATGCTGGGTGTTGGTCCAGCCCTCGCACCGGCTGTCATCGTGGCTCCAGCGTCCTGAGACTGACCGCACGAGCCGGTACGGCTCTCGCTCGGGGTGCGCCTTCGACGGCACGAACGCCTCGGCCACGATCCCGTGCTCATCGAGTTCGACGCGCGGCATCATCGCGGCACCCACGCGCACGGCTCGCGCGTGACGGCGCACGCTCGCGGCCACGGGCACTGGCGGCAGTCGTCGCAGAAGCGCCCGTAGCCCAGCGAATCTCTGCCGCAGCAGGGACATGGATCGTCGAAGTGCTCATC
>VFSW01015184.1_pt1 | contig 10604 bp, 9 predicted proteins | sample 5358111 | NCBI WGS metagenome assembly VFSW01 (sample SAMN11554181, study PRJNA540505) | mine drainage metagenome | isolation source: sediment from site ElyBrook_90M | place: USA: Ely Copper Mine, Vershire, VT | collected 2017
TCTTTGAGAACGGAGCGGTACAAAAAATCATGATTACCAGTAAGTGCGCCCGCCATCGCCAGAACGGCATCCAGCCCGACGGCCGCGTGTTCACTGCCTGCGGCGCGGTCTCCGTGAGAGCGGTGACCTTCGCCGCGACATGAAATCCGGCAAACCTTCCCGTGGGAGCGATGACATTCATCGCGACTTCCCGTGGGAGCGGCGACCTTCGCCGCGACTGTCATCCGTCGCGGTGTGTGACACCACTCCTACAAAATAGGCCTACAAGAATGCCAGGCGTTGAATCACACCGCAGTATTCATAGCGACTGAAAGCTAATGCGTCACGCCCCGCCAATCGTTGTGCGGATTTTCAAGAACTTCAGTGCTCATGTGTATGGGCAGTTGGTGATTGCATTTATCCAGCTTGCGGGCGTACCCATCCTGCTGCATTTCTGGGGTGTGCGGCTGTATGGCGAATGGCTCATCCTGTGCGCCATTCCCGCGTATCTTTCCATGACTGATCTCGGCTTTGCACAATCTGCCGCCAATGATATGACCCAGCGGATGGGTCGTAGTGACCGTGAAGGCGCACTGGTGGTCTTCCAAAGTATTGGAGTGTTAATCGGGATATGCTCCATTGTCGGTCTTATTCTTGTAATCGTTGTACTAACCACAACACCATTCAGTTCGTGGCTGCCGTTGCATGCACTCAGCCAAAAGGAAGCGGCATGGGTACTCGGGCTGCTGGCCGCAGAAGTGCTGGTAAAGCTCAACGAAGGCACCTTGCACGCCGGTTACCGTGCCAATGGCGGAAATGCTTTGCACTGGTCCATCTATTATTCAACCCTGCTGGTGCAGTATCTCGGTCTCTGGTTAATGGCTATGACCGGACACGGCCCGGTGGCTGCTGCTGGAGTATTTTTGGGTGTGCGGCTGGTGGTTACGCCCGCAGTCGCACTATTGCTGCTCTGGCTGTATCCGTGGTTGCCCATCGGCGTTTCCCATAGTCGTTGGGTAGAAGTGCGGAAACTCACCAAACCGGCGTTAGCTAATCTCGCATTCCCACTTGCCCAAGGCCTGAATATCCAAGGCATGGTCCTGGTAGTCGGCGCGGTGTTGGGGCCGATAGCAGTGGTGACTTTTGCCACTCTGCGTACACTCACCCGGCTGGCGCTCCAGGCGGTATTGACGATCAGCCATGCCACTGAGCCGGAATTTGCGCATGTATTTGGTATAGGCGACATAGTTTTACTGCGACGGCTCTACATCCATACCACACGGATTGCACTCGCCCTGGCAGTCGCGCTTGCAATCGGCCTCTATTTTTTCGGTGGCTGGATATTAAGACTGTGGACCCATGGGAAAGTGACGATGGATGCACCGTTGTTCGCTTGGCTGCTAGCCAGCGCGGTGGCCGGCACGCTTTGGTACAGTGGCCTGACTCTGCTGAAGGCAGCGAACCGGCATCTGCGTGCCGCGGTGGTTTTTGTGTTCGCAGCCGCATTGGCGGTGGCCCTGGCCTACGCCCTGATGAAATTCTCGGGTAACTTGCCTTATGCGGGTTTAGCGCTCTTGTGCATGGATGTGTTGATGATCATCTATGTGCTGCCTGCGGCAAGCCGGTTCTGTGGTGGCACTACCATATCGATACTGCGGCAATTGCTCAATCCTTTCTCAATTATGCACGGGAGGTCGCAATAATTTATGGGGAACCAACACGATTCCCAGGACTACCGGCAACGCATTTATGATTCCTACGTGCGGTCGCGGGATAAGCCGCTAGCGCCGGAGACGCTTGCGGGTTTGAAGCCGCGCTTACCTTATCTCAGGCAACTGGTGCGCAAATATTTTCCCCAAGATAAGCAGGTTGTCATCCTGGAACTCGGTTGTGGTCACGGCGCACTTCTTTACGTTCTTGCCCAGGCAGGTTACACACACGCACAGGGTGTGGATACTTCGCCCGAACAGGTAGTCGCGGCGCAGACTCTCGGCATCAAGGGAGTCGAGCAGGGTGACGTGATGGCAAAGCTTCACAGCACCGGAGATTCATCATTAGATGTGGTAGTTGCCTTCGATGTGATCGAGCACTTCACCAAGCACGAGTTGATTCCTCTCGTGGATGAAGTTCACCGGGTGTTGAAACCCAGCGGCCGCTGGATTATTCATACACCTAATGCCGAATCCCCGTTTGGGAGTCGGATGCTCTACTGGGATTTCACCCATGAACAGACGTTCACACGTACTTCCCTCAGCCAGGTGCTCATGGCGTCCAGATTCAAGTCAGTGCAATGTTATGAAGATCGGCCAGTGATACATGGCTTGGAAAGTGCCGTGCGTGCTGTACTGTGGGCTTGCCTCCGCGCTGGCTTGTTGTTTTATATTGCAGCTGAAACTGGCGCTTTAGATCGCCAAGCAGTGTTTTCACAAAATCTGCTAGCTGTAGCTGTGCGAGGCGATTGACCATATCATGCGAAAAAGTGTGCTTTTAGTTTTACTGTTATATGTATGCATCGGATTACTAAATCTAATAACAGTTGGAAGTAAATCCGTATTTTATTTCAGTATTATTATTGGATCAGTGGCTGGGTTAGTCACTCTCGTTCGTATTCTTCGTTATCCACAAAATATAACGGTATTTTCTTTATTCAGTTTATCTATCTTATCGGGTTATATGATAGGTCCAACAGTGTCCATTATCTATTTGTTCTCAACACATAGATATTCACCGGTGTATTTTGTTGGGTCATTTGCCTTCGTTGGATACAAGAATGGACTCAGTTACGCACTGGCCTCAGCCTACTTTGTAGCTGCTTTGCTCACTCTCGTGGGTAGTGTGAGCAAGCCAGTATTTCGTATGGGGTGGAAACAGCGAAAAAATGCTTTTGATTTATCTGACAGAGTACTACTCTTCAGCTTAAGCATTATTGTTTTTGCGGCTCTATGGACAGGTGATTTTGGATATATGGGCGTTGTTTCCGGGTTATCAGGCCGGATTACAGTTCTCGGAGGACTTGCTGGCCTGATTCTTCCAGCTCTTATACCGGTGTTTGCCTATGTGGTTACAAAACAGATTATGACCGGTGCACTCAGTTGGCTCTATGTTGTTTTATTAGTGTTATTGACACTAATTCTGATTATAACCGGAAGACGAGAACTTCTGTTTGTCAGCATTATTTCTGTGATATATATCGCTTATGCCGCGCCGAATGTACGCAGAATATTCTCACTTAAAAAAGTATTTCTCAATCCAAAGAAGTTTTTAGCCATTCTAGCGATCGGTGGAGTTATATTTGTCGGGTTTTATGGATTTTATGCGCTCAGGGTAGCGGATAATCAGCTAGGTAATAAGCTTGTATTATCGTCTGGAGTCGCTGAATCTATGCAGATTCTTCAAAATGGAAAGCAATCATTCTATTCAATAGCTTCTGATGAAGCCATGACGAGGTCGGGTACATTAATTGAATATCTTGGAAGTCTGCAGGTTTCTTCGATTAAGAGGTATTTGTATGGCCAGTGTGTTTTATCTAGCATCATAAATTCAATTCCATCAGCAATATTGAGCAATAAAAGAACTCTATTGCGTAAGTATCCTTGCACAGTTGAATATATTAATTCTAGGTTTAACCTGCTACAGACAGATTCTCCAACGACGCTATTGACGACAGGATATGCGGATTATGGGGTCGTTGGAATGTTGCTTTACCCAGTCATAGTTGCAGCCCTTTTAAGCAGCATTCTTGTATTTATACGGCGAACAAAATGGCAGCTATTCAAGTTATTATGTCTCGCAGCAATATTATATGCCTCAATATTTGTTGAGGAAGATTTAACATTTTACTTTTCAACTATTATGGATATTTTTATAATTTGGTTAATTGCCTTAAGTGTGACAGTCGTGATTAAACTAATATCCCCCAATGCGGCGGTTGCATTGCATGCTAATAGACATCATCACAATTATGATAATAATAAACGTCTTGATGGGTAAAAGTCTTATATACCGATTGGGTTTGCTGGGCGACACTATCGTCACGCTGTCGGTGCTGCGGCATCCGTCATATACATTGGAAATAACTGATGCTCGATAGGATTCTTCTGGCCGCGGAAGGGCTTGAGGCGAAGGACAGTGGAATTGGGCGTGTGGCGCGACTCATGGCCCGTGTATTGAGTGATGAATATCCATCAGATTCGTGGTCGAGCGTTACGTTAAATGATAAAAACCTTGTGCGATTCAGGAATGAGAAATCATTCTCTGCCAGAGGGAGTCGGTTAAAGTTTGTCATGCAAGTGCAGACACAAGCTCTGCGTTCCCGCGTCGTCCTCTACGATTCGCTCAGTATGGGTCGTGCACATAGGTTCGGACCCGTTAGAGATCGGCCCTATCTCGTCTGGATGCATGGTATAGATGTGTGGGAGCACGCTCGAACCGCACACATGGAAGTCGCGCGCCGAGCCGAGATCCTTGTGAGTAACACCCATTATACCCGCGACCGAGCCAGTGCTCTGCGCAACGGCCTGGATCATGCGCACGTGTGTTGGTTAGGTACTGAAACCGACGATATGCCGAGCATGCAAACCATCACAGATGACACACCTCCGACTGCCCTGTTGCTCGCCCGCATCGATAAGAATTCCTACAAGGGTCATTTCGAGCTGATTCGCTGCTGGCCGGAGGTAGTAGCCGCTGTTCCAGGAGCCAGGCTCCGGTTGGCTGGGAGTGGCTCGGGTTTCGACCAGATATCGGAAGTTGTCCGCGCTAGCCGGGTCGCTTCGCAAATTGACTTGCTGGGTTACGTACCAGAGGACAAACTGGAGACTGCCTGGAGGGGAGTGCACACCTTGGTTATGCCGAGCCGCGGCGAGGGTTTCGGTCTGGTGTATATCGAGGCCATGCGTCGTGGGATTCCGGTAATAGCGAGTGTTCATGACGCGGGAAGGGAGATAAATGTGCATGGAGTGACGGGCTACAATGTCGACCAAGACAACCAAGGGGAACTCACCACGGCAATTGTGTCGTTGCTGACAGACCAGCAAAGGGCCGCACAGTTTGGGGCTTCCGGCCAGCGACGTTGGCACGAACACTTCACTTACAGCGCATTTCGGAGCCGCTTTCTCCCTATCCTGAGAAAAGCGCTGGAAGGTGTGGAGAGACAGCGGAGTTAGTAATCGTGACAGCAGACGCCGGTGATTCTATTGGCGATCAGATTTACTTGTAATAAGCGTACACGTTGAAACTACACAGTCTGAATGGGGGCACACCAATTGTGCGGGATTGCAGGTATTTTCAGCTATCAAGCCGCCTCACCGGTTGACGAGGCCGCCCTGCTGCGCATGCGTGAAGCGATGCGCGCGCGAGGACCGGATGGTGTGGGATTATGGACAAATCCCGAGTGCGGGATAGGACTTGCACATCGCCGGCTGGCCATTCTGGATTTGACTGAGCGCGGCGCTCAGCCTATGGCCAGTGCTGACGGCAAGCTCCAGATCGTATTCAATGGTGAGATATACAATCACCCGGAATTACGCGCGTGGTGCGAAGCCCGTGGCGCGCGTTATGCCAGTGACAGCGATACCGAGACTCTACTGCATCTCTATGTGCTGGAAGGCAAGCGCTTTGTAGAGCGCCTGCGGGGCATGTTTGCCTTCGCACTCTGGGATACTCGTGAGCGCGCCTTACTATTGGCGCGTGACCCGTTTGGCATCAAGCCGCTGTACTACGCAGATGACGGCCACAGTTTCCGCTTCGCATCCCAGGTCAAAGCGCTGCTGGCGGGCGGCGTGGATGACACCCGGGACCCCGCCGGTATCGTGTCATTCCTGCTATGGGGATATGACACTGATCCACACACCCTTTACCGCGGCATACGCGCTCTCCCGGCGGGGCATAGTTTGACGCTACAGGCTGGGCGAAATCCGGTGCTCCAGCGTTACTCGGACCCCTTGGGCGCACTCCACAACACTGAACCCGGCAGCAACGAAGTTTCCAATCTTCGCGATGCTATGCTGGAGAGCGTGCGCCATCACCAGTTAGCGGATGTGCCCGTGGGCATGTTTCTGTCCGCCGGCATAGACTCGGGCACGCTGTGCGCATTGACTACCGAGTGCGTGCCGGCAGCCAGCCTGCGTACCGTAACCCTGGGTTTCAGGGAATATGCAGGTACGGCGGATGACGAGGCGCCGCTGGCACGGACAACGGCCTCGCGTTATGGCGTGCAGCACCAGGTGATCCAGTACGGCCGGGAGGATTTCGAACAGGAACGCGAACGTCTGCTGGCGGCCATGGACCAACCCACGGTGGATGGCGTGAACACTTATTTCGTCAGCAAGGCCACCGCCGCGACGGGCCTCAAAGTCGCGCTTTCCGGTGTCGGCGGCGACGAGCTGTTCGGCGGCTATCCCTCGTTCCGGCAGGTGCCGCGCATCGCCCATAGCCTGCGCCACGTTCCCCGCCGTATGGGAAGGGTGCTGCGTGTAGTATTGGCGCCATTTATCTCACGCCTGACCTCACCAAAGTATGCGGGATTGCTGGAATATGGCGGGAGTGTGAGCGACGCCTATGTTCTACGCCGTGCTTTGTTTATGCCATGGGAGATTCCGGCACTCGTCGGACGGGAAACTGCTGCTGACGGTCTGGCGGAATTGGACGTGTTGAACAGTCTTGACGCCGTCACGCAGGGGATAAAATCCCCCTACGATCAAGTCATGGCGTTGGAGCACGCCGTGTATCTCAAAAACTGCTTATTGCGTGATGCCGATTGGGCGGGGATGGCGCATGGATTGGAAATCCGCACACCGCTGGTGGATGCTACATTATTTTCCCTGATCATTGCGCAACGTCGCGGTTGTGTCCCCTGGACAAAAACCGACTTCGCGCTCACTCCAACCAAGCCTTTGGCAGAAGAACAGCGTAAGCGGCTCAAGACAGGGTTCAGCGTACCGGTGCAGGAATGGCTGATGGATGCGGCTGAAATCAAGCCGAAAGAACGCGGGCTACGAGGCTGGGCAAGTCATGTCGTTCATAATTTCGGTTTAACTTGAATGTTTATTTATGCACGACATTACTGAAAAATGCCTTTGAGTCAGAAGGTTCTATTTGAAAATCCTTCACGTTATCCCCGCATATTACCCGGCCACTTACTGGGGAGGGCCGATTTTTTCCGTGTATGCTCTGAATAACGCGCTAGCCCAGTTGCCTGACGTTTCGCTTAAGGTGCTGACCACGGACGCTGCAGGTCCCCGGGTGTCTGAGCGTCTGGAACCAAGCGATATGGTGAGACTGTATCCGAATCAGGAAGTCATCATGACCCGGCGACTGGTGGGCGCCTGCGTGTCGGTTGAGTTGCTTCGAGAATTGCCGAGGCTTATACGCTGGGCCGATGTAGTGCACCTTACATCTACCTATTCTTTCCCTGTAATCCCAACATTGGCCATCTGCCGAATTTTAAATAAACCATTGGTTTGGTCACCCAGAGGTGCCATTCAGGATGCGCATGAATGGAAGGGAGCCAAGCACAGGCGACCAAAGAAGTTATGGGAACTGTTCTGCAATATGCTTATTCGTTCAGATAGCGTTCTTATGCACACAACCTCGGAACGGGAGCAGAATGCGACACAGGCTAGGATTCCAAAAGCACTAGCTATGATAGTACCTAACGGTGTCGATGTTCCAAGTGTGACACCAGGCCGGGAGTGGCTTCCCAATGGTCAATTGCGATTGATGTATCTAGGTCGGCTCTCACCGAAAAAAGGTATTGAGAATATCCTTCTAGCTATAAACCAACTCCACGATCCAAGTGTTTCGCTTACGATTTATGGCACGGGAGAGGTAAGCTATGTGGCACATCTCAAGGAGCTTACGGCACACCTTGGGCATTTTGAAAATACAATCAACTTCGCTGGACACGTGAATGGCGAAGCCAAGAGCGCGGCCTTCCACGTAGCGGATGCCTGCATTGTGGCTTCCTATACTGAGAATTATTGTATGGTTGTTGCGGAGGCGTTAGCGTATGGAGTACCTGTAATTGTCAGCCATGGGGCGCCATGGGCTGAGATTGAAAAGAAGCAGTGTGGGCTTTGGGTGGACAACTCTCCTAAATCGCTGGCGCAAGCAATTACACGAATCCGGACTATGGGATTGCAGAAAATGGGGGAGCTAGGCCGGGAATGGATGCAGATGGAATTTAACTGGGAGGTAATTGCTAAGTCTATGCATAAGATTTATGGAGACGTTATATGAGGATGCGGGAATTATGTCCAGCGTGCGATGGCAGTGACTGCGGTAAGTGCTTTTCGGTAAATGAATATGAAATTAAGCGATGCGCGACTTGTGGAACAATGTTTGTCGAAAATCTGCCCTCATCTGATGAGCTGACAGCTATTTATAGTTCTCAAGGTTATTATGAACTACCATTGGACTCGATACAGCGGATCATGGATGAAAATAGGCGTCGGATGAAAGTGATTCAGTCCATCAAGCCGAACGGAAAATTCCTCGATATCGGTTGTGCGCATGGCTTGCTTCTCGATCACGCATTACAAAATAGGTATGAGACATTTGGAGTGGAACCTTCGTTGAAGAATGCGCAAGCTGCAGCTCGTAATAATCATATTGTGTTCACGGGAAGCCTAGAGGAATTTGTAGCTAATAATAACGATAAAACGTTTGATGTAATTACCTGCATGGATGTCATAGAACACATAAGTGATCCCAAAGCGTTCTTGTCACTAGCGGTATCTATTTTGGCTAACGATGGAATCATGGTAGTTTCAACGCCAAATTATTCCGGTGTCATCGCGAAGCTACTTGGTGATCAGGATCCTTATATGACACCTCCTGAGCATCTTACGTTCCTGACGGTAGCAGGCATGATCCATCTTGTATCAAGATGTGGGCTAAAAATTATGCAATTCAGGACCTTTGGCAGACTAATCCCCGCTGAGGTGGACCGCTCAATAAAACGATATATACCGGGATCGCTTCGTTTTTTAAGACCGGTAATGCAACCGGCAATATACTTTTCTTTTTGGCTATTGAATCTTATGAAGTTGGGGTTGGAGCAAGAAGTATATCTCAGAAGATCTGGTATGCCATGACGATGACTCATGTATCAAAAGTCGATAATATGGCAGGGGGTCGTCAGGTTGATAATAACCTTACCATTCTTGTTCTGACATTTAACGAAGAAAAACACATTGAGCGCTGCCTCCACAGTGCTTTCCAAATCGCCCGTCAGGTATTTGTGATCGACTCTTTCTCCACGGATCAGACAGTTACTCTTGCTAAGTCGCTTGGTGCGGGGGTAGAGCAGCATGAATTTAAAAATCATGCGACCCAACTTGCTTGGGCGCTGAAGAATCTCCCGATCAACACTGAATGGGTAATGCGGATGGATGCAGATGAGCTAATCACATCCAATTTAGCCGAAGAGATTCGTCAAAGGTTGCCGGTTACCGTATCAGGGGTCAATGGGTTTTTGGTCCCACTTTATGTTCGTTTTCAGGGTGTACTCATTCGGCATGGGGGTTACCCGCAGTGGCAATTCAGAATTTGGCGAAGAGGAGAAGCGGAGATTGAGCAGCGCTGGATGGATGAACATATGGTTCTCAAGCGGGGACGCGTTGAACGACTGAAGGGTAAATATGTTGACGATAATCTTAACAATGTCACTTGGTGGACGAATAAGCACAATCGCTATTCGACACGTGAGGCGATTGATCTACTGAATATGAAATATGAATTTCTACCGAATGTGACAAAAGATGGTGAACTTACTCACCAAGCTCGATGCAAACGATGGTTAAAGGGGAATGTATATGCGCATTTGCCCATAGGGTTGCGAGCATTTCTGTTTTTTACTTACCGCATGATTATCCGTCTGGGTCTTCTGGATGGAAGACGCGGATTTACTTTTCATTTCCTACAAGGATTCTGGTACCGCTTTCTGGTTGATGTGAAGGTACGTGAGGTGGAGCGCAGAATGGCTGCCGAAAAGGTTGATTGTGCAGAGGCGATTCGTCGAGAGTTTGGTATAAATCCATTCTATTGAACCGTTTCGGTAAACTAACTCAGGTGATTAAATCCACCCGCATGGCGCGGACACTCTTCTGGTGGGGCGTTGCTGCTGGGGTGGAGCATATTGGCCCACTGCAGCAGCATGCTTTCCAGACAGTGGTGGATATCGGCGCGAACCGCGGGCAGTTTTCCCTGCTGGCGCGGGAGCTGTTCCCTGAAGCCAGGATCGTCGCCTTCGAGCCTTTGCCGGGCCCGGCCGCCACGTTTCAGCGCGTATTCTCACATGATTCCCGTGTGCGTTTGCACAACTTAGCGATTGGACCGGTGTCCACGCGCACGATGATCCATGTCTCGGCCCGGGATGATTCATCGTCGCTGTTGCCCATCGCTGAAGCGCAGAGCCGCATCTTTCCCGGCACGCAGGAAACGGGTACCGCGGACGTTAAGGTACGGCGCCTGTCGGTGCCCCTGTGACCAGGCACGCGCCAAGGGCCGCCGACTACCTCCGGCACATTCTGGACGCGATCGACAGAGCCATTGGTTATACCGCGGCATTGTGCCTAATCATGCTCGTGGCCGAGTGGGTGCGCCAGCGGGTCAATCAGCGTGCA
>VFSW01015185.1_pt1 | contig 10604 bp, 13 predicted proteins | sample 5358111 | NCBI WGS metagenome assembly VFSW01 (sample SAMN11554181, study PRJNA540505) | mine drainage metagenome | isolation source: sediment from site ElyBrook_90M | place: USA: Ely Copper Mine, Vershire, VT | collected 2017
AATACTGCGGTCCTTCAATCATGATGGCGTCGTTTGTTGAATCTCTGAATCGTGTATAGTCAATTTAATATTGAAAATTAGGACGACGGGGAGACAAAATTCTGACAGGTTTAAGCCGACTTTACACAATCCTTTTTAGACAATTATTACGAATCTTTTTGATATTAAAATGTCGCAGTTGGTAACAATACAGAACCCACCTCAAATTATTCAAACTTTTTCCGAAGATTATTCAATATTTGAGTCACCGTTCTCTTTTGATAGCCAAGGCATTCTTCATTTCCATCCAAAGAAGATGGAAGTAGGACAATCATATTCTATCATGTACAACAGTATTGAGCGTGTCTTTCGCAAAGTCGCCGAGAGAGTCATAGACATGTACGATGTCGTCCCTGAGTCACAAGAAAATGCCTGAAGCCGATGCAAGCGTCGAAGTCAGTGTGGGTTATCAGAAGAAGAACATTCTGAACATTTACAGACTCGAAACCGACACGCTTGAATTCTGCAAACCGAAAATCATCCGAAAACGACATTGGATGTTTGGCGAAAAAGTAATGCGAATTCATTACAGAGGCAACGATGATTATACTGTAGAGGATATTTAGCCTTGAAATCACTTGTTTTCAAAGTGTTATGGGAAGAATGGAGCAAATTTCGATTAGATACCGGATTGGTGTTGAAACTGAAAATCCCCTTGAAATCAATTCAGCCCGCAAATGCTTCATCCGACGCTCAAAAGGGAATGAAACTCTACAAAATGATCGGAAATCCATTGTCGTCTGTAGAAGGTGAGTTTGAATCCCATGAACCCTCTAAAGATGAGACAATTAACCCTTCAGATATTGTAAGAGAAGTGCGTTATGAGATTCAGGAAGAAAATCCTCAAGTATACTATCTACCTGAAATTAAAAGTGTCCTAGTTCTCAAGCCTGTGTTGAAGAAGGCGTTTTTAACTTCAAAATACGATAGTAACGGTTTGCCTATATCCAGTCTCCAAGTGGAAGCACGATTCACTATTCTTGAAACTCCATAGAACCTCTTAAAATAGGAAACTCAATAGTTATAGTGAAATGCTGAGCAAGGATAGGAAGGAGAGACTCGACAATCTCTTCCTATTTGTGCTAGGAATAGCCACTCTCGGATTCACCATCGTCCAGTCATCATCGGGATATAATTTCAACTCACTAGTAACGGCTTTGCCAGTGTTACTTACGGGAGTGGCATTTCCTCTTTACGTTGGGTATTTGAGAGGAGCAATAATACTAGACTCAGAGTTAGAAAGACTAAGAGGCTGGATAATACTAATCGTTGGAAACTTTATGATGCTCGCACTGTTGATTAGCGTTCGTCTAGGCAATACAGATGGAGAAATTATAGTTGCTCTAATGGGATTGGGAGTCGCTTGGTTCATTGGGTTGAATCTTGCCCGAATATACGAAGTGCCACTGACGCTAACGAACAGAAAAATACTCATCGGAAGTGGCGGAGCAGGATTTCTATTTCCATTGGGGTTCATAGTCTTGTTTGCCATTATTGGCGGTGTGACTACCGCAAATAATCTTGAACTAGTGGCTATCTACTCAGTGTACGTTTATTTTGCCATATTTCTGTTAGTTCTTCTAATAGTATTCGAGAGAACTTGTGAAAAATATCCCTTGGGTGATGCAAACCTCGGAGAAAGAAACAGGATTGAAAGATGGTGGCAGAAAGTGGTTGAGCCTTCTGATGAACAATTTTCGAGGACGCCAGAAATTCGCAAAGGTTCCTTGGCTATAATTGGATTCATTTCGCTTGCATTAAGACCTGTGAGTAGTAGAGTTATTTGGCTGTTCATAGGATCAATAGTTATTTGGTTTCCACTGGATTTTTTCCTTACAAGGACAAGAATTTACGGATGGTTGCCTGTTGCAATATTTGGATTCCTTGTTGACGCTTTACTGATATGTTCTGTTACTTTGTATCTATCAGCCACCCGAAAATAGAAGTTCTTGATAGTATTTACCTTGGCTTGGGCTCGCCGAGGATGATAGTCAAAGCAAGCGAGATGAGCGGAGTTTTTTGGGGTTATCTTTAGCCTATTAGGGCGCATATTTTTACCTTTTAGGTCTAAGGGGAATCGAGTATTCAAGACCAGCGTTCCAACGCTACTAGAGTGAACGCTAATTGTACCAATTTCACCCACGATGGTTAGTGCAATGTCGAGACTAACGTAAATAATCACTGCAATTATCATGTTCTGAAAAACAAAAAACAGCATCTGTCTTTTTGCGCGTTATCACCAAAAGACAACAAATGATAGTGTCCAACAATTAGAAATATTGCAAGAAAGAAAACATCTACAAATAAAGACAGATTTACACTATGAAGCATGAAATTGGTGAATGCCACTATCGGAATAAGTAAGATAAGTATTGCTTAGTCTTAACCTGCATTTAACCTTCGCTAAAAATTACTAGCCTCACGATGTTAGAGCTAGTTCTTCTATTATGGTCGAGTTTTCTTCGTCGGCTTCTTTCGAAACTTGCTCGTATCAGACTTTATTGTTCCACTCAGAATTGATGGACTTAGGAAGTTAATTCCTTTGGCAAATTCTTCGTCGTTGTCTTTCAAGAACACCTCAAAACCGTAGCAAGCAATGTTCAGTAATTTGAGAATTATTTCGCATCTCGGTTGGTCTATCATTTTACTTGGTGCAAGAATCTTATTTTCCTTGAAATCAACGTACAAAGCATGCATTTTATTCTGATCCGCTTTATCGAATACTTGCGTCGCAATCTCTACAGGCAAAGGATCAATCGACGCAAGTACCTTTGGAAGTTGGTGCTCAGAATGATCTTGAACCTTCTTGTCGTGTTCAACTGCTTCTACGATTTGCCGGTGTTTACTCGCAAAAGTCCAGAAAGATGCCATGATATGAGTGAAGTGAAATATTTTTTCTCCATGTTTCAGAATATCTCTTCTGAAGTCTTTGTCGATGATAATGCCGCAAGAGTAACACTTGTAAAGAAACGACTTGGCAAACTCTTCGGCACAAATCACCGCTAATGCATAAGAACGGGGATATCGCCCATGATCGTGCAGTAGATTCGCATCTTCAAGTAATTCAAGACAATTCTTGTAAGCGGCCCTAGACGCTTCCTCATAGATCTCTATCATGGATGCTCATTTGCTGATTAGCCCTTAATCATAGAAATCTTGGCTCGTTTCGTTCAATATAGTTCCACTAGCATCGAGAGCACGACAGGCAAACCAATTCCAAGAAATTCTAATTGATTTCTCTCATTCTGTTGCGCCTTTCTTAATCAATTCCCAATTTATTCTCTTATTCACTTTCAGCAGTGGTTAACATTTTGTGTGCGACCCTTTAATTGAGTCTACCTGCAGTCAAGTAGATGATGGGTATTAGTCAGTTGTAAGTGCTTTGCGCTATCTCATGATGCAACTAAAGCAAAATGAAAATTGCGAAACAGAGAAAGTCTGACTTTATTCCTGAAGAGGCTTCTCGCCAAGAATCTTTGCCTTGGGCAAACTAGCGCTGGCTTTTTCTTCCTTTGTGACCATTCCAAATTCGAGCGTAATCTCGGTCGAGAGTTTTCCTATTGTTCTGATCGCGTTAGCAAGATCGGCTATTGAATTGTAGGAAATTTTCATCGTGAAATTCTTGAATTCAGTAGCTCCCTCTTTTTGTGATACTTCTCCCCCTACTTTGGAAGAAATTACCTCTTGAATAGGTCCAGAATATTTTGGCTCAATCTTCGTGCTCTTCATCCTTATCACGTAACCCTTGTCCGACGAAATATGTGGACCGTACCAATATACAGTGATGTGCGGAGCGTCAGTTGTTGACTTTCCGGGCAAGCTCGACGTGATATCCCAAAAGATGAGTTTCTCTAATGGATAATTTGTCTTCAATACTTCCTCGGGCGTAAGCTGATTGTAAGATATCATTTTGTATTTGTTAGGTTCAACGCCTAATCCCAAACTCAAAACTAATTCATCCGACCTTAGAGATTTTTGAAAAAGTTGCTAGCGCACACTATATTTGCGTTGCTGGAGTCAAGGCATGTCATGGATAAAGTGAAAAGTGATCATGCTATCTAGAGGGAGGATACCTTGACTGAATTACTTTATCTGTCAGATCACTATCTCAAAGAATTTGATGCGAGCGTAGTTGAAGTTCCCGATGCAAAAACCCTTGTTCTTGATCTGACAGCAATGTACGCAAGAGGTGGCGGTCAACCATCTGATCGGGGGAAGCTTATTCTCGAAGATGGCGTTATTTTTGACGTGGTTGAATCTACGAAGAGTGAAGGAAAAGTCCTTCATCACATTGGAGCGGAGATATCCGAAGATCAGAGATCAGCACTTGTGGGCAAGAGAGTTCACGGTGTGATAGATTGGGACCTAAGATACAAACATATGCGCCATCACACTGCTCTCCATATACTTTCAGGGGTTGTCTTTCTAAAATTCAACGCTCGGATCACAGGAGGACAGATCTATGCGGATCGAGCGAGGCTAGATCTATCGCTTGCTGATCTCAACAAAGAAAAGCAAGCATTAATCGAGGAAGAAATGAACAAAGTTGTTGAGGACAATAGAGAAGTCAAGACCTTATGGCTCGATAGAGAAGAAGCATTGAAGAGGTCTGACCTTTACAGACTGAGCGCCGATCTACTTCCAAAAGGTACTGACAAACTGAGAATTGTAGACATTGTAGGTTTCGACGCCCAGCTTGATGGCGGAACCCACGTTTCAAGAACAGGGGAAATTGGGAGAATTAAAATCTCGAAAACAGAAAACAAAGGAAAAGAGAACAAAAGAGTTGAGATAGTCCTAATCTAAATTTCAACAAGTTCGTGAGCCAAGGACGTTACATTCTGAGTTTCATTTCCAATTATGAGATTATCCTCGATCCTGACTCCAAAATTGTCAGGAAGGTATATTCCCGGTTCGACGGTAAAGACCATCCCGTTTTCCAGTTTGGCTTTGTTGCCTTGCTTCATAAATGGCTCCTCGTGGACCTCTAGGCCCAGCCCGTGACCTGTCCTATGAATGAAAAATTGTCCATAGCCAGAGCGCTCAATTGAAGACCTTGCCGCAGTATCTACATCCTGAGCTTCCTTTCCCAAAAGCGAGACGCTCAAAGCGTTAGCCTGGGCCTGTTTGACTTTTTCGTAAACTTCGGCCTGCTTTCGAGAAGGTTTCCCAACCACATACGTGCGAGTAAAATCGGCGAAATATCCATCGTCATTTGTGGCACTTATGTCAACTACCACCATGTCTCCTTTTCGTATCTTCCTTGAACCGGGCTCAGAGTGGGGAATCGCGGAATTTCGTCCAGATTGAACGAGAGGAAAGTCCTGGCACTTTACTCCTTTTGCTAAGAGCTTCTTCATTATTTTAATCGCTATCTCGACCTCGGTTCTATCCTCTTCAATAATGTCAGGAATAGCTTTGTAGCCTTTTGAAAGCCTGCTTGCAGAGTCCTTGATTGAATTAATCTCTTCTTGATCCTTGATCAATCTTAGACCTGCGATCTCCTCGCTTACTGGGAGGAAGCTGCAATATGCGCCGAAAACGTTTTTGATCTGATCCATGAGCCCCATTGTGAGTCCGATTTCGCATCCAACATGTTCTCCTTTAGCCCCAATACTCTCAAGAGCTTTAGTTAGAGCGTTTCTGTATCCTTCGTTATCGTTCCAAGAAAACACGTTGTCGGCATGGCTCTTTGCAGCTTTTTCCGTATCAAGTTCTGGTATGACGAGCGCAGAACGGGATCCGTCTTTGCTTAAAAGCCCACAACTTAATCTTTCGAAAGACTTGCCAGAGTAGTTGAAGAAATATCGCAAGTTTGGAAGCGACGTAATCGCAATGCACTCGATATTTTTGGGCTCGAGCTTTCTAGAGAGACTTTGAGATCTTTTTGCGTAATTCATCATTGTTACGAAACCCGTCCAGGGTCTCGCTTAATAATCGTATACAGTAGAAAAAAGAAGAGATCCTAGAGTAAGGGGCTATTCTAGGCGTTTGCTAATTCAGAGAATCGATCAGCAATTTCTTTTATGGCTCTCTTGTTGGGAGCTAATTTTTGCGAGTTTGATCTGTTGAGGTCTTCAAGATACGAGATATTGTCTTGCATTTCCTGCAGTATGCTTTCAACAGTGCTTCGTCTCGATGTCGGAGCTCCGAAAGGCCAGTCTAATTCCTGCTTTCCTTTTTCAGTTAGCTCGTACCTTCCATCTTCCCTCTTCTGTACTAACCCTTCTTGACTCATTTCATCAAGAAGAGGATACACCGACCCAGGAGATGGACGCCAACCCCCGAAGCTCATCTTTTCGACTTCGTCTATGATCTCCGCGCCGTTCTTCGGGCCGCGACTCATAATAGAGAGAACCCACGGCCTAAGCCAACCCCTTTTTCCGAATCTCCACTGTCTGAACGCGAACATTTTTTTATTACCGATATCGGATAATCGATATCGAATGTAAAAGCCTTGCTCTCATATTGCTTAGATCTTGCAGTCGTATGTGAAAGGGAGCACATATGCAAAAATAATCAAGGCCGACTGTCCTTAGGCTGCCGTAGTAGAAAATGTGTCGAATGCTTGCAATCATTCCTAAAAGGAATTCCAAAGTGGACTCAAAAATAGTGAGATCTTTCAAGACTCTTGCCTCTTGCGGAATGATACCACCAGGATCGAAACCCGGTCACTCTGATGGCTGGGGGATTGTATCTTGGGTTGGTAACAGCCCCGCATACCTGGGACGAGAGCCCACAGATGCATCGAAAGATGAAAAATACGATGAGGCTTGCGAAAAGCTTGAAGATCTTGAGCTAAATAGCCCTGTACTAGTTCATTTGCGGAAAGCCTCGGTCGGACTGAAGATCAAGGAGAACACTCATCCTTTCGTTTTTCGAGATTGGGCATTTGCTCACAATGGAACTATTCGTAAGTTGAATCTCAAGGTGACTACCGACAGTCAGTGGTTTTTCGAGTGTTTGATGCGAGAGTACGAAAAGCACAATCAGAACATGATTAGGGCAATTCAGGAGCAAGTAGCTGGAGTGCATGGCATTTATCCGTACACGAGCATGACTTTCATCTTGTCGAACGGAAGGGAAGTCTACGCCTACAGAGATTGCACAAAGAACCCGAAATACTACGGAATGTATTTCACCTCCACGAGGGATAGTTTTGTGATATGCCAAGAAAAATTCTTGGATTCCGATTGGCAAGAACTTGGCAATGGCAAGCTTATGACAGTAGATTCCGAACTAAACTATATTATCAATCCAGTAGCAGAGCCGATCCCAGCTACTGTTTAGCTAAGGCAGTTCTCCTTAGCTCACTCTGAAAATAACGACTTCAGCCGTGGTTGAAGTCGAGTTGAATACGGGCGTTAGGATTGCCATTGTTTGCATAAGTTGTTGGGAAGGATCTACGTAAACCACGTATGCAATTTTGTTCGAAACAAGATTTGATTGCCAAGATTGGTATGAAACAAGATTCGTCAGTTGGTAATCTAGTGGAGCGGCTGTCGTGTTGTAAAAAGGAGCGTACCACCACATAAGCGTGTACCAATTTGATTCTATCTTATCGGAGGTAGGTACATGAGCTTGCAGCCATGTTACCGCCAGTTTAACTCCCCCATTCAAACCGGCTTCCATGGGTTGCGTATTCGTCGCCACTGAATAACCAGATTGATAAAAGGCGAAAACCATCGCACCAAATACTACCGCCAAGACCAAGATCGAAAAAAAGATCGGCAATTTTCCATTGACGCCCCTTCTTATGCTAGATTCAAACCTAGCTAAAATCAAGGACAAACTGTAGTATGCTAAGATGATTGCCGGCATGACAAATTCAATTGAATATCTCAGATCGGCGTAGGGCCACCCAAAACTGTAGTAAGCAAACATTAGCAAGAACCAAGCAAGGAGAGCAACTGCGACGGGGCTAACTTTTTGCAAGCTTCTTCGAGAGAGTTTTAGCGCAATGTAGATCGCTGAGATTCCAAAGAGGAACACCAGCAGGTCGCCATAGAACCCAAGGCCCAGTTCATGTGGAAAATTAACGGCGTAAAACCATGGACCCAACACGCTATGAAATGGATTCACAGCGTCAGGCTTGGGAAAGAGAACGCTGACTGTTGTGCGATGGACGAATGGATAAGAAATCCATTGTCCTCCAAAGATCAAAAATGCGACAAGGGATAGCCCAAAGCCGTAATAGAATTCATAGTGATCGAAAATCCAATCGTTTTTTCTTGCTGAAATCAGATACACGATCGCTACTAGGATAATTAATCCCAGTGAGTAACGAGTTAGTGGTGTAAGAATTAGAAGAGGAAGGGAGATTAGAAGTAGTTTTTTGTTCCTTTTCGTCGCTATTATCAGTGTAGCGAGTGCAAGCGATGCTACTGCAACTCCTTCAGTATCCGACAACATTATTCCAGACCATTGGAACACGTATGGAGCCAGTCCAAAGCTCAGGGATGCGAGCCCAGCAAGAATAGGATTCATCATTTCTTTAGCAATCAAAAAACAGCCTATGATTGAGAGAAAATAGAAAACCGACGACAGAATATAGCCGTCCGTTACCAAAGGCCCAGTTATTCTGAATATGAGAGAAAGAGTAAAGGGAATAACAGGGGGTCGCGTTGGATCAAGAGCTTGCTGATATTGGTTAAACCCGGCATATATTCCCGCATTTGTAAGAAAGGAAGCGCTGTCCCATTCGAGAGAAAAAACTCTTGAAACTTCCTCAAATTTGAACGCTGCTATTGCGGAAGCAAAGATAACAAGTATGCAAACGATAGACAGCTCTAGTTTCGATTGCAGAATACCTTTGGACATCTTCGAAATGAGAGGACGCTCGAATCTCTCGATGTTCCTTTCTTCCAGCGTCTGTGTCAAAGATCTTCGGTATCTTACTCAAACTTTTAGCTTCGCGCTTTATACATGGACCGTATCAAACTAAAGTACAAATTCCCCTTCTTCTAGTTCAGTAAAATTAATCCAAGAAACCATACGAATCATTCAGAGAGAATATATTGTTAGCATAAGGCAAGTGACTAGAGCTTCTGCAACCATGGAGGGATGCTAAACCGGAATGGGAATGTCACCAGGAGTCCCCCTACCTCTTTCACCTTCCTCCCCCCTCATCGTGATGTCAGTGATGGATAGACTGCTTCATCGCAAGTCTCACATGTCGGTAGATCCCAATTATGTGAACTATACTGTAGCTGTCATTATCCCCGCATTCAACGAAGAAAGAATGATTGTCCAGACCGTGAAATCCTGTCTACGTCAGACTAGAATGCCAGCTCGAATAATTGTGATTGATGATCTGAGTACAGATAGGACTCCAAATCTTGTGACAAGTCTGTCTGCAATATATTCGAATGTCATACTTGTCAGGAATCCAGTAAAGACGGGCAAGGCAGCGGGCATCAATTATGCACTTAGGCACCTCACTGAAGACATCGTCATGGTGATCGACGCAGACACCTTCCTTCATACAGAGTACGTTGAAAATATGATCAGGGCGTTAAGGTTCTACGGCGCAGCTGCAGCAAGTGGGTATGTAATCCCCTATACGGAAAAAGGAAATCCTTCGCCATTTATGCTCCACAGAGCCTATGCGTACATCTATGGCCATGAAGTTGAAAAAAGGGCTCAAGAATCTATCAATGGACTTATCGTCTTAGCCGGCTGTGCGGCCGCCTACAAGCGGGAAATTCTGATGGAGGTCGGAGGGATGCCGTACGATACGATCGTTGAGGACATGGATCTTACATGGAGGCTGCTAGAGAAAGGATACAAGACTATATTCACCAAAAACGCCTTCGCATTTACTGATGAGCCTGAAAATTTCAAGAGCTATCGGAGCCAGCTCGATCGTTGGTATGGAGGCTTTTTCGAATGTTTGCACGCTCACAAGTCAAAGATATTCCAATCTCGTTCCTTGAGTTTCTCGATTATTTTCGGTATCCTCCAAGGTGTTTGGACTCCGTTTTTCATCGGTTATCTAATCTATGCATTGTACAATGGAGATCTTTTGACTGGAAGTATTCTAATCGGATTGAACTTCGTTTTGCAGTTTGGGATTACGGCCTTTCAAGCATTCAGGACTAGGAGACTGAAAACGATAATGCGGGGCACTATCATCACATTCGTTCTTTCTATGGTCGACACTTTAATCTGGAACAAGTGCGCGATAAAATATGGGCTCCTTGGACGCAAAGTGAAGAGCTGGAATGTTGGCGTTCAAAGGGCATAGCGCTTAGAAGACTCGACATAGCTTTTATCTTGTTGAAATTTCCCCTAACCTAGATCAGGTAACGGGTTCTTTAAAATACCAATCCCGATTTATGTCGCAGGTACTTTGATGTTTCTCGTATTTGCCCTGAATCTTTATGTTGGACTCGTCGATCGTAATCTCTTCTTTCCCCCGAATACTGTCGAGACTCCTCATTACTACTTCAACTGGGCTATTGCGATTGTTGACATAGTCTCCTCTGGTATTCTTTTTCTGAAACCAACCAAAAATCAGCTTGTAGTACTTAGCGGAATCGTCTGGCCGTTTGTCTATTTTGGAG
>VFSW01015186.1_pt1 | contig 10603 bp, 8 predicted proteins | sample 5358111 | NCBI WGS metagenome assembly VFSW01 (sample SAMN11554181, study PRJNA540505) | mine drainage metagenome | isolation source: sediment from site ElyBrook_90M | place: USA: Ely Copper Mine, Vershire, VT | collected 2017
GCGTGCTTGACGACTCCTCCACGAGCTCGATCAGCGTCCCGAAGCTCGTCCTGGGGTGCACGAAAGCAATAGTGGTACCCCGTGAGCCAGGGCGCGGCACCTCGTCAATCACCCGCGCACCACTGGCTTTCACCGCGGCCAGGGCAGTGGCGCAGTCGCTCACGCGATAGCCCACGTGGTGCAGTCCCTCGCCACGGCGCTCCAAAAATGCCGCCACGGTCGAATCGCCGCGGGTCGGAGTCAACAACTGAATGTACGAGTCACCCACCCGGATCAGCGCTTCGTGCACACCGTCACTGACCACCTCTTCTCGGTGCAGCACCGTCGCTCCCAGGGTGTCGGCGTACCACGCGATCGCGGCCTCAATGTCGCGCACGGCGATGGCCACGTGGTCGATATCGGTGAGTAGAGAATCCACACTGCCTCCTTATCGCCGAGGATACTCACTCCCTTCGACCCTCCCCAGAGGTTTTCGTAGCATGGACCGGTGTCGTTACTTCGAATCTTGCCGGCGTTCGCCCTGACGGCTCTGGTCCTCGCGATGGTACCCGGACAAGGCGTCGCCATGGTGTTGCGCCAGAGTTTGATCGGCGGTCCGCGCTGCGCGATGGCGTCAGTACTGGGCAACGCGTCGGGCCTGCTCATCTGGGGTACCGGCGCCGCGGTGGGGCTCAGTCAGATCTTCGCGCACTCGGTCCTGGCCTACGACACCCTCAAGTACACCGGTGTCGCCTACCTTAGTTACCTGGCGCTGACCACTTTGGTGACTCTGCGTCGCGACGGGGGGGCCTTCGACATGGGCACGAGCGCCGCGACACGTACCGGCGCCGCCTTCCGGCTCGGTCTGGTCACCAATTTGACCAATGTGAAGGCGGCAATATTCGCCGTCGCCTTCATCCCCCAATTCGTACCCCGGGGGTTTTCCTTGGGTCCCGGGATACTCCTGCTCGCCCTCGTCCAGGCGATGGTGTCGGTGAGCTGGTACTGCACGCTCGTCGCCACCGTGCACCGCGCTCGCGCGATCCTGGCGCGTCGCGCGGTGCGTCAGCTCCTCACGGCGGTGTCGGCCGGCGGCCTCCTCACCCTCGCACTCGTCCTGCTCTTCTCATCGACGCGCTGAAACGTCTAGGGTCGGCCTGAGAACCATTTGGAGGAAATGCCATGACCCGAAGCGTGATTGTCACCGGATTGCGAACCCCTATTGGCAAGTTGGCGGGCACGCTGGCACCCCTGCGCGCCAGCGACCTCGGCGGGATCGCCATCGCGGCGGTGCTCGCTCAGACGGGCCTCGATCCCGCCACTGTTGACGCGGTGCTCATGGGCCAGGTCCTGCAGGCGGGTCAGGGTCAGATCACCGCCCGCCAGGCCGCCGTCGCCGGTGGCATACCGATGAGTGTCCCGGCCACCACCATCAACAAAGTCTGCCTGTCGGGCCTCAACACCATCTACCTCGCCGATCTCATGGTGCGCTCGGGTGAGGCCGAGATCGTCATCGCGGGCGGAATGGAGTCAATGACCAACGCGCCCTACCTGTTGCCGGGCGCGCGCGCCGGCTACCGAGCGGGCGATCACTCGGTCGTCGACTCGATGATGCACGACGGATTGACGTGCGCCTTCGATCACTGCGCGATGGGGCTCGCGACCGAGCGCCACAACAGCGGACGCATCTCACGCGCACGCCAGGACGAGTTCGCGGCGCGTTCACACTTCCTGGCCGCCGCGGCCACCTCCGCGGGCTACTTCGAGCGCGAGATCACCGCGGTGCGTGTCCCCCAACGCAAGGGTGAGGACCTGCGCATGGAACTCGACGAGGGGATCCGTCGCGAGACGACGACCGAGTCCCTGGGACGTCTTCGCGGTGCCTTCGAGCCTGACGGCACGGTCACCGCGGGCAACGCCTCTCAGATCTCCGACGGTGCGGCCGCCGTGCTCGTCATGTCGCGCGAACGCGCAGCGGCGCTCGGTCTCGAACCACTCGGCGAAGTCATCGGTTACGGACAGGTCGCCGGGCCCGACACGTCGCTGCTACTGCAGCCCTCGCACGCGATCACCCAAGCCGCGGCCAGGGCGGAAGTGCGGGTGGGGGAACTCGACATCGTCGAGATCAATGAGGCCTTCGCCACCGTGGCCCTAGCGTCGATGGACGCCCTCGGCATCGACGAAGACCGTGTCAACGTCAACGGCGGCGCTATCGCCCTCGGACACCCAATAGGGATGTCCGGAACCCGCCTGGCCCTGACGGCGCTGACGGAACTTCGCCGCCGTGGTGGAGGAACCGCGGCCGTCGCCCTCTGCGGTGGAGGCGGCCAGGGCGACGCCGCCATCTTGCGCTCGCTCTAGCGACGACCCTCGGGAATGAATTCGTCCACCAGCGCGTAGCGCGAGAGTCCAACGGGCTCATCGTCGCGCAGTTCGAGCACGAAGGCTCCCGCGAGGGGATATCCACGCTCGCGCAACGTCGAGGGCACCACCCGGGCCAGACTCTCGACGAGTTCGTACACCGTGGGATTGTGCGCCACGACGAGAAGCGACGTGATCACTGGATCGATACTGGCGAGATCGATTAGTACATCCTGCGCCGTCACTTCACGACGCCCGTTGTAGATCAAATCGCTAAAGTCGACCGATCTGACGAAGGCGCTGCCCTCGAAGGCGAGCTGAAAGGTCTCGCGCGTACGTCGGGCCGAGGACACCAGCGCGGTGACCGGACCGTACTTGCCCAGCGCCGTGTCGTCGTTCGCCCAGGTACGCAACTGTTCGCATTGACGTCGCCCCCTCGCGCTCAACGAACGATGGAAGTCGTCGGCCCCCGGTTCGGCGGCGGTGGCCTTGGCGTGTCGGACAATCGTGAGGTAGCGCACGTAGTGAGTTTGGCACCGTGAACATGTGGGGTGGGTCCCGCGTGGTTTAGCGTGGGGGGGTGCTCGCCTCGCTCACCTATCTCCAAGCCATAGTCATGGGTCTCGTCCAGGGCATCACCGAGCTCTTCCCGGTCTCGAGTCTCGGTCACGGTGTACTATTGCCCGAGCTCTTGGGGTGGCACAATCTCGTCACCAGTCAGTCCCAGTCGCAATCGTTCTTCCTCGTCTTCCTGGTGGGGCTCCACGTGGGCACCGCCCTGGGACTCGTCGTCTTCTACCGCGCCACCTGGTTGCGACTGTTTCGCGGGTTGCTGCGTCAATTAGGTGCGACGCGCCAGGCGGGAGTCTCGTCACTGTGGCAACTCTCCAACACGAGCATGGACCGCGACTACCGCTTGCTCTTCCTCCTCGCTCTCGGCTCGATCCCCGTCGGCCTCGCGGGCGTGCTGTTCGAGAAGCCCCTGCGAGAGCTCTTCGCCAAACCACTCGCCGCGGCGATATTCCTCACCATCAATGGAGTGATACTCCTCGTGGGCGAGCGCCTGCGTTCGCACCGAGGGCGACACGCACGCTACGAGAGGATGGACACGCTCAGCGGACGCAACGCTTTCGCCATTGGCACCGCGGAGATTCTCGCACTCCTCGCGGGCATCTCGCGCAGCGGTGTCACCATGGTGGCGGGACTGACCCGCGGGCTCGACCACGAGGACGCCGCCAACTTCTCGTTTCTGCTGGCGACACCCGTCATCTTGCTCGCCGGCCTCTATAAGTTGCCCTCCCTCATGGGCCACCTCGGCCACGGGGTGCGAACCCAAACGCTGGTGGGCGCCGTGTTCGCCGGGGTCGCCGCCTACGTCGCGGTGCGCTTTTTGACGCGGTGGTTCACGACCAAGACGCTGAACCCCTTCGGGATCTACTGTCTCGTCGCGGGACTGGCTTGCGTGGTGCGCTTCGCTTAGTCGGCCAGCGCTCGTCGCCCAGTGATCGCTCGCGACAGCGTCAGGTCGTCGGCGAATTCCAAGTCACCCCCGACCGGCAGTCCATTGGCCGGTTGCGAAACGACGAGACCCGGTACCTGCAGCAGTCGGCCCAGATACATCGCCGTCGCGTCGCCTTCGAGGTTCGCGTTGAAACACAGGATCACTTCCTTCACCGGCCCGTGCAGGCGCACCAGCAACTCCTGGATGCGCAGTCGGTCAGGGGTCACGCCCTCGAGGGGACTGAGTAGGCCGTGCAGGACGTGATAGGTGCCGTGAAAGGCCCGACTGCGTTCCACCGCGACCACGTCGGGAGGACTCTCGACCACGCAAATGACCGTCTGATCGCGCCGGTCGTCGGCGCAGAGAGGACAGAGACCGCCAGCCTCGGCGAAGTTGCAGCACTGCTCACAGAACGACAGCTTCTCCTTCATGTCGCCCAGGGACTGACTCAGGCGTCGCACGTCCTCCGAGGGTTGGCGCATCAACCAGAAGGCGATGCGCTGGGCCGACTTAGGACCGACGCCCGGGAATCTCCCGAGTTCGTCGACGACCGCCTGCAGGGAAGGTGGATAGCTCACGAGATCTCCTCGGCGCCGGGAAACATCTCGGTGATGAGGTGCTCAGCGACCGAGGCGACTACTGGACCCTGGTGGTCGTCGGCACTTGTCTCGTCGAAGTCCGGCGTCGGATCGGGTGTCGGAGTGCGCACGCGAGCGGACGGCGCCGACGGCGCCGACGCGTTCAACGTCGAATCCACGACCCAGTGCACGCTGAGAGGCCCTTTGAACTCGTGCTCGAGCGCACCCTTGAGGCCCTGGGAGATCTGGTCGGTGTTCTGTCGAATCTCCTCGCTCGCCACCGCGAGTGTGATGCGTGAGCCGTCGAAATCAACGACGTGCGCGGAACGCAGGACCAATTGCGCGCCACGCGACGTGCGAGGTACGACACGATCGACGAAGCGGCGTCGAACCTCCTCCACGGTCAGTTCGCTCGCTACGTCGCCCGTGGTCGAGCTCGGAGCGGGGGTCGCGGACGTCGACGGCGAAGGAGCGCGTCCCACGGGGGCTGTCGATACCACGTTGTTCGTCGGCACACTGGTCGCCGGCGTGGCACCGATGGGGCGCATGGGCGACACCGTGGGCGCGGTGGGCACCGGCGCGGTGGACCGCTCGTGTCGCTCGAGTTTGGTGACACGCTCGGCCAGCGCCTCCAACGACGCATCGAATTCGGGCTTGACGAGACGCACCATCGCCACCTCGAGCACAACGATCTTCTCGGGGGCGCTCTTCATCTCGCGCATCGCTCGCCCAAAGGTCTCGAGAACCCTCACCGTGCGGGCGAGTCCGAGCTGAGTCCCCCACCCGCGCAACCTGTCGCGGTCGGCGTCCACGGCGTCAGCGACTTCGGGAGCCACCTGCAACAAGAACGCTTGGCGAACTTCGCCGGCGAAACTCTCGGCCAACTGTTCGGGGTCCCAGCCATCGTGGGCCAGGCGAGACAGCGTGGTGAGGGCGACGACCGCGTCGCCGTCGATCAGTGCGCGAAAGAGTCCGTCGAAGTCCGGCTGGGTCTCTTCATTCGCCCCAGTGGCGAGGAGTTGATCCAACGCACTGAGCGCGTCGCGGGCCGAGCCGCGGCCGAGGCGCACCGCGGTCTCGATGGTGTTGTCGTCGGCGGCCAGACCCGCCGCCCCCTGCACGTCGTCCAGCAGCGTCCTCAGCGTCTCGCCACCAATGAGTCGAAACTCCAGGTGTTGGGTGCGCGAACGAATCGTGGGCAGGACCTTGTGGGGGTCGGTCGTCGCGAGAACGAAGATGACGTGCGGCGGCGGCTCCTCGAGAGTCTTCAACAGCGCCGCCGACGCGGGTTTGGAGAGCTGATGGACCTCGTCGAAGATGTAGATTTTCCAGCGACCCGGCGTGCCGTGCCACGCACCGGCAGTAATCTCACGAATGTCGTCGACACCGTTGTTCGAGGCGGCGTCGAGTTCGGTGACGTCGAGTGATGAGCCCCGAGTAATCGCCACACAACTCGCGCACACGTTGCACGCGTCGCCCTCAACGGGATTCTCGCAATTGAGGGCCTTCGCGAGGATTCGCGCGGTCGTCGTCTTGCCCGTACCACGCGGGCCCGAGAACAAGTAGGCGTGACTGACTCGGTCGCGCGCAACGGCACCCTGAAGGGCCCGCACCACGTGATCTTGACCGCGGAGTTCGGCGAACCGACCAGGTCGAAATCGCCGGTAGAGCGAGGTCACCCCGTCGAGGGACGTCGGAACCGAAGCAGGAGTGGCCATGGGGCAATGCTAACGGTGAGGTGTCATGGCCGAGGTTCAAAGCGGTGGTCAGGCTGACCGTGGCACCCGGCGCAATCCGCTGAGAGCTGCTGGCTTCCACCCCTGACTCGGTTCACGAACGACCGTCGCACGGGACCCGACCACCGCTGTGAACCTCGGCCATTCAAGGCTACTGGAACTGCGCCCCGTCCGTCTCGGGTAGCCTTGCAAGCCGGTATTCAAATTTGCGCCCCGGCGCGAAATCTTGGAGGAGTGCGAGAGCGGCCGAATCGGCACGATTGGAAATCGTGTGAAGGGAAACCTTCCGTGGGTTCAAATCCCACCTCCTCCGCCGAGGGCGGATAATCAATCCGTGACGACCCCCCGGGGGCAGACCCCACTGTTCTCGTCGATTTCCACGAAACCGTGATCCCCCAAAGGAAGAGCACCGAATGATTCGGTCATCAGGTCACGGCGCTTGACCCATTAGCGCACGGGGCCGATGTCGGCCAACGCCGACTCGAGGGCGAGGGGTGTGTCAGATGCGACGGCGTCCACCCGGACGATCCAGAACGCTCGCGCCCGCCACGAGGAGTTCGGCCAGGACCGTGGCTGAACTCTGGTTTGTTCACTCCGCTGCACCTCAACCGTGGCCGTGTCCGTGACCGTGCCCCGGCCCGATTGACCCACCGGGCAAGGTACCCAGCGCCAGCGGCGGCACGGTCGTTCCTAGTGCGGATGCCAGAGTGTCGATGGAGGACGTAAGCGAACTAATCGTTGTTGTTCCAATTATCAAGCCATTTTGCACTGACTGTGCGAACTGTTGGACGAATTGATCGAACTGTCGGATCTGCTGAGCAGTGGACGGCGGCGAGGTCGAGACCAGCAGCGGTTGCGCCAGATTCGTGAGAAGTGAACCGGCTGAGGGTGAAATCGTGCCCCTCGCCACGCCACTGGTGATGACGGTGTCGAGCGCCATCGCGGCCGACGCCACTGGGTGGGCTTGAGGGATTGAGGTCGTCGCGGTGGTCGAAGTACTACCGACGCTCGGGGTGGGGACCGAGGTCCCCGAACTTGTTGCGCGCTTCGTCGCGAGCGCCGAGCCCGAGAAGACCCCCGCGAGAGCCAGACCCGTCACCAATCCCACCATCACCAGTCCCACGACGATGGCCCCGGCGTGACGACGCACCCCACGCCTCCTTCGGGCGCCACGACCACCCGCCGCCAGCAACGACTGGTGCCGCGGCATCACGGGATCGATGATCTGCGTGTTGTCCAAAGCGAGGGGTACCGTGATGTCCTCGTCGACGCCCAACGATGACCCCAATCCTTGCGCGACGACGAATCCATCGCCTCGGGCAATTCGACCAAGCCCCGTCGCAACCATCTCCGCGCTCGGGCGATCGAGGGGCGACCGTGCGGTCATGGCCAACAGGAGGGTTCGCCATTCCTCGCTGAGAGAACTCGGAAGATCGGGGCCGCGATATAGGCGCGCACCAGCAATCTCCGCGGGGGTACCCTCAAACGCACGATGTCCACTCAGGCACTCGATCAGCACGAGTCCGAGGGTGTAGACGTCGGCGCTCGCCCCCACCGCCGTTCCGTCGACCTGTTCGGGTGCCAGATACGCGGGGGTCCCCAGCGTGAGACCGACCACCGTCATACCCGTGGTGTCAGCCAAGCGCGCGATTCCGAAATCTGCCAAGTGCGCGCCGCCGCTTTGATCTATGAGCACGTTCGCCGGCTTCACGTCGCGATGGATAATGCCGGCGTCGTGGACGTGAGCGAGAGCTGACGCGATGCTGGCGCCCAACTGGGCGGACTCTCGACCGGACAGTGGTCCCGCCGCGAGACGTTGCGCCAGATTTGGTCCTTCGATCAGATCCATCACGAGGTAGGCGCGCCCGTCGAGATCGCCCGCGTCGAGGATGCGCACGAGGCTGGGGTGCACGAGGCGCGCCAGAATGTGAATCTCAGCGCTGAACCGCCTCGCGTCGGTGACGTCATTGCCACGCAGAATCTTGATCGCGACACGCCGGTCCAATCGCAAATCGCGTGCACGATACACGATGCCCATTCCGCCGCGGCCGATCACCGCCTCCAAGTGGTAGCGACCCTCGAGTGGGGCCACGAAGAGCGAGTCATCGGCGCTGAATTGCTTCGCCGCGGGGGTGGTGGGCGAATCGGTCATATACAATTTTAGTTGCGCTAATTCCTGTTGAATCACCTTCGAGGGGCAGTGTCCCTCGAAGAGAGAACACCACGTCGACGATTGACGCCACTTGTCGAATTGGCGGTCCGACGACGGGCGAAGGGGATCAGCGTCTCGCGCTCCTCACTCCCACATGAGGGACCCCTCGATCTCGCGTTCTACCGTGGCGGCTGGCGTCCCTACTGCTCATTCGAACTTCCTGCGCTGCCGAAGGCGCTGCTCGAGATCACTGCGGCGGGCGCTGGTGGCGACAACTTCTTTTCGACCGCCTCTCCCCGTAACCTTCGTCGTCGGCTCCCACGGCGATATCGCGTGGCGTTACGTCAGGGCCGACCGCACCACGCGCGCTGAGCCGGACGACGTCATCGCAATACTGCATTCGCTACGGTAGCGAGATGATCTGCGGTCCAGCCCCGCAACGTATTTAGGCGAGACGCGAACCACGCAGCCGACGAAGTTCACCCCACCCGAGGGTCGCAGTGCGAGCTGGCGACAACGTCGGCCGCGCCACGGGGGCGAAGCCCCCTGTTGATCGAACGTGAACTCGGCCTGAGCTGCGCGGTCGATGAGGGTGTAGTCGCTCTACTTCGAGGGTGGCGCGAACTGGATCGCCGTGGCCTGAGGTGAGCCCGCCCCAACACGACGCGAGTCCACGCTCCGACATCGATTCTCGCGCGATGACGACCGATTCGTTCTCAAGGATGCGCCACGGTGCGACCTCACCTCGCCGAGTGGCTCGACCCTCCCGCCTCGCATGGGTCACAACGACCAGCGACGTTGCAGGTGTCTCATCAGCTCGACTCCCCTGATCGAGTGGAACCACCGTGCGTGGCCCAGGAGGTAACCGTCATAGGCGAGATGAAGGTTCGCCTCGGAATGCACCACGTCGGCGAAGTACTCAACCTCCGAGAGTGCGAACTCCAGGTGGACCACCGGTAAGACGGCGAGGAACGCAACTCGCTCCGTCACCGTCAGTTCACGCACCGACTCGTAACCGTCCAGCAGCGAGTCCACCGCGGGGAGGTCCGCACGGATCTCCCCGGTGAGGGCCAGATCCAGCCAGTCGACCACACTGCGTTCGAGGGCAATGGCGAGGTCGTGCACTGTCGTGGTCCGATTCGCTAGGCCGAGGTCGAGGACGCTGGCCACGTCGGCCGACGCAGCCTCGCTCGTCCAGGTCAGATTCGATGGATGCCAATCACCGTGTCCCCACTGCGACTCCAGTCGCCCCAGCAGTGGGGCCACCGACCCAACGCCCGACTCGAAGTCGCGCGCGAAATCCGATCCGAGGTCGCGCGACGTGAGCGCGCGCGAGAGAGCAGGTCGCGAATCGATGAGGTGCCTCAGCGCACGGGGCGGATCGTCCGCGCCGAGCACGACCATCGAATTCGTGAGCACGCCCGGTGCCGTCGCCGAGGCGGTGAATCCGCGGGCCGCCTGGTGAAAATGAGCCAGGGCACGCCCGGCCGCGCGGGCGTGGTCACGACTCACGAAGGGATGCCACGACGGTGTGTCACGGTAGAGGTCCACGCCGTGCGCCTTCTCGTGAATCTCGTAGACGAAGTCGCCTTCTTGCCACACCGTCTCGCCACCGGCACCGACGAGTACCCGCGCCACGGGCTCACCCTGGTCGCGCAGGTGCTGTGCGAAAGCGTGCTCGAGACGGAGGCGCGCGGGCTCACGCACTTTCCGGTGATGACGCTTCACGAAGAGTTCTCCGCGCGAACAACTCACCAGCGCCGCCGCCGACATCGGACGAGGGCTCGACCACGTGATCCGGACCTCGTCGCCGTCACGTCGTCGACTACCCTCCGAGCGCGAGAGCACCGACCGCACCTCGTCCTCGGTGAGGACGGGCCAATCCGCCTCAACGAGATCGCGCTCCATGCCGTGCACCAGCGGCGCGACACCCGCCACGCGCCCGCGACTCACGCTCATTGGTCGAGGCGTTGCACCGGCGCGGGCCCGCTCGCGTGTCGACGTTGATGCAGCGCGGCGATACCTCCGCTGGCCAACGTGGCCAGCGCGGCCACGAGGAATGAGGTGACCGACGCCGACATCCAATTCGGCGCCCGAAAACCGATCAGCGTGGACGCGTCACTCCAGAGAGTCACCCACCACGAGATGTAGCCCGGATTGATGAGCTGATAAGCCACGAAACCCAGCACCCACGGGACGAATGAGGCGAACCGTCGGCGCCCCTGCCCCCACGGCTGCCCACGCCCGCGGGGGGACACGTAGTGATACCCCATTAAGACGGCCCGCAGCGGGTTTT
>VFSW01015187.1_pt1 | contig 10603 bp, 7 predicted proteins | sample 5358111 | NCBI WGS metagenome assembly VFSW01 (sample SAMN11554181, study PRJNA540505) | mine drainage metagenome | isolation source: sediment from site ElyBrook_90M | place: USA: Ely Copper Mine, Vershire, VT | collected 2017
CGCCTGCGCCAGAGAATTTCTCTAGCCTCCCGCCCCTCCGCGGCAATCGCTCTCAGCGACGCCAATTTCAAGGACCTTAGGGACACGCGTACTGTCGAATATGCCTGCCTGGTGCGAACCGCGGGGCCGCCCTCCGCTTCCGCGGCGCTCAAAATAGAGGATCGTCGCTAGCTACTTGACAAAGGGCATTTCCGCATCCTGGCCAGGGCGCGCACGATTTTCCGCGCACCCGAGCGGTGGCGGCGAATTTAGGGTTCGAAAAGGCGTGGCTGCCCCGGCCCGGGCTGTTGCGCCTGGCGGCGGGGCGCGCCCACCACTCCCAGAATTTTCATCTCGGCGATGGCGGGGCGGGGAACGAAGAGGCGCTGCGTGTTCCCGCTCGGGCCGGGAGGGGTAAATTGCAGCCCATTATCCAGCATGGCCAGCAGGTCATTGGGGACTACGCCTTCGATTTCGTCCCCATCGCGAAAGGTCAGGTGCAGCCAGAGGCCTTCGAGCTTGGGCCGGCTGAGGAAGGCGCGGCGGAGCGGCTCGATCGGTTCGGCCAGTTCACGAACGAAGTGGACAGCCTTGACGCCGGTGATGGGTATAGCCTTGTGTTCGCCCTCGATGGTGAGCAAATCCAAAACATCCGGCGCGGCAGGATCCTTTTCCGCGGAGGGAAAAAGCAGGTAGCCGGGAGTATTGGGCGCATCAAAAGCGGCTACAATCACTTTTTTTCGCGAGGAAGATAGCGGCGCCCTGGAGGATTTCAGGGGACGAATGCGTATTGCGGAAGCCACCGGGGTATGATAGACTCTGGCGTCGAATGCAGTCAAGTTATTTGTTTGCATAGGGTTAGGTCTGGAGTGGACCGAGATTGACCCAACAGAGGCAGATCCTTAAATCCGCCTGGATCATCACCTTAGCCACTGTTGCGAGCCGCATTTGCGGCTACCTGCGCGACCAGCGAGTGACACTATTATTGGGAACCTCGGGAGCGGCGGATTCCTTCATCCTGGCGTTTCGCATACCGAATCTGCTGCGGCGTCTGGTGGCGGAAGGCTCGCTGACCGCGGCGTTCATACCGGTGTTTGCGGAGCACTTGACGCACCGCAGCGAAGAGGAAGTGTGGCGGTTTGCCGCGCGGCTTTTCTGGACTCTGGCCATCGTGCTGGGCGTGCTGAGCGTGCTGGGCATCATATTTTCGTCGCAGATTGTATATCTTTTCACCATCTTCGGAAAAAATCGCGCGCAATGGGGCCTGGCCGTGGTGCTGAACCGGATCATTTTCCCCTACCTGTTCTTCATCGGCCTGGCGGCGCTTTCCATGGCCATATTGAATTCGCTCCACGTCTTTGGCCTGCCCGCCTCCACCTCGATCCTCTTCAATCTCTCCATCATTCTTTTTACCGTCGGCGTGGTCTACCGTCCGGTGATGGCCTGGGCGCCGGGAGGGTATCGCACGCCGGCGGTGGCTGTGGCCGTGGGAGTGCTTGTGGGCGGAGCGCTGCAGTTTTTTGTGCAGGTGCCGGAGCTGATACGCAAGGGCATGCATTTTCGATTCGATTTTTCGCTTGCCGACCCCGCGGTGCGGAAAGTGGGCAAGCTGATGGTTCCCGGCCTGGTGGGGATCGGGGTGTTTCAGCTCAATTTTTTCGCGGATACGGTGTTTGCCACCTCGCCGCGCATGCCCGGGGGAAGCATCACGTCGCTCTACGTGGCGGACCGCGTGATGGAGCTGGTGCTGGGCAGCTATGCCATTGCGGTATCCACGGCGATCCTGCCGCACATGGCGCGGCAGGCGGCGCTGCGGGATTGGCCGGCGCTGAAAGAGACGCTGACGTTTTCGATGCGCCTGGTATCCTTCATCACCATCCCCGCCGCGGCGGGGCTGATGATCCTTCGCCAGCCCATCGTCAATGTGCTCTTCGAGCATGGCAAATTCGTGGCCGAATCCACCCATCTCACCGCGCGCGCCCTGCTCTATTACGCCATCGGCCTGCCGGCCTTTTCCGCCGTGCGGCTGGTGGTGCCGGCATTCTATTCGCAGCAGGATACACGGACGCCCGTAGCGGTGGCGGCGGGAGCCGTGGGGCTGAATATCGTGCTCAACCTCCTGTTCCTGCGTTTCCTGTTTCCCGTGGTGCAGAATGGAGGGCCGGCGCTGGCCACTTCTCTGGCCGCCTATTTCAATTTTTCGCTTTTGTTGTACATTCTGCGCAAGCGCCTGGGCCGGCTGGGCGCTGGCGCGGTGGCTCGCTCGGTGGCCAGGGTATGCGCCGGGACGGCCATGATGGCCGTAACCTGCGCCGCCCTGCTGCATTTTTCAGGATTTGTCTCCACCGCTCACTTTTTGCCGCGTGCGATGCGATTGGGAGGCATAATTCTGGGTGCGGTGCTGGCCTATTGGGGCGCCGCGCGTTTGCTGGGATGCGACGAACTGAATGAGCTGAAAAGCATGATGCGGCGTCCGCCGGCGGTGGAAGCTTCGGCGGCGCTGGTGGAGTGAGCGATGCAGACACTGGCCCGCGCGTTTCTGAATTATCTGAAGATCGAGAAGGGCCTGGCCCGGCTGAGCATAAAATCCTATGCCCATGTTTTGGTGAAGTTCGTGGCCTACGCCGCGCAACACCGGCTGAAACTGCAGGATGTCGAGCAGGTGCATGTGGTGGATTTCCTGGCGGGGCTGTTTCGTGCCGGGCTGGATAGCCGTTCCGTAGCTCATCATCTGGTGGTGTTGCGGCAATTCTTCCGCTTTGCGGTGCTCGAGGGCGAGATACCGGAGGAACCCACCGCCAACATCGAGTCTCCGAAATTCCGCGGGCGGCTGCCAACGTTTCTAAGCGTCGAGGAAATGGAGCGCCTGCTCGAGGCTCCCGACAGAAGGACACCGCTGGGAATACGCGATCACGCCATGCTCGAGGTGCTCTATTCCTGCGGGTTGCGCGTGACGGAGCTGGTTGAACTGAAGACCGCAGATATAGATTTGAACGCGGGCTGCCTGAGCTGCATCGGAAAAGGCAACAAGCAGAGGCTGGTGCCGGTGGGCCGAAAGGCTCTGGCGGCCGTCGAGGTTTATTTGCGGGTGGCCCGCCCGCTGCTGGCCAAACGGAAAATCAGCCCGTTCCTGTTCCTCAGCCGCCTGGGAGGTCCCATGGGCCGGGTGGCTTTCTGGAAAAATCTGAAAGGCTACGGCCAGCGCGCCGGGTTCGCCGCGCGGCTCTCGCCGCACAAGCTCCGCCACAGCTTCGCCACCCACCTGGTGGCCCGCGGCGCGGACCTGCGCTCCGTGCAGCTGATGCTGGGCCATGCCGATATTTCCACCACACAAATTTACACGCACGTGGCAAAGGACCGCCTGAGACAGGTCTATAACGCGCACCATCCGCGCTCCTAGAGCCGGAGATCGCGCTCCGCGACGGCAGCCGAAGCAGCCGCGCGGGACGCGGGGAGGGATTGGAAATGCCGGATTACATGTATGCACTGGAAAGCCGCCTGACGCCGGAGCAGCGGGCCACGCTGCTGCGCGTGCAGGAGCTGGTGCGCAGCCAGGAGCTGAACGTCTATCTTTCGGGAGGAGCCGTGCGCGATCTGGTCTGCGGCCTGCCCATCCGCGATCTGGATTTCACCGTCGAGGGCAATCCGGCGCGCATGATCGAGGAGCTGGAAAAGGGCGGCGCGCGCGTCACCCACAGGGATAACGAAATGCGCTCCGCCGAGCTGACCTTTGCCGGCGATGTGGATGGCTCGATCTCCGCCGCCCGCGACGAACTCTACGAGCGCCCCGGCAGCGAGCGCGAAATCCGCTGGACCACCATCACCAACGACCTGCGCCGCCGCGATTTCTCCATCAACGCCATCGCCCTTTCCCTCAATCCGAATTCCCAGGGCCTGCTGCTGGACCCCGCAAACGGCCAGGCCGATCTCGACCGCAGGGAGGTCCGCGCGCTTTCCATGCATTCCTTCACCAACTATCCGGTGCGGCTGCTGCGCGTGCTGCGCTTCTGCGCACGGCTGGATTTCAAAATGGAGGCGCGGACGGCGGAATGGTTTGAGCTGGCCATGTCCCGAAAAATGCAGGAGCGCATGGATGCCGGCGAGGTGGGCGAAGAGGTGCGTCAGCTTTGCCGGGAAGACAATATCGCCGGAGTGCTGAAGCAGTGGGGCGCCAGGGGCCTGCTCGAATGCGTCCACGCGCAGTATCCGCGCCGCCGCCCCGCCGAAGAGGAGCTGCAGAAACTCGACCGGGCAAGGGAATTCCTCACCACCGCGGGCCTGCGGCCCCGGCTCTTCATTCCCGCGGCCCACTACCTGGTGAAGCGCTTCCCCGCGGGCGAAAGGATGAAGACGCTGCGGCACTGGAAATTCAGCGCGGCGGAGGCTCTGGCCGTGGCCAACCTGCACGGAGAGACCCAGAAGCTGATGCGCCTCCTCAACGGCAAAAAGGCCAACGATCCCCGCGAAGCCTATGCCGTGCTCTCGAAGACTCCTTTGGATCTGATGTCGTTTCTTCTGGCCGAGGAGGGCCGTTCTCCCGCCGCCAATCGCATCCGTAGCTACATCCTGAAATGGCGCCCGGTGCGGCTGGGGCTCCCGGTGGGAGAGCTGGATGCCCTGGGAGTGCCGCGCGGGCCGAAATTCGATAAGGTGCTCGAGGATTTCTTCGGGCTCGAAATCCGCGGAAGGATCAAGGACCCTCTGGACCGCCCGAAGATCCTGCGGCAGCTCGCGGGCATCAAGGATGAAGCGCTGAAGAAAGGCGAGCCGAAGCGCAGCGAAAACAAGCGCGCCGAAACAAAAAAGAAATTAAGGGAGCGCGGCGCCCCCGAGCATCCCCCGGGCGATGCGGCGGGCGCGGCGGCGGCCGTGGCCGTGGCACCGGCGAAAAAGCCCGCGTCCCGGGAGAAACCCCCGGCCCGAGCGAAGAAGAAAAAGGCGCGCGCCGCGAAGAAAAAGAGGAAATGAGCCCCGGGCATTCCTCCGGCCTTCGCTATTCCGGCCGCTCCGCGGCGCCTGCGGTGGATGCGCATGGAAGCGCCGCGCGATTTGGAATAGAATGACCACTGATGGCTTCACCCAGATTCGTACACCTGCACCTTCATACGGATTACTCGCTGCTTGATGGCGCGTGCGGAATCAAGCAGCTCGTCGAGGAGACGGCGCGGCGCGAAATCGCCGCCGTAGCCGTCACCGACCACGGCAACCTGTTTGCCGCCGCCAATTTCTTCCATGCCGCCACCACCATCGGCGTGAAGCCCATCATCGGCTGCGAAATGTACGTGGCGCCGGGCGGCCACAAAAATAAGGGCGCCGATTCCGAGCGCTCGAATCACCTCGTCCTGCTCTGCGAGACCGAGGAAGGCTACCGCAATCTGGTGCGCCTGGTCTCCACCGGATTTCTCGATGGCTTCTATTACAAGCCGCGCGTGGATCACGACCTGCTGGCCAGGCACAGCCGCGGCCTCATTGCGCTCTCCGCCTGCCTGCGCGGCGAGGTGAATGACGCCATCCTTTCCGAAAAACCCGAAGCGGCGCGCCACGCGGCCCACCGCCTGCAGGATATCTTCGGCAAGGGAAATTTTTTCCTCGAGGTCCAGGACCAGAAACTGGATGTGGACGAGCGCGTGAACCGCGAGGTGGTGCGCATCTCCCGCGAATCGGGAATCCCGCTGGTGGCGACCAACGACTGCCATTACCTCACGCATGCCGACGCCAAAGCCCAGGAAGTGCTCATGTGCATCCAGACGGGCAAGACCATGAGCCAGGAACATCGCATGCGTTTTGCCACCGACCAGTTCTATTACAAGACGCCCGAGGAGATGGCGCAGGTCTTTGCCGAACTGCCGGAAGCGCTCGAACGCACCGCGGCCATCGCCGAGCGCTGCTCGGTGAAAATTCGCGCGATTAGCAATCCCTTCCCGGAATTCAAGGTGCCCGCGGGCTACACCCTCGAGAGCTATTTCGAAAAAGCCGTGCGCGAGGGGTTTGCGCGCCGCGTGCCGGAGCTCGAGCGGAGAGAGAAGGCCGGCCTGCTGCGGCACGGCCTGGCGGAATACGAAGCCCGGCTGGGCGGCGAGATCGAAATGATCCGTAAAATGCGCTTTGCCGGATATTTCCTGATCGTTTGGGATTTCATTCAATACGCCCGTGCGCAGGGCGTGGCCGTGGGTCCGGGACGCGGCTCGGCGGCCGGCAGCCTGGTGAGCTATGCGCTGCGGATCACCGATGTGGACCCGCTGCAATACGATTTGCTCTTCGAGCGTTTCCTGAATCCCGAGCGCATCTCGATGCCGGATATTGACATTGATTTCTGCATGCGGCGGCGCGGGGAAATCATCGAATACGTGAGGAAAACCTACGGCAGCGAAAACGTGGCGCAGATCATCACCTTCGGCACCATGGCCGCGAAGGCGGCCATCAAAGACGTGGGCCGCGCGATGGATATCCCCTTTGGCGAAGTGGACCGCCTGGCAAAAATGGTGCCCAACGAGCTGAATATCACGCTCGAAAAAGCTCTGAAGGATGCGCCGCTGCTCGAGGCGCAATGCCGCAAAGATGAAAAAATCGGCGAGCTGATGGAAGTGGCGCAGCGGCTCGAGGGGCTGGCGCGCCACGCCTCCACCCATGCCGCCGGCGTGGTCATCTCGCCCGAGCCGCTGATGGGCGTGCTGCCGCTCTACCGCACCAACCGCGATGAAATCATCACGCAATACGATATGGGAGCGCTCGAGCGCCTCGGCCTGCTGAAGATGGATTTCCTCGGCCTCACCACGCTCACCGTGCTCGAAGACGCCGTGCGCATGATCCAGGAGAACCGCGGCGTGAAAGTGGACCTCGCCGCACTGCCCCTCGATGATGCCCCCACCTACGCGCTCTTCTCGCGCGCCGAGACCACGGGAGTCTTCCAGTTTGAATCGCAGGGCATGCGCGACCTCCTGCGCCGCTACCAGCCTTCCCGCCTCGAGGATCTTACGGCCCTCAACGCCCTCTTCCGCCCCGGCCCGCTGCAGGGCGGCATGGTGGATGATTTCATCGCACGGAAGCAGGGCAAGAAGCGCGTGAGCTACGATCTGCCCGAGCTGCGCGAAATCCTCGAGGAAACCTATGGCGTGATTCTCTATCAGGAGCAGGTGATGCGCATCGCCAACCGCCTGGCCGGCTTCTCGCTGGGCGAAGCGGACCTGCTGCGGCGCGCAATGGGCAAAAAGAAGCACGAGGTGATGGCCGCGCAGCGCGAAAAATTCGTGGCGGGATGCCTGGCGCGAAAGATTTCGGAGAAGAAAGCGGCGAAGATATTCGACCTGATGGAGGAATTCGCGGGCTACGGATTCAACAAGTCGCATTCCTGCGCCTACGCCCTGCTGGCCTATCAGACCGCGTACCTGAAGACCCACTACCCGGTCGAGTTCGTCAGCGCCGTGCTCACTTCCGAGACAGGCAACACGGACAAAGTAGTGAAATACATCAGCGTGGCCCGCGGCATGGGCCTCACCGTCCTGCCCCCGGACGTAAACACCAGCGGCGTGGATTTTACCGCCGTGGGGGAAAAGATCCGCTTTGGTTTGCGGGCCATCAAAAACGTGGGCGAAAACGCGGTGAAGGGCATCCTCGAGGCGCGCAGCCGCGTGGGGCGCTTCGAGAGCCTCTTCCAGTTCTGCGCCGAGGTGGAATCCCGGCTGCTCAACCGCCGCGTGCTCGAAAGCCTCATCCGCGCCGGCGCCCTCGATGATTTTGGCGGCCACCGTGCCCAGCTCATGGCCATCCTCGATCGCGCCATGGAGCGCGCGCAAAGGCAGCAGCAGGCCCACGCCATGGGCCAGCACGGGCTATTCGGTGGCCCCCAGCAATCGCCCGAACCCGCCGAAATACTTCCCGAGACGCCGCATTGGCCCGAGCATGAGCTGCTGGCCGCGGAATTTGCCACACTCGGCTTTTACGTCAGCGGACATCCGCTGGATCGCTATGCCGGCCGCCTGAAGGATTGGAATGCCGTCGAGCTGGGGTCGCTCGAGGGGCGCGCCAATGGCGAAGACATCGTCGCCGGAGGCATCATCGTGCAATCGCGCGCCATGCGCTCCAAGAAGGGAGCGCGATTTGGCATCTATACACTGCAGGACGCCACCGGCTCCGCCGAGCTGCTGGTTTTCCCCGAAGCCTTTGCGCGCCTCGAGCCTTTCCTGCTGCCCGGCACGCCGCTGGTGGTGAAGGGCCGCCTGAATGTGGAAGAATCGGGAACGAAGATTTCGGTGCAGGACGTGCGCCATCTGGATCGCCCCGCCGCCGAGCCCGCGCAATTCCTGATTCGCGTGGACCGCAAGGCCATGGACGCGGCGGGCCTGGACCGCATCCAGCTCCTGCTCGAGGGCCGGCCGGGAAGCTGCAAGGTGACTTTTGAGCTGGTGGGCGCGGAGGGTGAAGTGGCGCTGATGCGCTCCGCAAAAAGCGTGGAGCCCGGCGAGGATCTGGCGGCCGCGCTGCGGCAGGTGGCTGGCGTGGATGGCGTGGAAGTGGTGAGGCAGGTGGGATAAGCCAGGGGAAGCGGAAGAATGGACGCGCGAAAAAAACAGAGGCAATTGAATAAGATCGAGCGGGAGATCAAGCAGATGGCGCGGCGGCCGGCGGCTTCCCCTGGTGCGGAAGCGGAAATCGAGCGCATCGGCAAAGAAGTGGCTGAGCTGCGGCGGGAATTCTACGCCGCGCTGGGACCCTGGCAAAGGCTGCAGATCGCCCGCCACCCGCAGCGGCCCTACGCCCTCGATTTTATCCGCATGCTCTGCGAGGATTTCAGCGAGATGCACGGTGATCGCGCCTTCGCCGATGATCCCGCCATGGTCTGTGGCATGGCGCGCTTCCAGGGCCGCGAAGTGGCCGTGCTGGGCCACCAGAAGGGCCGCGACACCAAGCAGCGCCTGGAAAGAAATTTCGGCCAGGCAAAGCCGGAAGGATACCGCAAGGCTCTGCGCGTGATGGAGCTGGCCGCTAAATTCCGCCGCCCGATCCTCACCTTCGTGGATACCCCCGGCGCCTACCCCGGCGTGGATGCCGAGGAGCGCGGCCAGGCCGAGGCCATCGCCAGAAATCTGAAAGTAATGGCGCGGCTGCCTGTGCCCATCCTGGTGACCATTACAGGCGAGGGCGGCAGCGGCGGAGCGCTGGGCATCGCGGTGGGCGATCGCGTGAACATGCTGGAAAATTCCGTCTATTCCGTGATTTCGCCCGAAGGCTGCGCCTCCATCATGTGGCGCGATGCCGCGCGCGCGGAAACCGCGGCGAAAGCGCTGAAAATCACGGCCACCGACCTGCTCGATTTGCAGCTCGTGGATCAGATCGTCCCCGAGCCGGAGGGCGGCGCCCACATGAATCCCGAAGCCGCGGCGGCCCTGCTCGGTCCTGTGCTTGCTGAACAGTTGCAGCAAACCTCGGCCCTCCCCGTGGCGGAGCTCCTCGAGGCCCGCTACCGAAAATTCCGGCGCATGGGCCAGTTTTTTACACATGCGGAAAACCTCTGAGTACGCCAAGCGGAGGAGGCTGCGCGCCAGCTCGCGAGCCCGCCCCGTGCCTCGCGCCCGGTTAGACTTAGGTACGCGCCGGAATTCCTCTGGTTGCCGCCTCGCCGCTTCCCGCGTACTTTTACAACGCATGCGAGAGGGAGCCATACAGGAAGTGCTGGCGGGCGCGATTGGAATCTTTCGCCCCTACGAGAAGCTCGTCGAGATACTGATCCTGGGCAAGCCGTTCCTTGTCCCCGAGGGCAATACTCTGCTCCGCGCTTTCCAGTTCATCAGCCCCAGCACCATTCCTTACGGCCGGTTCTGCTGGAACCAGGAATGCCAATATTGCCGCGTGATGTGCCAGCTGCCCGATGAGGATGCGGCGCGGCCCGTGCAGAGCTGCAAATTCATGGCCTCGCCGGGAATCAGCATTACCGAGCTTGCCCCCGAGCTGCGTGCCTGCCTGCACGAGAAGCTCGGGCGATAGCCGCGGGGCGGGTGGCCCGCGTGCTTGTGTTTCGCGCGGCAGGCGTGCGATTCTCGAAACGTGAACCAAATCACGATTTCCCTTTGCGATGGCTGTGGCCAGGCGGCCGATGCGGAGCATATGCGCGAGCGCATCGCGCGGCTCGAGCTGGCCACGCGTTTCCGTCCCCTCCACATCTCCGTGCTGGTGGTGCGTGCCTTCGAGCCGCTCCGCCCGGCTGATTTTTTCTACAGCGAAGAAGAGCCCGAGCAGCGGGCGGGGCCGGCCTGCCAATTCCGCGAGGCGCTGTTTCGCCTCGCCGGAATTTCCCCGGAGCAGGGGCAGGGAAGCGCCATGCCGCTCGCGGAGTTTCAGCGAGCGGGTTTTTTCGTCGCCTCCGTCGCCGAATGTCCGCTGGCTGCGGGAGAGCCTCCGCCCTCTGGCGAATGGCTGGCTCGCCAGTTTGGCCCCACCTTCCTTCTTCGCCTCCGCCACTCCTACCATCCCCGGTATATTCTCCCCGTTGCCGGAGAGCTGCGCGCCCTGATGCCGCTGCTGCTCGAGGCGGGTTACGGCGAGCAGTTGTTGCTCGGCGCCGGTGGCGGCATTTTCGATCCGTTGCGGGCAGGGGAGGGCGGGATGAGGAGCATGGCGGAGCGCATCG
>VFSW01015188.1_pt1 | contig 10603 bp, 4 predicted proteins | sample 5358111 | NCBI WGS metagenome assembly VFSW01 (sample SAMN11554181, study PRJNA540505) | mine drainage metagenome | isolation source: sediment from site ElyBrook_90M | place: USA: Ely Copper Mine, Vershire, VT | collected 2017
TGCTGCCGGGCGGGGGCGCAGATCGGGGCATTGATCTCCGTGGGACTGCCTCAGACCCCACGAGACGTTCCGCGAGCCTCTCGGCCCCCGATTCGCCCACGCCGTACCGATATCGAGCGTAGAATCGCGGTGTTTGCGTCGGACGTAGACGCTTGGACACCCTTGGATGACGCTGATGCCCAAGACAGACATGCCCACGCCCGTCACGGATTCCCTGGCCTCGGACCTCGGTGTCGCCCTCCAACGCAAGGGCGTCGTCGTGTGGGTCGATCCCACGGGTGATTTCACCCCCTATGTCGACAATCTCGTCGCCCGACACGCCGCCGGGGCGTACCCCCACCCTGTCCTTGGCTTTCGTGGAAGCTGGCTCGCGTGGATCCAGTCCCTTGGCGACCGTCCCGACGGACTCGATCCCGTTCCGTTGCTGCTGCACCTGCCTGGCTTGACGGTTGCGGGTCTGCGCGACACACCGGCTTTTCCGTGGCTCGAAGTCGGCGGGGTGTTCGACGTCGGGCTCGCGGAGGCCGTACGCAAAGCCGCCGCAGGGCGCACGACAACTGAACGCACGGAGACTTATCTACAACACGAAACGTTGACCCTTGCCGCGGCCGACGCATGGCTCGCCACGGAGATCTCCGCGCACGAAGCCGACCGCGATGCCATCTACACACGGGTCTCCCCCGAAGTGCTCTTGGACGACCTCCTCGCGCGAACTTCCCACAAGCCGTCCAGCCTCCCGACCCTACGACTGGATACTGTCACCGACATCGACGCCCTCGCGCGACACCTGCACGTCGCACTGGGCATGGATCCCGCGTGGCGTGACTTTTGTGATGGCTTGCGAGGGCGACGGAGTGGATCCCCCGACGTGCAGTTGGAGAGACTGACGCTCGATTGGCTCTCCTGGATCCTGTGCGTGGAGTACGTGACCGACCTCGAACGGGAGCCGTACCTCCCAGCGCTGGTGCCGTTGCGCGCGCTCCCCGAGGGGTTGAAGGCGCGGTGCGTGGCCCTGGTGGTGTACCTCCGAAAAAACCATGCGGAGGCGTACCCGTCGTTTGCCGACGAGGCCGAACAACTTGTGCGGGACCGTGAACTCTCCCTCATGCGGCCTGAAGAACTCGGCGGCGTGGATACCTTCAGGTACGAAGAACAACGTGTGCTGGAAACTGCTGTCACGGCCCTGCGCGAGCGCCGGTGGGACGTGGCCGTAAAGCTTGCAGACAAGCGCCTCGGGGCGGGACGGTCGTTCTGGTTGCATCAATCCGACGCGTGGTCGCAGTCACGACGGTGGATGTGGACCCTGGTGGACGAAGCCGCACGGTTGGGGGTTGCACTGAAAGAAGCACAACGCACGGACGAACTGACCACGGGCACGCTCGAAGAAGCGACGGAGATTTACGCGGCAAAGCTCGCATGGGTGGATGGTGTCCATCGTCGCTTCGAGCAACGACTCAAGGCCCTGCTCGATCCGAGGATGGAGCACTACGGCGCGCTGCAAGACGTCGTGGCAAGGCTGCGGGAACTGTACCGCGCGTGGGCGGACAAGCTTGCAAGGGCTTTTACGGCCCGGTGCAGGGAGCACGGATTTTTGCCCGAGGCGCGTTACCAGCAGCGGACGATCTATGAGCAGGTGGTGCACCCGCGGGTGGAGCGCGGACAACGCGTGGCGGTATTTCTCGTCGATGCACTGCGTTACGAGATGGCCATGGAGCTTGCAGAAGCCCTCGCGGGCGAAGGTCGCGCGGTCGACCTGAAGCCAAGGCTTGCAGAACTGCCGACGATCACCGCGGTGGGAATGAACGCCCTGCCCCCGGTGTCACGCCATGGCAGGCTCGACGTCGCGGGGAACTTTGGAGGCTTTCGGGCGGGAGAGTTTACGGTGTCTCGGCCGGATGACCGCGCGCGGGCGATCGGACAACGGAGTCTCGGGAAGACAAAAGCCCTGCTGTTGGATCTCTCGGAGGTCTGCGCTGCTGCACCTGAAAAAGAACTCGCGAAGCAGGTGGCCCAACGCAAGGTGATCGTGGTGCAGAGCCGCGAGATTGACGACGCCGGCGAAGTGAACCTGGGGGTGCGTACGTTTGAAAGCACCCTGCGGGATCTTGTGGCGGCCTGGCACCTGCTGCAAGCGGCGGGTGTCGACGTGTGTGTGTTTACGGCAGACCATGGATTTCTGCTGCAAGACGGGACCACGGAGTCCTACGACTTTGGGACACGGCGCGACCCGCAGAGACGCTACGTGCACGACGCTTATCCGCGCAAAGAAGATGGCATGGCCTGGGTGGCCCTGTCGTCCCTGGGTTACGACAACATTGACGGGTACCTCTTGTTTCGCGAAGACACCGCCGTGTTTGCCGCCGCGGGCGGGGCCGGGAGCTTTGTGCACGGCGGAAATTCGTTGCAGGAACGAGTGATTCCCGTGCTGGTGGTCGAGGGGGCGCGGACGAAGAACGTCTCGTCGCAGGCGTACGTGATCGCGACCGAGACCCTCACGCCGGTGTTGGGACTGCACCGGGTAAAACTCCGGGTGACGCAGGCGCCCGGTGCATCGCCGCCCAAGCTTGCGATCGAAAGAGACCCGCCGATGGACATCTGCCTCCGGGTGCAGGATCGCGACGACGTGCGGGTGCTGCTCCGTGACGTGTCGGGTGCCGGGGCGCTCCGCGGAGGTCGGATGCAGCTTGAGACCGACGCGGGGTGGACGGAGGTCTTCTTCGCACTCGAAGGCGCGAGGGATGAAAGGGTGCAGGTGGAGTTTTTTCATCCAGACAACCCGAAGCGCGTCGGCGGCGGCCGACCCGAGGGGTGGTTTGACGTGTCGGGCGTGGGCAAGGGCATCGAGACGGCGAAGCCCGTGCGGGTGGCACCCGGTCCACCCGACTGGAGCTTGCCGATGGAAGAGGGCGTGCGGGCGATCTTTGTGCATCTTGCACAGCACGGATCGATCACGGAGTCTGAAGCGACGGCGATGCTCAAGGGCGCGCGCGCGTTTCGAAAATTTTCGTTGGAGTTTGAGCAGCACGCAGAGCGCGTGCCCTTCAAGATTCGGATCGAGACGGGCGGAGACGGCAAGCGGTACGTGAAAGAGGTTGCGAAGTGAGCCTGAGCAAGCGGGACGTGGAGCACATTTTTGACCGACTGCGCTCGGGGGTCGTGCCCGAACGTGGACTCGATGCGATCGCCGTGGGCATCGAACGGCAACGCCAAGAGATCGCTCGGATGTTGGACATGGCCCGGGGCGACGAAGGGGTGTTCAAGTTTTTGCGTGGGGGCTACGGCTGCGGCAAGACCTTCATGGCACGCCTCGCACAGGTGGATGCCTTGTCGAAGAATTTCGCGGCGAGCTTTGTCGTGGTGTCCGACAACGACCTGCATTTTTACCGCTTCGACGATGTGTACCGTAAAGTAGTGGAAGCTCTCGCCACGACGTCGTGTCCGCGGGGAGCCCTTGGAGACATTCTTGACCGCTGGATCGCCAAGGTCGAGAGCGCGTTGATCGCAGGGGGCGCGGACGACACCGCCGCGGACTTTGACGCACGGGTGCAACAACGCATCGAGCAAGAGATTGCGTCGCGCACGGGCGGCAAGGCCCCGGCGGATTTCGCGCGGGCGCTGTGTGGGATCTTTGCGCTCAAGCAACAAGGCAAGGTGCAAGACGCCGCGGCCCTGGTGTCCTGGCTGTCGGGCAGCCAAAACGTATCGGCCAGTGTGAAAAAGCTCGCACAGTTGAAGGGCGAGATCACGAGCCGCGAAGCCATGGCGTACCTCCGCGGGATTGTCGAAGTGGTCAAAGCCGCGGGCTACGAAGGCATGGTGATCGTGATCGACGAGGCCGAAACGATCTTGCGGATGCGACAGGACGTGCGCGGACGGTCGTTGAATGGGTTGCGGCAGATTCTTGATGACGCTGCGAGCTTCAAGGGACTGTTGTGGGTGTTTACGGGCACGCCGGAGTTTTTTGACACGACGCGGGGGGTCAAGGGCTTGCAGCCGCTGCACGACCGCATTCAGTTCAACGCACAGAACGGGTTGGCAAGCTTGCGACAGCCGCAGTTGGCGTTGCGACCCTTTGACCGTGAACGCTTGCGCGAGGTGGCGCTGAAGTTACGGGGAATGTATCCGGATGGAGACCGCGCGACGCTCGAAGCGAAAGTGACGCCGACGTACATCGACCGACTCGTGGCGTCGGTGACCGAGGGCTTCAAGGGGGATGTGGGGGTCGTGCCACGGCAGTTTTTGCGGCGGCTGGTCGACACGCTGGATCTGGTGGTGCAGGAGGCGGACTTTGACCCGATGAAGGCCGCTGGATTTGAAGTGAAAGAACCGACGGAAGAAGAGCAACGGAGGCTGGAGGGACGCCCGGCGTACGATCCGGAGCCCGGGGATGAAAAAGGGTACGTTGTGAGCGGCGTGGAGATGTAGTGAGCGTTTTCCCACGCTTCAACCCGCGCCTCCAAGCTGCGATCACCTCGCGCCTCGGGTGGATTTCTCTACGCCCGATGCAGGACCTCGCGGGTGAAGCCATTCTCGATGGAAAAAACGTCATCGTGCTCGCACCGACCGCGGGGGGCAAGACCGAGGCGGCGTTTTTTCCCGTGCTATCCCTGCTGCTGGAAGAAGACATCCGCGGTGTCGGGGTTGTGTACATCGCACCGCTGAAAGCCCTGCTCAACAACCTTGAAGATCGGGTGGGAACCTACGCCGACATGGTGGGTCTCCGACGCTTTGTGTGGCACGGCGATGTCGAGAACCCTGCCAAACGCGCCTTTGTCAACGAGCCCGCCGAGATCTTGATGACGACCCCAGAGTCCCTTGAGGTGATGCTGATCTCGCAATGGGTAAAGGTCGAAGAGATGTTTTCCGAACTGCGGGCGGTGATCGTCGACGAGATCCATGCGCTCGCGGGGAGCGACCGCGGGGCGCATCTGTTGAGCGTCGCCGAACGGGTGATACGCCACAGCAAGCACGACGTGCAGCGCATCGGACTGAGTGCCACGGTGGGCAATCCATCCGATATTCTTCGGTGGATCACGGGAACCTCGAAGCGGGCGGGCGTCGTGATCGATCCCCCGCGGGCAAAGGGTCGCAAAGACATCGTGGTGCTGCAACGTGACTCCGTGACCGATCTCGCACAGGACGCCGCGACGATGGGCGCGGGGCGCAAGAGCCTGGTGTTCTGCCAGAGCCGGGCGCTCACGGAGGTCTTGGCGGACAGGATGCGGGCACAGGGTATCGCCGTGTACGTGCACCATGGATCCGTGTCGGCCGAAGCGCGCGCCGAGGCCGAACGAGCGTTCGCCCACGGCACCAACAATGCCATTGTGTGTACGTCGACCCTGGAGCTTGGCATCGACGTGGGGGATCTGGACAAGGTGTTCCAGACGAACGCGCCGGGGAGCGTGTCGTCGTTCATGCAGCGGTTGGGGCGCACGGGGCGGCGTGCGGACACGACGGCGAACACAACGTTTTTGTGCGAAGACGAGCACGCGGTGCTTCAGTCCGTCGCGATCGTGGAGCTTGCGCGCGCGGGTTGGGTGGAGTCCGTGGCGGTCAACCCGCGGTGCTGGCAGGTGCTGGTGCATCAACTCATGGCGATGGCCCTGGAGCGTCAGGGTGTTCCGCTGGAAGAAGCCTGGGAACACCTGTCGCGGATGCAGGACTTTGCGGGTGTGACCCGGACGGACTTCGATCGCTTGATCGAGCACCTGCTGCGGCACGAATTTCTCTTCGATGCTGGGGGGCGGCTGGTGCTTGGCGTCGCAGGCGAAAAGACCTTTGGCCGCAAAAACTTCATGGAGATGTACGCAGTGTTCAGCACGCCGAGGCTTTTCACGGTGAAGACCGCGACAGGGGCAGACCTCGGCACGATCGAGCAGGACTTCGTCGATCGTCTCGTACCAAAGATCAGTGCGTTTCTCTTGGCCGGGCGCCCGTGGCTGACGGAGTCCATCTTGTGGAAGGACCACGGGGTGCAGGTGAGTCCAGCGCCCGAGGGGGTGAAGCCGACGTGGGGGGCGAGGCTGCCGCAGATGCTGGGGCTACGGTTGTGCAGGCGGATGCGGGACGTCGTGATGGAAAACACGGTGTACCCGTACCTGCACCCGACGGCAGCAACGGCACTTGCGGGGCTGCGGCGGGAGTTGCAACCGACGCTCGCGCGCGAGGAGCCGACGATTGTTTGGGAGGGAAGCACCGCGTGGTGGTGGACGTGGGCAGGCGGCAGGATCAACTACACACTGAAGCACGCCATCGAACTGAAGACCGGGTGGAGGGTGGTGGCCGACAACCTGTCGTTGCGGATGGAAGGCAGCGTCACGCCCGGCGTGCTGCGACCGCTGGTGGCGCAGATGGCATCGCGGGCGTTATGGGATGACGAGGGGTTTTCAGTGGCGCTACGCGCAAAGCTGCCGGAGTACAGATTGAGCAAGTTTCAACCGGCGATGCCGGAGTTTGCAGTGCGGGAGATGCTCGCGGAGTATTTGCTCGATGTGGCGGGGACGGTGGGGTTTCTGCAGGACGTTGGGGGAGACCACGAAAGACAGGGTGAGTAATTCTTGCGAGGCGCCGTCGAGGGCTGTCAGGTTGATCTTGGGGGGCGGGAAGACAACTCTACGCCAGGGGCTCCATGGCGCCGAGCGGGCCGCTAACAGCGACGGCTTCAGACTCCCGATCAAGCCACTCGTGGGCGTCGTGTGCGATGGTGTCGAGACGTGCGTCGTCCCAGCGCCCGTGAGGAACCGGGAGGTCGGCGAAGACGTGTACCGTCAAGGGGTGCGCCGTGCAGAAGATCGCCAGCGCGAGGGCTTTCTGGAACCACCGCGCGCCGTTGGTGGGCGACACCGCGAGGTGAGCAGCGGCCAGCCGGCCCAGGCTCTGTCGCTCGCGGCCACCCAGGACGATGGGGCGGTGAAGCACGGTGATCGCTGCACACGGATCGTTCCGCGCGAACGCCCGGTCGGCGTTTTGGATTGCGACCAGGACCCGGGCAGCCAGGGAGCGCCCACGCACCGCTGCCTCGGACAGGATTCCGCTCGACGATTGGGCGGCCCGGGCCACGTCAGCGAGGTCCAGGTACGCTCCAAGGTTGCATGGATTCGCCTCCAGGTATCTCCGACTCAGGACCCTGTGCGCTTCGTCTGCGTCGCCCAGATACAACAGGGACAGCCCTAGCAGGTGGTCGCGATGATGCAGCGCCTCGGGATCGAGCGTGGCGTCGTCGATAGAGCGAAGGGTGTCGCGGACCACGTCCCATCGCTGGTCGTCGGCCGCCGAATCTCCCCGAAGCAGTCCGATCAACGGGTCGCCTGAAAAGCGGGCATACGCGAACTCCGCGATCTCGCGAAGGGCCTTCCTCTCAAAAGCGGCCTTGAATGCGACGGCCAGAGAAATCAAGCGATGCGGTTCGTGGGCGTGCGTCTCGCAGAGTATACGCGCCAGGAGGATGCGTTCGGCCCGCGGGGTCTGAGTGATACGCCACGCGATGTCCAATCCCGCTTCGCCCGGAAACTCTGGACCACAGAAAAAGGGCGGCGCGAGCAAGGCGCTTCTCCCGACGAAGTTCAATCCGATGTCCGGGAGTGCGTCGGTGTCTGCGTCCAGCGTCAGGGAATCAATGCCTTCCTCGGTAGGAAATACAGCGACCACATGGTGCGTGGCCGCGTCCTGCACGAGCGCCAGGACAGGCACGGCAATTTCCATCCGTCGGGCGATCACGACGCCTTCGGGCGATGGCGCAAGGGTCAACAGCGAGAAGTTATTCTCGCCCGTGGAGAGCGCCGCGAAGGTCATCCGCGCGTCGCGCGACGTCGCGAGGGCGTTGAATCCTTCGGGATAGGCGTCGGCGATGACCCCGCAACGGGTCCATTGTCCGTGCGGCCCTGACACCTGCAACGTGAGCTGGTCGGCGACGTTGCCATCCGAATCCGCCGCACTCCCAGTGAGCGCCACGAAGCCCGTTCCCGAAGGATGCGGCGCAGCGGCTCGCAGGGACTGATCGTCGGGGCTTCGGTCGATTTCGCCAGAGGTACCACGGGCGGTCAGCAGCCGTCCTCCTGGCTCAAGTCCCGTGCAGACCATCGCGACATCGTTGGACCCTCGCAGGGGTTGCGGGAGGTACGCCAACTGGAATTCCCGCTGCACCCTGGACCGATCGAGGTCGATGACCCGCGTGCGCTCTCGCAACCGGCCGCGGTCGAGACGCAACCACGCGTATCGCCCGCCTGGCGCCAGATCCAGGTTATCGATCATGTCATCGGGTTCGACCATCCGCGTGAGATCCCACCACCGCAGGACCTCCCACGTCGTGGGCGCCAGGTGGATCACGCAGCCTCCGCCGTATACCCACACGCCGTTGGCCTCGACGCTCACATCGCAGGTGTCAAAGACCCTGGGAGATTTCAGAATCCTTCGTCGCGTCACCCGCCGGTCGACCCTGTCCACGAGCCGCAGGTAGACCCAGCGTCCGTGGGCGACGGCAACCACCATCTCGCGCCCGTCAGGCAGCAGCCATGAATACGGGTATTCCCCCGAGTGCAACCCCAGCGACAGATCGCCGAGTTCCTGAAGATCGCTGCCTCCCGAAATCTCACAGACCCGCCACTCTCTGCGAACCTGCGCACTGAGTGCGTCGCGTTGCGCGGTCCACCGGAGGGCGTCCTCGCCCACTGAAAGATCGACAAGCCGCGATGCTTCGTTTCGTGCGCCCAGGGTGTCTCCATCGGCCAGCAGCGCGTTGATCAACTCTTTCGTCTCCCTCACCCGGATGCGTGAAGCGATCTCAACCTCCACCCGCGCGGCTTCATCGAGCGTTTCAGTGTCAAGATGCGCCCGATCGATCCGTCCCAGAAGCCTTCGCGCGGTGTTCTCGTCCTGCGCCGCGAGCGCCTCCCGTGCCGCCCGGATGTCATCCGTCGCCCGCGCACGGTGCAGCGTCGCGATCTGTTGTCTGCACGACGCCAGCAGATCCCGCGCAGCGGCGACGTGCCGCAGCGCGGCCTCATGATGCCCGATGAGGTCCAACGCGCCGGACGGATCCCCCCCGCTCGCGAGCGAACGCGCTTCATAGAGCGCCTGGACGGCGGTCACGATTTCCTTGTCTGAAAACCGTGCCGCGCTCCCTTCGATCTTCTCGATCCAATCGAGGGTCTCTCCTCCCGCCTGCGGACGCACGCATGCTCGAAGCTTCGACGACAGCGCGAGGTACGCGCGCAGTCCAGCCGCCAGATCCCGTGCGGCCAACAACTCCACCGTCTGCGCGACCTTTCTCGTGTCATCGTGCGCGGTGCGTTCTGCGATGGCTCGGGCCAGGGCCTCTTCGAGCGTGGGGTCCACCGGGCCGAGCGACCGGAGCCCCTCGATCGCGGTCGTCGCGCGGTCGGGATCCCCCGCAGAAAGTGCCTGTCTCGCGTCTGCGGTAAGTCTGGCGATCTCTCGTCTTCGCAGACCGTCCCGCACGGCCCGCATGGCTCTTCGCGCAATTTCGCTCTCGGGCCAGCGGCTTAGGATCCCCTTCGCCCGCGACTCCATGGCGTCGAGGTCCTCGGCTTCGATCGATCGCTCCAGGGCTTCCTCCGCAGGTGCGCGTTCGCGTGCCCGCAGTTCGCCGACCGCGCGTTCGTATCGATCCCGGTCGCGATGTCCCGGCTCCCGGTCCACGAGGGCTGCGAGCCATCGAACGGCTTCGTCAACGGAGCTTTCCTTCAAGGCGCTCTCCGTGAGCGCCGCAAGGACGTCGGCCACGCGCCCGCTCGCGGCACCCTGCAGCAATACCTTGGACCTGGTGTGCTGACCGGCACGCGCGGCTGCCAGGGCGAGCAGCGCACGGATCTCGGGCACCGCATGGCTCTCCGGCGAGAGGCGCGACTCCACCGCGAGGGCATCGTCGTCCGCTGCAAGTAGATCCACGAGCAGTTCCAACATCGGCAGCGCGGCGGATGCCCCACCGCCGGTACGGGTCAGCGCCTGGTCGAAGCACGTCCGCGCGGTGTCGTAGTCAAACGCTTCGATCGCGTCGCGCCCACGCTGGATGAGGGGCTCAAACAATTCCGTGGCCGCAACGTCCCCCTGACGTCGTTTCCGTGGCCCGGCCGGCAGCCCCTTGGATGCGTTTGTCGGTGCAGACGACGCGGCGCCCGCGGAGACATCGAGTTCAAACATGACCCAGGATCGAGCGTCGCCATCGAGCGTTTCGAGCACCGCGTGGCAGGCATCCAGACCGAGGTGCCGATGCCGAAAAGCTATGACCCCAGGGTGGTCAGGGTCGACCGTCACCAGGAGATCGTCGCGGAAGTGCTTGATCAACAGACTCTGGAGCCTGGATTTCAGTGCGTAACGGGTCTGTTCGACGGCGACAGGAAGTTCATGCCCCGTGGGGTTCACATCGTGGATCAGCGCGAACAAGCGCCGTGCGTCGGGCCGCCCGCGGCGTTCGAGCATCTCCCTGGCCTCTGCCTCGATCGATCGCCCATCTGTCCCGGAGTCGCGCCGCTTCGACATGGTGGGTCAATCTACACCGCATTCCAGCAATCGCAGCAGGTCGCGGGTCGGCTTAGGCAGTCCCACGGAGATCAATGCCCCGATCTGAACGCCGATGCATCCCGCC
>VFSW01015189.1_pt1 | contig 10599 bp, 8 predicted proteins | sample 5358111 | NCBI WGS metagenome assembly VFSW01 (sample SAMN11554181, study PRJNA540505) | mine drainage metagenome | isolation source: sediment from site ElyBrook_90M | place: USA: Ely Copper Mine, Vershire, VT | collected 2017
CCCCCCGCGGGCGCCCCCCCCCCCCCCCCCGGCCGCCGGCGCCCGGCCGCGCCGGCCCCCCCCCCCGCCCCCCCGGTCCCGGGGGCCGGGCCCGCGGGGGCGGGGGGCGTTATCACCAAGTCGGTGGGGTCCGAGCCCCGTCGAGGGTATCCGAACCCGACCGTCGAGACGTACGACCGGTGGGGTCTCCTCAACGCCATGGGCCTTCCGAACCCCGGGATCGAGCAGTATCCCCTCGAGATCGCGACGGCCCGCGCGCAGGGAGCGACCGTCATCGGATCCATCTTCGGCGGCGACGCGGCCGAGTTCGCCCGGCTCGCCCGACGGATCGCTACGACCGGCGTGGTCGCGATCGAGATCAACCTGAGCTGTCCTCACGCGGAGGGGTACGGGACTGAGGTCGGCAGCGACCCCGCCGACGTGGAGCAGATCGTTCGGGCGGTGACCTCGGAAGTGACGCTTCCCGTCATCGCGAAGATCACCCCGAACACCTCCGACCCGGCGGGCCTCGCGGCCGCCGCGGAGCGCGGAGGTGCCGCGGCGGTGAGCGCGATCAACACCCTACGCGGGCTCGCGATCGATGTGCGACTGCGGCGACCGGTGCTCGCGCACGGGCTCGGCGGGCTAAGTGGGTCGGCGATCAAGCCGGTCGGGCTGGCCTGCGTCTGGCAGATCTTCGAGCGCGTGAAGATCCCCGTGATCGGCGTCGGCGGGATCTCGAGCGCCGAGGACGTCCTCGAGTACGCCTTGGCGGGTGCGCGTGCGGTCGAGATTGGGACGGCCGTGACGTTCGACGGCATCGGTGTCTTCGGGCGGATCGGCCGGGACCTTCCCCGTCGGCTCGACGAGCTCGGCTTTGCGCGTTTCGAGGACGCGGTCGGCGCCGCTCACCCGGACCGCGGACGCCCCATCGGCGTCCCCGACCGGGAGGGTCCCACTGAGCCGTAATAACGAGCGGTCGCTAGCTCGGCTCATGCGCACGGTCGTACCGGTCACGGATCGCGCCGAGGAGACCCCGTCGACCGTAACCCTTCGCTTCCCGTACGACCCCGAAGCGGCCCCCGGTCAGTTCGTCATGGTCTGGGTCCCCGGTGCGGACGAGCTCCCGATGTCGCTCTCGTACACCGCGGGGCGGTCGAAAGGCATCACCGTCAAGACGATGGGGGACACGAGCGGGCAGATCCAAACGGTCCGCCCGGGGGACCTACTCGGCATCCGAGGACCGTACGGCAATCGGTTCGACCTCTCGGCCCGGCGGGTCCTCGTGGTCGCGGGTGGCTCGGGCGCGGCGGTCCTCGCACCCGCTGCCGAGCTCGCCCGCGCGGGCGGAACGGAGGTCGCGGTCGCCCTGGGGGCCGTCCGCGCCTCCGAGCTCCTTTTCGCGGACCGGTTCCGAGCGATGGGCGCCCGGGTCGAGGTGGCCACGGACGACGGCTCCGAGGGAACGAAGGGGTACGTCACTACCGTCGTCGAACGCCGGCTCGGTGGAGAGCGGTACGACGCCGTGTGGACGTGCGGCCCTGAGGTGATGATGGCCAAAGTCGTCGATCTTGCCCGACCGCGCGGGATCCCCGTCTACTGCTCGCTCGAGCGGCACATGAAGTGCGCCCTCGGGATGTGCGATGCCTGCGCGTTCGGGCCGTACCACGTCTGCGTGGACGGCCCGATCTTTCCCTCGGACCGCCTAAGGGAGGTGGCGGACTTCGGCCGATTCCACCGGGACCCCTCGGGCCGCCGCGTGCCGTTCTGAGGAGGGCTGCCGGTCCCGACGGAGGTCCTTCGGGAGGGGTTGTCGGGCCCGGGGTCCTGATCTCCCGGCACAGGTTTTATGCGCCGACCCATCTACGAGCCGACGGAGGGGCACGTGAAGGTCATCGTGGTCAGCGGCGGGGTGATCTCGGGTCTCGGGAAGGGGATCACGACCTCGTCCCTCGGCCGCCTGCTCAAGGCGCGCGGGATCCCCGTGACGATCCTCAAGATCGATCCCTATCTCAACGTGGACGCGGGCACGATGAACCCGTACCAGCACGGTGAGGTGTTCGTGCTGGACGACGGGACCGAGGCCGACCTCGACCTCGGCAACTACGAACGGTTCCTCGGCCAGAGCCTGGTCGGAACGCACAACCTCACCACGGGGAAGATCTACCGAGCCGTCATCGAGAAGGAGCGGAGGGGCGACTACCTCGGAAACACGGTCCAGATCATCCCCCACGTCACCGGCGAGATCAAGCGGACGATCCGCGAGGTCGCCCAGGCCGCGGGCGCCGACGTGATTCTGGTCGAGGTCGGCGGCACCGTGGGCGACATCGAGTCGATGCCGTTCCTCGAGGCACTGCGCGAGCTTTCCTACGAGCTCGGCCAGGGCCACATGGCGTTCGTCCACACGACTCTCGTGCCGGTCGTCGGCCCCGTCGGCGAGGCGAAGACGAAGCCCACCCAGCACTCCGTCCGCGAGCTACGGGCGATCGGGATTCGGCCGAACCTCATTATCGCCCGCGGTCCCGCCCCCCTCTCGCCCGACATCAAGGCGAAGATCTCTCTCTTCTGCGACGTTCCGCCCGAGGCGGTGATCTCGGTGCCGGACCAGCCGTTGATCTACGAGGTCCCGCTCGTTCTGGAGGCCCAGGGAGTGGGCTCGCTCCTCACTCGGCTCCTCGGACTTCCCGAGCGGCCGCCGGACTTCACCGCCTGGAAGGAGTTCCTGGCCACGTACCGGAGGTGCGAGGGCTCGATCGAGGTCGCGGTCGTGGGGAAGTACACCGAGCTTCGCGACGCCTACCTATCCCACACGGAGGCGTTCCACCATTGTCAGGGCCACCTCGGCACCGAGATCCGCCTGCAGTGGTACGATTCCGAGGACATCCCGCGCAACCCCTCCCTCGTCGCACGGCTCGAGCGATCGGACGCTGTCCTCGTCCCCGGAGGGTTCGGGACGCGGGGCGTCGAAGGGAAGATTCGGGCGATCGAGATCGCGCGCACGAAGGGAATCCCGTACCTCGGCGTCTGCTACGGTTTCCAGATGGCCGCGATCGAATTCGCGCGCCACGTCCTCGGGCTCGAGCGGGCGAACTCGACCGAGGTCGACCCGGACGGCCCCGACCCCGTGGTCTGCCTGCTCGAGACCCAGAAGGGGCTGAACGACCTGGGCGGCACGATGCGCCTCGGCGCGCAGCGCGTGATCCTTACCCCGGGTTCGAAGATCGCCGACGTGTACCACAAGACCGAGGTCTGGGAGCGTCACCGGCACCGCTACGAAATCAATCCGAAGTACCTCGAACGGTTCCGCGAAGCGGGGCTGGTCGTCACCGGCTCCGCCGTCGACGGCCGGGTGGAGGTCCTCGAATCGCCAAGCCACCCGTTCTTCGTCGGGGTCCAGTACCATCCCGAGTTCCTGTCCCGGCCCGAGGCGCCCCACCCGCTCTACCTCGCCTTAGTGCGGGCCGCGCTCGCCCGCAAGGAGGTCGCGACCCCTGTCGGCGTCCCGTCGGCTCTCGCGTGAACTTCTCGAGCACGACGGCGAGGCCGTCCGCATCGCCGGCCATCTCGAGGAGTACCGCGCGCTCGGGGGCGTCGCCTTTGCCCTCGTGCGCGACGGGAGCGGAGTGACCCAGGTCACGCTCAAGAAGGGGTCGACCGACCCGGCGCTCTTCGCGCTTTTCGCCGAGCTCCCGCGGGAGTCGGTGGTCTCGATCGACGGCGTCGTGCGCCGGAGCGAGAAGTCCCAGCGGGGGGTCGAGCTCGCCCCGAGCGGGGCGACCGTCCTCAGCCGGGCGGAGGTCCCGCTCCCGCTCGGGGTCGTCGACAAGGTCGGCGTCGAGCTCGACACCCGGCTCAACCACCGAGTCCTCGACCTGCGCAAGCCCGCCGTGCGGGCGATCTTCGAGATGCGCACGAGCCTACTCGCCGGCTTCCGGGCGGCGTTTCTGCGCCGTGGGTTCCTCGAGGTCGAGACCCCGAAGATCCTCCGACAGGGAGCGGAGGGAGGGGCGACGCTCTTCCGCGTCGACTATTTCGACACGCCCGCCTACCTCGCTCAAAGCCCCCAGCTCTACAAGCAGATGCTCATCTCCGCCGGCTTCGAGCGGGTGTTCGAGATCGCCCCCGCGTTCCGGGCCGAGCCGTCGGACACGGTCCGTCACCTCACCGAGTTCACGAGCCTCGACGCCGAGGTCGGCTACCTGGACGGTCCGGAAGAGCTTCGGACGATCCTCGAGGAGCTGCTCGTCGAGACGCTCGCGTACGCTCGGCACGACCTCACCGAGCGACGGAACCCCCTCGCGGAGAGGGTCCCCGAAGCGTCGGCGCCGTTCCCGCGGGTCCCGTTCGCGGTCTGTGAGGAGTGGCTTGGGCGGCCGGGCGCCGAACAGGACCTCGGCGCCGAGGACGAAAAGGCGATCGGAGCTCGGGCCGCTCGGGAGCATGGCTCGCCGTTCTACTTCATTACCGACTACCCGACGGTGGTCAAGGCGAAGACGTTCTACGCGATGCGCCAGGACGCGAACCCCCGGCTCACGTACTACTCCGACCTCGACTTTCGGGGCCTCGAGATCATGAGCGGAGGGCTACGGGAACACCGGCTCGAACGCCTGGTCGAGAACCTCAAGGAAGCGGGGCTCTCCCCCGAGCGGTTCTCGGCGTACCTCGAGGCGTTCCGGTACGGGATGCCCCCGCACGGCGGTTTCGCGGTCGGTGTCGACCGGCTCGTCCAGGCGCTCGCAGGGCTCTCCAATATACGGGAGGCCCGTCTGTTCCCCCGGGACCGGTACCGGCTGGACCCGTAGGGGGGAATCGCGCATGGCCGCCGTCAAGAGGACGCTTCCCGCTCCGCCGGAGCTTCAGAGCCGCTGGGCGGCGGTCCTCGAGGAAGCCGGCCTGAGGCCACGGATCCTCCAGCTCCACGACCGATTCCCAGAGGAACGCTCGCTCGAAGTCGGGTTCTCGCATCTCGACAGCGCCGACACGGCCCTCGCCGACATCCTCCTCGAGCGGCCCGAGGAGGTCCTCGGGGCGGGCCTTCGCGCGATGCGCGAGCTCCTGCCCGTCGCCGGGCCCGAGGCGGACGGCCTCCGCCTGAGGGTCGTCGGGCTCCCGGCGACGGCCCACCGGATCATCCGCGCGATTCGAGAGACGGACCTCAACCGGTTCGTGGCGATCGACGCGGTCGTCCGCCGGGTGAGCGAGGTCCGTCCGCAGATCCGGGACGCGGTGTTCGAATGCGTCGCGTGTCGCACGAAATTCCACGAACTCCAGGACGAATCGTCGCTCGTCTTCCGCGAGCCGCTCGAATGTCCCGAATCCCAGGGCGGATGCGGCAAGACGCAGGGGCGGACGCGCTTCCGCCTGGTCGCGGAGGAGTCGACGTACGTCGACGCCCAGCGGATCGAGATCCAGGAGCACCCCGAGACGCTCCGGCACGGGGCCCATCCCCAGGGGCTCACGGTCCTCCTCACCGAGGACCTCGCGGGCAAGGTCCTCCCGGGGAACCGCGTCGTCCTCAACGGGGTCCTCAAGAGCTTCCAGCGGGCGAGCGCGTCGCGCGGGGGGATCGTGCGCAACACCACGTTCGACCTGCTCGTCCTCGGCAACTCGGTCGAGTCGAAGGTCCGGGAGTACGACGAGATCGAGATCTCCGCCGAGGAGACCGCGTTCATCCAGTCGTTCCGAGGCGACCTCAAGGTCGTCGACAAGATCGTCGCGTCGCTCGCCCCGACCATCAAGGGGATGGAAGAGGAGAAGGAGGCGATCGCGCTCCAGCTCTTCGGCGGAGTCGAAAAGCGACACTCCGACGGGGTTCGGGTCCGCGGAGACATTCACGCCCTGATCGTCGGGGATCCGGGGACGGCGAAGAGCCAGCTGCTGCGCTACATCGCCGACGTCGCCCCTCGAGGCATCTACACGAGCGGGAAGGGGGCCACCGCGGCCGGCCTCACCGCCGCCGCCGTGAAGGACGACTTCGCGGGCGGCCGTTGGGTCCTCGAGGCCGGCATGCTCGTTCTCGCCGACGGCGGCATGGCGATCATCGACGAGCTCGACAAGATGAGCCCCGAGGATCGCTCGGCGATGCACGAGGCCCTCGAGCAGCAGACGGTGTCGATCGCGAAAGCCGGCATCACCTCGACGCTGAACGCCCGGTGCCCGGTCCTCGCCGCCGCGAACCCGAAGTGGGGGAGGTTCACGAGCGACCGAACGATCGCCGAGCAGATCGACCTGCCGCCGACGCTGCTGTCGCGGTTCGACGTCATCTTCTCGATCAAGGACCTCCCCGACCAGGTCCGCGACCGGAGCCTCGCGAACCGGATCCTCGCTTCCCACCGCGACATCGCGAGCGAGGACCCGTTCGGTCGCGGGACCGAGGAGGCCCCGTTCGGTCCGGAGCTCCTGAAGAAGTACATCGCCTACGCCCGCCAGAACGTCCGACCGTCGCTGAGCCAGGAGGCGCTCGATGCGCTCGAGGATTTCTACGTCCGAGTGCGTCGCTCGGGCGAGGAACCGAACTCCCCGGTGCCGATCACCGCCCGCCAGCTCGAGGCCCTCGTCCGATTGAGCGAGGCGGCGGCGCGCGCCCGGCTCGTGCCCGTGGTCGAGGTCGAGGACGCCCGGCGCGCGATTCGCATCATGGAGAACTTCCTGCGTCGGGTCTCGATGACCGAGGAAGGGAAGCTCGACATCGACCTCACCCAGTCCGGGGTGAGCCACAGCCAGCGCGAGAGGCTCGACATCGTGATGCGGCTCATGCGCGAGCTCCAGGACGCCCACGGGGGCTACTTCTCCCTCGAGCAGTTCCGCGAGTCGGCGGAGCGGGCGGGGATCGCCCTCCCGAAGGCCGAGGCGCTTCTCCAATCCCTGCGCAACCAGGGCGAGATCATCGAAGCCCGGCCGAACCAGCTCCAGCTCGTACGGTTCTAGCGGCGGACGGGGGGCGTACCGTTTATCTGCCGACCGCCCCTGGGAGAGGGGCCCGAGGACCGCCCTCATGTCCGACGACGGGATTGTGATGCGCATCCACAAGGTCCGGGCGGAATTCGTGGTCGCGGCGTGCGACGCCGAGCTGATCGGACGCGACCTCCCCGTGGGCGACGCCGGTCGCACGGTTCGCATCTCCTCCCAGTTCTACGGCGAGCGTCGCGTCTCGCGGGAAGAGGTCCTCTGGGCCCTCGAGCGGGCCACGATCGCGAACCTGCTCGGGGAGCGGGTCCTGCGCCTCGCCGAGGAGGGGGGTTTCGTTGCGGCGGGCGGCATGGGCACGCTCGGTGGGGTCCCGCACGCCGAGATCTTCTCCGTGAGCCGGTAGCGCGGCCGCGGGGGAGGCATCGATGGACGACGGGGAATTCTGCGTGGTCTGCGGGGCGACGGGCCGGCCGCTCGTCGAGGGGCTCTGCAGCGAGTGCGCCGCGGAGCGCGCGGTGCTCGTCGCCGCACCCCGACACGGGACCGTCACGATCTGCCCGCACTGCGGGGCCCGCGAGGTCCGGGCCCACTGGGAGCGCGCCGGCACGAGCCGCGACCTCGACGCGGAAGACCTCGCGCCGTTTCTCGAGATCCACCCCGAGGTGGGCATCCGGCGCATCCGCTGGGAGGAGGGGGAGGCGACCGCCAACGTCCGCAAGCTCCTCGGACGGGCCCACGTCGTCTTTCGGGGCGCCCAACGGGACGTCGAGGTGCCCCTCACGGTCCGAGTGGTCTCCCGGTCGTGCCCCGAGTGCAGCCGCAAGAGCGGGAGATACTACACCGCGATCGTCCAGTTGCGGGGCGACGCCGGCCGCTCGAACGAGCGCCCGCCCGCCCTTCGCAGCCGCCTGGACGGCCGGTGGGCCGAGATCCTCCGCGAAGCGCGCCCCGAGTGGCGGCGGGCGCTCTCCTGGCGGGAGGAGCTCCCCGAGGGGTGGGACTGCTACTTCACGGAGACGCTTCCCGCGCGCGCGATCGCGCGCCTCGCCAAGCAGCGGTTCGGCGCCTCCCTGAAGGAGTCGGCGAGCCTTTTCGGTCGAAAGGACGGCCACGACGTCTACCGGGTGACGTTTTGCGTCCGGTTCCCCCGCCCTCCGACCGACCGGCGAGACGGACCGGAACCGCCGACAGTGGAACAATAGCCTTAAGAGTCGAATCTCCCGTCGCGCGTCGGGAAGCGGGGGCGCAATTCCATGATGAAGAAGAGCGGGATTCTCCGGCGGCATCACGGGTCGGACACGTTGGAAGAGGGGACGTTCCTCGACCTGGGTACCATGCAGTTCGAGGACGAAGCCGGCGCGCTCGCCGGTACGAAGGGGACGGTGCGCCTCGCGGAGATCCTCCGGTTCGAGGACCTGCACCAGGTCACGAAACTCGCGTACCAGGGCGATGTCGTCCTCCTCGACTACACCTCGATCGCCAACGACCAGATCGCTGTCAAACGGATGAGCGTCGACCTGAAGAACGTCGCCAAGGACACGGGCGGGGACGTCGCCGGGATCGCGAAGAACCTTCTCGCGATCACGCCGGCGGGCATCCGCATCGACCGGCAGAAGATCCGCCCCTCGTTCTAGAGGGGGCGGGCGATGAAGGTCCAGACGGACCGTCGCGACGCGCTTGCGGCGGTCGCCGATGCCGTCGCCTCCGGCGTCTTCGAGCGCGGGGAAAAGGACGACACGTTCCCTCGCTCGCTCGCCAAGGAGGACGAGGCGACCGGTGGGGCCCTCAAGGCCGCCTGGGAGCGAAAAGAGGTCCGCGGGAAGCGCAAGGAGCTCACCGTCTTCCACCGCCCCGACGGGCGGGGACGCGTCGTGCTCGTCGGGCTCGGCGCGCGAGCCCGGTTCGAGGTCGAGACCGTGCGTCGGGCCGCGGCCGAGGTCGTGAAGTCGTTGCGGGGAAAAGGGGCCCGCACGCTCTCGTTCCGACTCGCCTCGTTCGTCGCGGACGCTGTGGGCACCGAAGCATCCGCGCGGGCCCTCATCGACGGGGCGGTCCTCGGCAGCTACGAATTCTCGAAGTACAAAGCGCGCTCGGAGGGCGGGGTCGAGGAGACGACCGTCCACCTCGGGGAGGAACACGCCCGCGAGGAAGCGGCGCTCAAAAAGGCGGTCGCTGAGCAGTCGGAGATCGCCGAAACGGTCGTCTGGACTCGGGAGATCGCGAACCTCCCCGCCGACACGGCGACCCCCGAACGCCTCGCCGAGGAGGCCCGGACGCTGGGCAAGGAGGTCGGGCTCAAGGTCACGGTCTTCGACGAGAAGGCGCTCGCGGAGATGCGCTGCGGCGGCATCCTCGCGGTCGGCCAGGGGTCGGTCCACCCTCCCCGGATGATCGTCCTCGAGTACCCCGGCGGCTCGAAGCGCGGCCGGACGATCGCGGTCGTCGGGAAGGGGATCACGTTCGACTCGGGCGGGATCTCCATCAAGCCGGGGCTGGCGATGCAGAACATGAAGTTCGACAAGTCGGGCGCCGTCGCGGTGCTCGGCATCCTACGGGCGGCCGCGACCCTCAAAGTCGCTCCCCGGGTCATCGGCGTCCTCTGCGCCTCGGAGAACCTCCCGAGCGGCTCCGCATACCGGCCGGGCGACGTCGTGCGGACGTTCAACGGCAAGACGATCGAGGTGATCAACACCGACGCGGAAGGTCGGGTCGTCCTCTCGGACGGTCTCGGCTACGTCGTTCAGCACTACCGTCCGGACGAAGTGATCGACCTCGCGACGCTCACGGGCGCGCAGGTGGTCGCGCTCGGCGACGACACCGCGGGACTGGTTTCGAACGACGACAAGCTCGCCCAGAGCCTGCTCGCCGCCTCCGCGGCGACCGGCGAGCCCGTGTGGAGAATGCCGCTGACGGACTACCATCGCGAGCTCGTGAAGAGCGACATCGCGGACGTGCGGAACTCGATCGAGATCCCGGTCGCCGGGATGCTCACCGCGGCCGCGTTCCTCGAGACGTTCGTCGGGCCGGGGACGGCGTGGGCGCATCTCGACATCGCCGGCGCGTCCTACACGACGCCCGCGACCCGCAAGTACCAGCCGGCCTACCAGAACGTCGGCGCGACGGCGTTCGGTGTTCGTCTGGTCGTCCGTCACCTCATGGCTTCGGCCCGGGCGTGACCGAGCGCGGGTCGGGGGTCTCGTCCTGGCCGACCGGGACGAGCCACGGGCGCTCGGAGCATGCGAGCCCCCGGCTCAGGAGACGGCGGTCGAGGTAGGCTTCGGCGACCCGGGCCGCGAAGCGGATTCCGACCACGAAGTAGGCGAGCACCAGCACCCCCCCGAAGACGAGCGCGGTGTCCGGGGGCCCGGACCCGGCCGTCACGCTTTCGACCGAGAGCGCTCCGACGCCGTTCAGGCCGAACGCGACCTCGACCACGATCAGCGAGAGGACGAAGGTTCCCATCACCGATTCGAGTCTCCCCACCACGGCTCCGCGGACGGAGGCGCGAACGGCTCGGTCGCGAACGGCCGCCTCCGAGAATCCCACGGCGCGCGCGCCGAGGACGGCGCGGCGCACCGTCTCGCGATCGAGGCGGTAGCGTGCGGCGACGGCCAGCGCGAGCCCGGCGCTCGACGCGACCAGGAGGGCCGGCACGACCATGCGGCCGAGGGAATCGAGGGCCACCCAGCCTTCGCCCGCGACGAGGGCGTC
>VFSW01015190.1_pt1 | contig 10599 bp, 7 predicted proteins | sample 5358111 | NCBI WGS metagenome assembly VFSW01 (sample SAMN11554181, study PRJNA540505) | mine drainage metagenome | isolation source: sediment from site ElyBrook_90M | place: USA: Ely Copper Mine, Vershire, VT | collected 2017
CTCACTATAACAGAAGTAGCCTATAATATAAAGAACTATTTGGACGATGTACTAGGGCCGCACGCCGAGTTGCCAGTCGATAAACGACAACTCGTCGGTCAGCAGTTCAATCTCGCGCGAAACGGGTAAACCGCTCGAGTGGCCGGCCGCGGTGTCATAGCGCAACAGCACGGGCAGACCGGAACCGGTCGACGCCTGCATCAGCGCCGTCATCTTCCGCGCGTGGAGCGGGTCCACGCGCGTGTCGTAGTCGCCCGAAACGAACAGAATCGCGGGGTACTTCCCACCCTTCTTCACATGGTGGTAGGGCGAGTAGGCATATAGCGTCCGGAACTGATTCGCATCGTCGGCCGAACCATATTCGGGCACCCACCAGCGCGCCACCTTGAACTTGTCATAGCGAACCATGTCCAGCAGCGGGAAGCCGCAGACGATGGCGCGGAACAAATCGGGCCGTTGCGTCATCGCCACCCCCATCAGCAGTCCACCGTTCGAACGCCCTTCGATCGCCAGATGCTCAGGCCGAGTGTAGCCGAGGCGAATCAGCGTCTCGGCCGCCGCGAAGAAGTCGTCGAAGACGTTCTGCTTGCGATTGAGCATGCCCGCCTCGTGCCATTTCTCGCCAAATTCGCCGCCCCCACGGAGGTTCGGCTGGGCATAGATCCCGCCCTGGTCGGCAAAGGCTGCCGCCAGCGGCAGGAAGTTCGGTGTCTCCGAAATGTTGAAACCACCGTAGGCCGACATCAGCGCCGGATGGCTGCCATCGAGTTTCAGACCTTTGCGCGCGGTGATAAACATCGGCACGCTCGTTCCGTCCTTCGAGGGGTACCAGATCTGCTTCATCTCATAGATCGCGGGATCGAGCCGCGCCGAGGGCTCGAACCAGGTCTGCCGCGCGCCGCTCGACAAATCGTAGCGGTAAATGGACGCGGGCGCCAGAAAAGAACGAAATGCGAAGAAGGCTTCCGAAGCGTCCCAGTGCCCAACCAGGTCCGAAGCGGTTCCGATGCCGGGCAGAGTCACTGTCCGCACAGGGTTGCCTTCGGCGCTGAACACCTCCAACCGCGTCACGACGTTGTCAAGATAGCTCGCCGCAAGATGGCCGCCCACCGCGCTGAAACCGGTCATCACGTTCTTGGCTTCCGGCAGGATTTCCCTCCACTGGGACGTCCCGGGCGCGGAAGGATCGGCCGAGTACACGTGCCAGTTCGGCGCTTTCCAGTTCGTGTGAATGTAGAGCCGCCCTCCGGCGATGAGGGCATTGAACTCGGAATTCACGCCTTTCACCGCGGTCAGGATCGGGCCTTGCGCCGCGACGTTCTGAACATAAACCTCGTCGCGCCCGCCCGCGCCCAGACTCGCGGTGTACACCAGATACTTGCCATCGTCGGAGAGGCGTCCGCTGGCGATGTAGTCCTTGCCGTAACCCGAGCCGAACAACTCCTGATCCGTCTTTGGGTCCGCGCCGAACTCGTGGACATGGACGCGCGGTCAGACCGCGGTCGAGAAGGTCGAGTAATACACACGGCGGCGGCCCGGAGCGATACTGACGGCGAAGTAGCGGTTCCGCGGAAATCGATCGGCCAGCGCGTGGCCGGTATCAACATCGAGGAAGGTGAGCGTCGTCTCGTCCTGCCCGCCGCTGCGAAGCCCGTAGGCGATCAACTTGCCATCGCGCGAGACATCGAGCAGCGCCACCGACGTCGTGTGATCGGGGCTCATCGGATTCGGATCGACGAGCACGTGCGGCGGCCCGTGCAGCCCCTGCGCGTAGTAGAGCTTCGCCTGGTTCTCCCCCGGCAGCCGGCGCGTGAAGAAGTAGCGCCCGCCGTCCGCCTCCGGCAGGCTCACCGTCTCCACCCGGACGAACCGTTCCAGGCGCCGGGCGATCTCTTCGCGCCCGGGGAGCTTGCCCAGAATTGCGGTCGTGTAACTCATCTGCGCCCCGATCCAGGCGCGCGTCCGCGGGCTGTTCTGATCCTCGAGCCAGCGGTAGGGATCGGTGATCGTCACGCCGTGGATGGTCTCGGTGACCGGATCGGTGGGCGTCGCCGGCGGCGGAGGCACGCTCTGCGCAATGGCGGAGACAGCGGCAAAGACGACGGCGGTACGGATCATGGGCGTATTATCGCGCACGGGGAACAGGATCGAACGCCCAGCCGTCGTGGTAGAACTGTTGAGTTATGGCATTTGTGAAAATTGCGACGACGGCTGACCTGCCGCCGGGAGCCGTGATGCAGGCCGAAATCGGCGAGACCAGCTACGCTCTGTGCAATGTGGACGGCGAGATCCGCGCCTTGTATGGGACTTGCCCGCACGCCGAAGGCCCGCTCGGAGAAGGCACGCTTCAGGGCACGATGTTGGTTTGCCCGTGGCATGGCTACGAGTTCGACTGCCGCACCGGCGAGAACGACATGGAGCCGGAGATGAAGGTGGCGCGCTACGCCGTGAAGGTCGAGGGCGGCGACGTCTACCTCGATCCTAACAAGGCCCTGTAGGCGGCGAAGTAGGGCGCCGTGCCGGAACTGCCCGAAGTCGAAATCGTGGTCCGGGGCTTGGCGCCGCGGCTCGCCGGGCGCGTGATCCAAGAGGTCCGGTTCTCTTCCCGGCTGGTGGTGCGCGAAGACTTCGCGGCACTCGCCGCCCACGTAACTTCGCAGCACATCCATCTCGTCGAGCGGCGCGGGAAGTTCCTCGTGCTGCGGCTCGACCGCGGAGCGCTCTCCATCCATCTCGGCATGACCGGGAAGCTGCTGCTCGACCGCGCGCCGGGCCGGCACACCCGCGCCGCGTTCACGCTCGACACCTGCAACCTGATCTACGACGACGCGCGGCAATTCGGCCGCATTGAGTATGCCGACCCGGAGCCGGAGCGCCTGGCCGGGTTAGGCCTCGACGCGCTCACGATCCCCGGCGGCGAGTTCTCCGCGGCGCTCCGTCGACACGCCGCACGCATCAAACCGCTGCTACTGAATCAGAGCGTGATCGCCGGACTCGGAAATATCTACGTCGACGAAGCGCTATTTGCGGCGCGCATCCATCCCCGCGCTCGCGCCTCGCGCCTCAGCGAACGGCGGCTTCAGGGACTCCACCAAGCCATTCTGAGCGTGCTCACGCGCGCCATCGCGGCCGGTGGCTCCTCGATTTCCGACTACGTCGACGCCGAAGGCCGCCGCGGCTCGTTCCAAAACGAGCACCGCGTCTACGGCCGCGCCGGCGAGCCATGCCCCGTTTGTGGAGGCGCCATCCGCCGGATCGAACTCGGGCAGCGCGGAACCCACTACTGTCCACGCTGCCAGAAGACCTGAGCTTACTTGGCCGGCGCCGCTCCGACCGGTAGCTGCACCGTCTGCGTCGCCACCGGAGTCCCTCCCGCCGGCGCCACTCCGATCGACAGTGAGTACGAGCCCGCGTTGAGCGACGACGGCAGCGAGAAGGTCACCAGATACACACCGTAAACCTGCGGCTGGTAAATCGCCGTCGCGCCACTGACGGGAACGCCGTTCAGCGTGACGGTCATAGGTACTGCCACCGCCTGCCCAGCGCCCGGCTCGCTGCTGGAAACTACGGGCGTCGTCTGCCCCAAGCCTTCGGTGAATACCACCACCGGATGGCCGGGCGCCGCCGGAGCCGTGGGCGTGATATAGGCGCCGGTCGTCCCATCGACGGCCACCGCGTAGTTGGTCCCGTTGCTCGACGCCGCGAAGATCGCCGGCGCATAGGGGGCGATCGGCACATTCAACAACGTCGACGAACCAGTCGCATTCGTAATGGTCACGTCGGTGGACGTGCCGCTGGCGATCCCGAACGGCACCAGAACGTTGATCTGCTGGACTCCGTTCGAATTCACCACCGCGAAGATCGGCGCCGGATTGCCACCGAACAACACCTGAATCCCATCGAGGGACGTCGGAAGCGTTCCGGCGGGCGGAGCCACCACGCCACTCACGCCGGGCGTCAGGTTGACGCCCGTAATGGCAAGGATTTCGCCCGGCGCCACCGAGCCGGGCGCCGCTCCGGTTTGCACGAAACTGGCGCCGTTCAGGAACGAAATGTTACTCGGCCCCGGAGGAGTCGAAGCCAGATTGAAGGCCGCGCTAAAAGTGGCGTAACTCGCGGTCACGACGATCGCGCCCGGGGAACTGCCCGCCGTGACCATGACGCTCGCATTGCCGTTGTTATCCGTGGTGGCAGAGGGCGCACTCAGCGTCGCGCTGCCGCTGCTCACGGCGAAGTTCACTGTCACACCCGGAACCGGGTTCTTCTGGTTATCGAGAGCCTGCACCACGAGGGGCTGGGCGAACTCCGCGCCGGTGAGCGCATTCTGATTGCTGCCGGACACCACGTTCAGGCCGCCGGGAATCACCACGACGGTCTCGGTGAACGTGGCGACGACCGCGGCCGACCCCGCGCCATACGTCATCGTGACCGTTGCCGGACCGGGCACTTTGCCCAGAATCACCACCACCTCAACCTTGCCGTTGGCGTCCGTCACCTTCGGCGCGCCGCTCAGCGTGGCCGAACCGGAAGTCACAGCGAAGCTGACCGGCATACCGGCGAGCGGATTCCCGTAGGCGTCGGCAAGCTGCGCCACCAGCACCGTCGGCAAGGACTGGCCCGGTTTTCCGCTCTGCCCGTCGCCCTGAATCTTGGTGAACAGCGCCGGCGGCCCGGGCGTGATGGCGACGGATACGGGCAGTGAGGATTGGAGGTTTCCTACGACCGGAGTTACCGTCGAGGAGCCGAGAACTCCGTTGAGCACAACGTCGCAGGTGACGATCCCCTTGCTGTTGGACAGCGGCGCCCCGGCGCACGAGGCGCTCGGCGTGGCCTTTGGGTTCGCGCCGGCAGGCAGATCCAGGGAAAGACCCACGTTGGGCAACGTCGGTCCGCTGTTGGACTGGATCAGAAATTGCACCGCGCCAGGATTCGTACTTCCGGCCGGGCCGCTGAACTCAGTGCCGTAGTCCGGCAATAACCGGTAAATTGAAACGGTGCTGCCGCCATTATTCGTGGTAATCGTCGTGCAATAAATGTCGGCCGATAGCGTCCCCATCGTCGCCGTGATAATTTCCTGGTCGAAGCCGGGAATCGACGGCGGCTGGCCCGCGAGAAGGTCGATCGACGCGATTCCGTTCGCATCCGACGGCACCGTGATCGCGTTCTTTCCGCTGATCGTGCCCACGCCGTTGAAGGTAACAAGATTGCCGAGGCCTTGAGTCAGGGTGAACACCACCGGTTGATTCGGCGCCGGGTTGCCATTGCCGTCCTTGACCAGAACTTCGAACGGCGTTTGATTGAAGGACGACTCGGAAACGATGTGATACGCTCCGATGAGCTGGCCTTGGCCGTTCACCACTTCGAGAGAACCCGTAGTGCTCCCGCCAGTGGCGCCGCCGCCCGAGCCCACCGCAGTCAGGCTCAGGCTGGCCGTGGTTGTCGCGGCGATCGAAACGCCAATGGTCATCTGGCCCGTTCCGCTCAGAACCTGTACTGTCGTGCTCGCGTATCCAAAGGCGTTGGTGTTCAATGTCGGCGTTGTAATGAGCAAATTCGCAGGACCGGTGAACGCCACATTCACCCCGGCCTGCGGGTTCCCGTTGGCGTCGAGAACACGAACCGCAAGGGGCTGCGAGATTGCCCCATCGGCGACCGTCTGATTGTTGCCGTACAGAATGAAATTCGTACTCTGACCGAACGCTTCGGGCTGAACTACGCTGAGCGCGCCCTCGTGGATTGCGGATGAAATGGACCCGGAGGCGGTGAGGGTCGCCAGATTGACCCGGGTTACATCCGTCGATGTCAGGTAAAACAGGCTGCTCGTCGCAAGATGATTTCCGACCGCCACGTCCGGGGTTACGGCCGCCGCCAACACCTGGGTCCCGGAAGGAACATACGGCGCCGCGTTCAGGGTAAGCGGGCTCAGGGAAACATCGAACAGCGACTGCGCGCCTTTCGAGTACCCGACCACCAGGTTGTTCGACGCCACATAGAGCGAATCGAGAATCGAACCCGCCGGCAGCGACGATGGCGGAATCGCACCGGCCACCGTATGGGCCAATAGGTCCACCAGGGTCACAGCCGCGGTTCCGCCCGCCTGCTGATTCGCCGTTACCAGAAAGTGGCCGTCGGGCGTGAACACCGGCTTGCCGGGTAAGCCGGTGACCGCGTATTTGTTGAGCACGGCGTAGGTGTTCGGGTCAACCTCGTAGACCGTGCCCGCAGCCGAAATATATACCAGGCCGTTCGGGCCAACCGCCACCGCCGTCGCGTTGGGCTGCAGGGTCACAGTGTTGTTGACACTCATCGTCACTGTCGATAACGCGGCCAGCGTATAGGTTGTATTCGACTGCGTGAGCAGGAAGATCTGAGTTCCGTCAACGCTCGCGGCCAAATCCAGTACCGTCCCGCTGATCGGCCCCACGGTTTCCGCGGTGTCGGTCTCCGTCGCGAAGGCATGCAGACTTCCCGCAGCCACGAAAAGCGTCCGCCCATCCAAGCTCAATACCGCTCCGGTCGTCGGGTAGCCGAAGTTCGCCAGCGAACTCGCCGTCTGCAGACTGTTCGTAAGCGAATACAGCGAATTGCTCGAAGACGTCGTCAGGATATAAACCTTCGAACCATCGAGGGAGGAGATCGCCCGGAAAGCGTTGAGCGAGACCGGAAGCGACGCGCCGGCCGCCAGGGTCGTAGCGAAATACGTGGAGACGGTGCTGACCGCCCCCCCGCCCCCGGGCATCACAAACAGAGTCTGGGCCACAGCGGGAAGAGCGGCAACGCTCAACAAAGCGAGCCAGCGACGAACGCAACGGGAAATGGACACGGATAAACCTCTAGCTAGAAGGTGACTGACGCGGGGGGACTATCGCACGCAAAAATAGAGTACCACAATGAGCTTCAGCTTCTCGCGATAAGTATAGACACAAAAAAGGAGGGGAGCCGAAGCTCCCCTCCTTTTCCCGCTGGATGCGGTTGTTACTTGGTTTACTGACCGAGGTTCTCGCCAACGTTCGTCCGGTAGTTGCCCGGAGGATCGAGGACGAGGCCAAGGTAGCCTTCTGCCAAGCTGTGAGCGCCCATATCGGTGATGAACGCGAAGCCATGGCAGTACTGGAACTGGGCCTGGGCGATGATGTAGCCCTGGAACCCAGCCAGCGGAGCCACTGTGCCGGTCGGAGCGTTGGCGCAATTCATCACGCCGCCGCCGCCGCTGAGGGTCATGGTCAGGATGCAGCCCGCCGGAACCGACGGAGTGGTTACCGTGGCCTGGCTGGCCGTTAGAGCCGTGCCGCCCGAGAGCTGCCCGTAGAAGTTCAGCACGATCGGCCCGGACTGCGGGGTCGTTAAGAACGGATCAACCGAGGTATTCGCGATCGCGACACCCGTGTCGAAGCCCGCCTGGTTCGTGACGAACGGGAACAGCAGATTGCAGGTGCAAGGCACAATCGTCAGCACGTTCGACGACGTTGAGGTGTCAACGAAGCGCGGCAGCGGATAGGTGGCGGGTTCAGCAACCGTCCAGCCCGTGGTGCCCGGAGCCGGAATCGGCGCGAAGGAGAGCTTCACGCTGCCCGTACCCAGCCCCGCGCCCTGGAAGATGGTCCCGGGGCCGGGCGGCGTGACGCTGACCGGAACCGAAGCAGACTCAATCTGCGTGTAGTCGTTGGCGACCACTTCGTACGTGGCCCAGCCGGAGCCGGTGCTATCCAGCGTGACGGTAACCGTACCAGCCGGAGCTGTCGGGTTGCCCGGAGCGCTGTTCCCATACGCGTCGGTCTGGACGTAGTAAAGCGCACCGGTTTGCGTCAACGAGGGGTCAATCAACGCCACAGTTCCTGGAACCGTCAGCGAGACTCCGGATGGGAAGCCGCTGAAGCGAATCAGCAACCGGGTACCGTGATCGGCCAAGCCTGCCGGACCCAGAGGACCGCTGGTTCCGATCGTCCCATCGCTGGACCAGAGGCCGGATTCTGAGTTGTAGGAATAGCCCGGAACGTTCTGAGCAACACCAGCGTTGAACACACGCGACTTAAAGGACGACGCAAAGTTCTCCGTGAAGGTCGCTAAGAACTGGTAAGGCCCTGCCAGGCACTGCTCGAGCGTGACGCCCTTGGTCTTGGTCACCAGGCCCGGCGTGACATAACCAACGATCGGTTGCGGGTTGTTGATCGTAACCGTCTGCGAGCCGTTGATCGCGACAAACATCTGGATCGGCGACAGCGAGAACTGCGAGCCAACCGTCAACTGCGAAGCGTTGGCGCGGATGTTGGTGATGCGCAGGGTCAACGTCATGGTGGTCCCGGGAGCATCGATCGGCACGCCGAGGAAGGTGACCTGGTTGGCACCGGTCACGGTACCTTCGAACATGTTGTAGTGTCCCGTCGTACCGTCATAGTCCCCGCCCGCCGTGCCGGTCACCTTTCCGGTCGACACGATCTGGCACGTGGCCACGCCGCCCGTTGCCGGGCATACCAACTGGGTGGTGGCTGCGTTCGGGCCCGCTGGCGGCGGATTGGTCGGATACGGATCGCTCGGATACGCATCGTCCACCACCAACATGGCCTCCGAGAGGCCGTTGGTCGTGTTGTAAATGCGATCCGTGATCGAAGTGTTCAACGTTACTGAAACATTCGACTCCGGAATCGGGGTTCCCACCGGGGTCGGATTGCCGCCCGTGCAGGTCAGAACCACGTCACCGACCTCTTCGGTCACGCCTTCGGCGCGCACGAGAGGGGGATTCGCAGCGCTGGCCGTGCAAGCAAAGGCCGCTTGAGTCTGGGCGGATACCGCTGGGGCCGTGGCAAGCACGAGCGCACCGGCGGCAAACGCCAGAAGACATTTGCGAAAATCTGCCATTTCCTTCTCCTTGTGAAGTTGTGGAATTGAATTGATGGAAGTTCTTTTTTTCAACCTGAGCCTCGTTATTCGTTTCCCCATCGAGCGGACGCTTCCAGGACAAACCTCACAAACTCCGGCGACCCGTACATCCTTCGCCGCTTCGCTTGTGTCTGTTCTCTCTGCATCCTCTCCAATGTCGAGCTCAATCTTGTTGTGACTTCTTAATACTTTCCCGATATGCTGTGCTCGCGGGATTCATGCGTGGGAATGAATGCCGCCAAACTCTTGAGAAGCAATCACATCATTCATAACATTGTATCTTTGGCCAAGTCAAGGGCAATCTACAGCCCATCAGCCAGTTGCGGGTCTCTAGGGTTCAGAACAACAGTTAACCACGGATCGGCCTGCTAAGTCAATGATTTTCATGCAACCGCGCGCTTCTAAGGCCGTGTGGAGGGAATGCAGGGTCGATTGGCGTGGGGTCGGACCTACTGTTCCGCCCGCAGAGTCTTCTTTAGGTCGTGAAACTCCTGCTTTAGCTCATCGGTGGCATCTACAATTTGATTTGTATCGTAGATTACTCTTGGCTCGAGGAAGATCACTAGCTCCGTCCGCTGCTTCGTGTAAGAACGGCTGCCAAACAACGCCCCAAGGTAGGGAATGTGGCTGAGTACGGGAATTCCACTATCCGAATACGTGGTGCTTTCGTCGATAATGCCGCCTATAGCAATCGTGTCGCCATCCTGAACCGTGACCTGCGTCTGGACCGTCCGGTTGTCAAACGACGGGGACTGGATAGAGCCCGCGGCCGGAGGGATCGGGCTACTGACTTGCTGGTTAATGATTAGCGTCACGATGCCACTCGAGTTCACACGGGCCAGGATGCTCAGAGTCACACCAGTGCTCACGTTGCTGATCGAGTTGGCAAACAGCGAGCTTCCTGCGCTTTGCGCTCCCGTTACCGCCTGCGCGGTCAGTGTCGGCACCGATTCCCCCACGTTGATCGACGCCGGAATGCTGTCGGTGGCGATGATCGAAGGCGCCGAAATGACCTTTGCCTTCTGGTGCTGCTCCTGCAAGTTGACGGCCGCCAGCAACTCGCGCGACATCCCCACCAGGGTTCCGGCCGTGAGAGTGGTGCTGTTGCCAACCAGACTCCCCAGAAGTTGGTGTGGGATGCTCGCCACCGAGGTGTTCGTCGGCGTCGTCGTCCCCGTCGTCGCCCCCGTCACCGTGCTCGCGCTGAACGGATTCGAAGCGGTGTTGATCGTCGAGCCCCCCGTGCCGCCGACCACAGCCGTGGTGCTCGAAGCCACATTCCCGGCCCCCAACTTCTGCAAATACGCACTCACTCCGCTGGCGAACTGGCCGCTCAGGTCGACTTCGTAAATCCGCGCCTCGATCAGCACCTGCCGGGGCGGAACGTCCAGATCGCGCAACAGCTTGGTGACACCCACGTAGTCCTGCGGCGTCGCCTGAATCATGAGCGTGTTATTGAACGGATTCGCGATGATGCGCGGACCGTAGTAGGTGGGGCCTTGCCCCGTAGATCCGAGATATTGCCCGGTGCGGTCCGACGAACCGCCGGCGCCGTTGGGCGCGGCGCCCGAAGTGCCACTCACCGCGGCAAGCCCCGGCGCCGCCCCGTATGCGCTGCCACCGTACATCGCCGGGGCTCCGTAAGCACCCCCTCCGTAGCCCCCCGCCGTGCTGCGCGTGATGGACCGCCTTGGATCCCTCCAGTTCGACCCGCTCGAGGTG
>VFSW01015191.1_pt1 | contig 10599 bp, 14 predicted proteins | sample 5358111 | NCBI WGS metagenome assembly VFSW01 (sample SAMN11554181, study PRJNA540505) | mine drainage metagenome | isolation source: sediment from site ElyBrook_90M | place: USA: Ely Copper Mine, Vershire, VT | collected 2017
GGGTGATGGCAGCGTTAGACACGGGGCTCCTTTCAGCCGGTTGGGCTGGTGCGGGTGGGGTTGGGTTGAGTCGTGAGACATGGTGGGAGTGGGCGGGAAACGGCCACTCAGGCTGACTTGGAGAGGCGCGAGTGGCATGAACCACATCTGAGAGGGGGAACTTCGCGGTGCAGCGCGGAATCGGTCACTGCGGATGCTGGCAGCGGAGGACCGGCCCGGAGGAGACTTTGCAGCGTCAAGAACGCCGACTGAACCCAGTCTCCAATTACCACCGCCAGGCAAACCGCCTCCTCTCACCTACGCATCATTGGACGGAGGTGCGGTGCCTCTTTTCTGTTCTTGAGAACAGCAGAACAACCGGCGCACCCGCAGAAGAAACAACGGAACGCCGGTTGCGAGAGTTTATTGGTCAAAATTCATCGCAATCATCGGGCTGAGGGAGAGACTCAGACTGCTCCAACACCTCTTCGTCATCGGGCGGGTCTACCGCGGCGAGCGTTTGCCTGGCCACCACCATGGCGGCCAGGGCCAGCCGCATAGCTTCTCTAACGTCCGCGAGGTCCATAGGTTCCTCCTCTCTTCAATCGAATTCAACGTGTTCATATTTGCTCTCCTGGCCTTAACCAATGGCGTTGTCGAGGGTGCGGCCATGAACGCCCGCGTCCTTGCCGTCCTCATAGCGCCAGCGGACTGCCGGGTCGAATCCCTCTGCGCCTGCCCGGTTGCATTCATTTGCGGCCTCAATCGTCGTCAAAATCGAGGTCGCCTGGTTCGATTCCCCTGGATTTGAGAAACCACGCATAGAGCACAATGGGCCAGAGAATGAGCAGAGTCGGCGAAGCGAGCAGCGCGAGGAATCTCGTTTGCGGGCTCCAGCGGAAGAAGAAGCAGTCCCGCCGCGGCGCCAAAAGAAGCATCGCAAACAGGCAAGTTGCACACACAACAAAGCAGAGGGCTGCTGCTTGAGCGGTGATGGGTAACTGGAGAAAAATTTCGAAGTCGTTCATCGTGTTCCTTCGTAAAGCCGACTCGAAAGTTCGAATCGAGTACGGCGGTAGTTTTGGGTGTACTCATGGCTCAACCGCCATCAGACAATTCGAGCTGAACCGGGAGCGGTACCGGTTCGTTCATTTCTGACGCTTGTACTCGGCCTGCCCCCAGAATCCTGGAGCAATGATTGTGTCGGTTCGCTTGACGTAGGTGAGGTCTGCGAACAGCAGCACGCCCTTCACCTCAAGTGCTCCATCCTTATAGACAGCTCCCACGCCAGGCTTTTGGCCCTGGGCGACAATGAGGTATTCGTCGCCGTTCCGCGTGACCACGAACGTGTCCTTTGGGTTCTGCGTGTTGACCCAACTGCCGACAAATTCCGAACCCTTGGATGCGCATCCTGTGATGGCGAGGGCGCTAAGCAGGCAGATAGGAATAATTCGAAGGATCGATGTTTTCATTCATTGCCTCCATTGGTTGTTTCGAACATGGCTGCAGCATTGCAGGCGCGGGACCGCCTGCTGCCAATGTTCTTGTGGTGGGAATGTCATGCCCCTCGCGCATTTGCCCGGCCCGCTTCGAGATTGCCGTGCGGACCTGCACGATATAAGAAATCGCAACGATTGTCAGTTGGAGGGGAGCTCTCCGCGTTCTTTAAGGACTGCTTCCAGGTCGAAGTTGCCTGCATCAGGCACACGTGCAGAGCGGGACGCTATGCACGTGAAATCAGATGGTGGAACGTATGGCCTGTAGTTGCCAAATAGAATCGACTCCGGTGAGTGGACCCTGTACCCTCCGAGCCACAGTCGGTCGCTGCGTGCGACCGCATAGCCGAATTCAGCCAACTGGCTTTCGATTTCGTCATTGAGTGAGCCTGGCGGGACGTCCGAGTACCCGTGCTCGCTCCTCTCGACTACCGCAATCAGGTTGAATACGGCACGATGCATTTCGCTCCTTTCTGTTGTATTGGTCTACTTGCGAAGACCCCCGGCAGGGCTATCTACCGGTTCTCTGCATTTGTGCGTGGTGCATGGGGGGTACAACTGACCCGGAGGCTGGCGGGTCAAGCTAAATTCAGGGATGGCGCCCGGCGCGAGGCGCTCAAGGCAGGGCTTGGCCTCATTTCGCATTCAGCCTGGCGGCGAACTCACCGGCGACTCGGCTGGCGTAGTTTCTCGATATCTCGAATCACCTCCGAAAGCCTGAACTTGTATGTGTGCCTTTGGGTACCGGACAACACGTATGAGGTGAGTTTTCCCTTACGAGCCATTTTCATCACATTGCGGCGCGGTTCATCGATTAGGGCCGCAATCTCGTCTGCGTCTACAAACGGTTCAAAATCTGTCTGCATTAGTTCCTCACGTTCTGAAAAAGCGAAGGTTGAAGGGATCGAATAGAGGCAATCAACGCAGGACGTATCTACGCTCCCGCATTCAGCATTTGGAGAAGGGCCGTTGATACGGCTGCGGCGTGCCAGGATCTGCCGACTCTGCCTAAACAGATTTCTGCGGCCAGGAATTCCCTTCGCTTAAATGAAAGCAGCCTCTTTGCGGCTCAACAAAAGGGCTCTGCCTCTCCAGAGCCGGTGGAGTAGAGGGTCCGGCATTCATCGGCGGTTGTTCCGCAGAGCCCGCCGTTCGGCGCCCGTGATGGTCGTCACACGGCCCTTTGAACGTGCCCCTATAATGGTGGGCAATTCCAATCTCACGAGTTTTACGCAGTCATCGGGGCCGGACCGCGAAAATGAACGTTCAGAGCATGGTGGATCAGGCAGACCGCTTGGTTGAGGAACTCCGTCATCAGGCGCACGATTACCTAAACAGCGATTTGGAGACTGAAGAGCTGGCGGCGGGCGAGCTTTGGGAGAAAGCTTCCCCGAGCCTCGAGAAAGCCCTTGCCATCTACGAGAGGAAGGAATCGCCGGAGACACCGGAATCCTCTTGGATTCCCGGCCGCACGACAAAGAAGAGCTGTCAAGATGACCTCGATGAGATCCTCGGCTCCCTATTGGCGGTTTTGGGCGCCTGCGGGGCCGCAGGCTACAGAGCTCAAATACGGAACCTACAGGCAGCCAACACAACATCTCAGTCGCGCATCGTCAAATACCGCGAGCAGATGCTCTCTGCCCCAGCCGAGCGGTCGCAGAATTTCTTCGAGGGCATGGTCCTTGCCAGCCGGGAAAATCTTCGCGACAGCATCGCCGATGAAACCGGCCGCGTCGCCGGACGGAACCAGCAGATCGAGAGTCTGAAGGCCGGCTTCCGCGAGCACCTCCAGCACATCGGAGTTCACGTCTCTCCCGAAACCGCCGACTCGCTCTTGCTGCCGCTCGAAGACGACATCGTTTCGATCGCCGCCGTCATTTCCAACATCGGCCGTGTGACAGAACAATTGCAGCAACTGGTCGAATCCAGCCGTGAGGCTCCGGCAGAGACCAAAAGGTACTACGGCCTGTACCTGCTGCTGGTCATGGCGGTTGACCGGGTTCAAACGCATTTCATTCAGGAAATCGACGGCCGATTTCTGCCGAAGATCGGCTCCAATGAGGAAGAGGCATCTCGCCTGATTGCCGATGCGCAGTCGCAGATCAAATGTGGCGGCCCGAAGGACGCTCTGCAGGCCAACATCGCCGCGCATCGCCGCACGATTGAGGCGTGCGGGCTTCTCAGGGAAATGCTGCACGGCCAGCGGCGCATGGTCATGGACGAAAACCGGAAGGTGCAAACGTTGATAGCGGCTGCGGTGAATACTTACCGAACTGTTTGTCTCAGCATCAACATGGTGGAGATGATCGGCTATTGCCAGGCAGCGTTCCGAGCATTGCGCGAGTTGCAGCTCCCTCCATTGAGGCCGTTCCAGAATGTTCAATTGAACGCAGAGTTGCAAAATCTAGCTGAACGTGTGGCCGCCAAGGAGTAAACGATGGGCTGGTTCTTCAGAAAGTCATTCCGTGTCCTCCCGGGAATCCGAATCAACCTGTCAAAGAGTGGCCCTCGGCTAAGCGTCGGCGTTCCCGGTGCCCGAGCAAGTGTCGGTTTGGACGGTAAGGCGCGGATTTACGCGGGGAAGGGGCCGCTTCGATACCAGAAGACACTTGATTTTTTCAAACGACTCCTTGGTTGAATGGCTCCTCCTGCGAGCAAAGCGCGAGCGCCATCGAATAACACAGAGTTACCGACCCGTCTCAATCACTTCTCAAGCACGGAAAGGGACAGCAAATGAGGATCTTCCTCAATGGATACCCTGAAAGCGCTCATGACCGGAGGATGGCCAGATCTGCTTGGTGCGGCCACTGTGGACATCGCCCTGCTACTAACAAATCCGGAGAGTTGGTGCTCCACGCAACAGATGGTCGAGAAACTACTTTCATCCGATTCGCTTGCCCAGGAAGCGAAAAGCTTCCGGTCTGGTGGTGCGAGTTCTGTGGGCAGTTCATTCCCACGAGGAAGGGCATTGTCCAAGAGGAAGCCTTATACCAACAACACAAGCAACGCAACGGCGCGCTCTGCCAAGGAAGCGACAAACGAATTTCCGCCAAGTGCCCAGAGTGCGCATACATCATTCCATTGTGGACGCATCTGAGGGTCACCCCAGAGTTTGAACCCCACGGAATCGACGGGTCCACATCACTTCTAAGGCACATCTTCTCAAAGCCCACTTACTGCAAAGGTGGTGGGAAAAAACCAATGTTTCCAAATCAGCAAACTTCTGCGGTTGCCCCTTTTTGACGTACCGGCATGAAGGAATGCAGATGTCCGATCAATTCCTGTGGCAGACGAATGTGGGGTCTTTGTGTCGAGACGTTCGCTGCCTGTCGCGAGCAGCTCGCAGGCCTGGTCCAATCGCATGGTGGCCTGCCCAGCACTGAAACGCTCCGATGCTAATACTATGCTGCTCAACTGCTCACCATAATCCGAGAGGCGCCGCGGTTGCTAGGAAGGCGGACAGCGTTAAGTACAGGCTCCAACAGCCAACGAAGCTCGCTACGGACTGTGGCGCTGAGAGGACGAAATGGGTGTAATGAAGAAGGTTGCCGATTTATTTTCTCCAAACGATCCCGAACTAGTGGAGAAGACGCTCGCGCGCCTGAGCGAGCAGGATACGTGGAACGATGTGTTTTCGACTAAGTTAATCGAGATCCTGGACAAGATCGACGGGATAAAGGCCGAGATTCGCCAGCGGCTCCGGGAGGCGGACGACCGCATCCGGACAGCCGAATCAGTGACCAAGGCAGAGTCGTTCCTGCTCAAGGAAGCAGCCAAGGCTGAACAACTCAAGAACACTCTCTCGGCGGTCAATAGAGCATCTGAGAGTCTTCGTTCCGAACTCCTGACGGCAAAGAAGCAATATCAGGGTGCAGAAACACTGCGTTCAGAGGCAGAGAAGATCCTGGTCCAAGCTCAAGAAGAATTCACGGCGTCTCAAGCCCGCAGGAAAGAAGCGATCGAGAGACATCGAAGTGCCGCCGAATTGGCATACGGCGCCGCGGAGGAATACAGAAAGTCCTCCGGCGAAATGAAATCGGCTACTCAAAGCTATCGGGAAGCCACGGCTTCACTGGAGACGGCGAAGGCGAAGGAAGAACTTGCCGGGGGGCATTTCGCTCGAGCTGCGACTGCTGAGCAACGTGCCACAAAGAACGCCCTAGACGCTGCCGCAAAACTCGAAGAGTCCTCCGCATTGCTCGATGAGGCAACGCAGTTGGCTCTCGGAGCAAAGGCTCTCGGAATGGAAGCTAAAGGACGCTTTCAATTGGCGCGAGACTCGGAAGTGAGTGCTTCTCGCCTCGCGAGGTTGACCACGCGGTACGCGTCTTCGGCTGTCGCTTTGTCCTGGATCGCAATGTTATGGACGGCTTGGCTCATGGTACACACGAGGCCGGTCTTTTGGGCCGCACTTACTCTATCAACGGTGCTTGTCGCTGCCGGAGTGTTTGTCCTGAAAGGAGGGCGAGGTGAAGTGCGAGCATCATAAGCGCTGGGAGCTTGAGATCCAGAGGCACAAAGGGCAGCTGAAGAAACCAGCAGATCTACTGCATCGCACTGTCTCCTCAGAGGATTTCATTGACAGTGCGATCGTCGGTGGCGTGTCGGTCGCCGACATCATCGCCGGTAAAGTCGCCGAGTGGCAAATTCCCTCCAACGTAATTGACGCCTTTCATTCCCAATATCCCCAGTACGGAACCGGGTTTGTTCAAGCAGTGAATCACCTGGCCCACGACCCAGAAAAGCTTATGGGGCTGGTGAACGGTGTCAAAGGAAAGCTATTCGAGCTGGATTATGCCGACTGGCTCAATCACGGCCATTTGCCCGACGGCTGGACCGCGGAATTGGCGCACCATGCCAACAATCCCGGCTGGGACATTGTGATTCACGACGCTCATGGTCACGTGGACCAGCTACTCCAGCTAAAGGCGACAGATAGCATCAACTATGTTCACGAAGCGCTTGCCGCGCACCCTGATATCGATGTCGTTGTACCGCATGAACTCTATGAGAAGCTGGCCAACAATCACGACGCGCTTGCTCATGTTCTCGACGGTCATGAGGCGTTGGGCCACCTCAACGGGCACGTCGCGAACGCGGTCGGACATGCAGAGGCGGCAGGAGTCACAGAGCATTTTCCTATTGTTGGCCCCGTTCTCGTCATCGGGCTGGCTGCGGCTCTCAACTTCAGAAGCTATCGACAAGGCCGAATGACTCCAGCCGAAGCACTGCGTAATGTTGGTGAGCGCGGTGCTTTGACACTCCTCGCCTCGGGGGCAGGATGGGCTGCGACGTTGCTTGCACATGAACCGTTCGTCGGACTGCCAACATCTGTGGTGGTCCGGCTGTTTGGCGGTCAATTCCTGCACAATCGTCGTCGCAGGGAGTTGCTGACAGAATATGTTGAAACCATACTGGATTCGCGGATGCAACTGGAACGGCAGCTTGATAGGCCACTTCTAGAAGCTTGACCGTTTTTCCATTCCGTGGCATTTTATTGGTCTCATTGCAGCACGGATACCATGGGGCACCTTACTGAGAGCGGTCCTCAGGACGACGGGAGGTGCCTTTGTTCGAACGACGGGCAGTCTTGGCTGTGAGCATCCGGACCTACTGTATGACGAGCCGGAGATGTAGTTCGCGAATCGGGCGTGCGCCTTCAGGCAGTGTTCTCTCATCCCGGCGCGGAGATCACCTACATATACGATTTCGGCGACTTCTGGCAGCACGACATTCGACTGGAGGCTTCGTTCCCGCGGACCCAAACATTTAGTATCCGCGCATCGTGGATGGTGCGCGCAGTTGTCCACCGGAGGATTGCGGCGGGACCGGCGGCTACGCCAACCTGCTCGAAATCCTTCTGGACCCAGCCCACAAGGAGTTTGAGGATATCCGACAGCGGGCAGGGCCTCGGTTCAATACCAAGGTCTTTTCAGCCGATGCCGCAAACAGGCAGTTGCAAGGTCGCCGGTCACTCATCGCGAAGTGAGCCGATACTCTTGGCGACGGTGAGAATCTGATCGCCCACGGCTTTTCGCATTTCTGCCGGGAGCATGTCCTTTTCGGCGAGGTTCTCCCATGCATCGAGTGTGCGCTCGACGGTTTCTCTGACAATCGTCCAAAGCGGATTTACCGGCAAACGTGCCGTGTCGGCGAATCGCCGCACCTGGTCAGGGGAAATCCCGCTGAGGCTGCGGCTGCCGCCAAAGGTTAGTGCGAGATTGTCATTCGGAATATAGGGAAAGGTCGCGACGAAATCATAGGCGGGCGATAACAACGGTGTGCGCCGGTCTGGATAAAGCAGTGACCAGTTTTTGAGGTGCATGTCGCCATTACCGATGAGAACGGAAAAGACGAGCCGCCGGAAGAATTCGAACGTGCCGGATTCGCCGGTCTCGGCCCACAGAACTGAGGCGATGTTGGCGTAGCTGCGGTGATGGTACTTGTCCAGAGGATAGAGGCCGAAAACCTGGGCGAAATCTTCCATGTGAATGGCTTCGCCGTTTGGACCGCGGTCGAAACGGCGGATCGCAAGTGCCTTGCCTCCGATGGTCGTCGCATCTGAAGGAAGACCCCGGATCTCGGCGATGTCGATCAATCTTGTCTCTGGAACCTGAATGCCCGCGGCACGCGCGAGCGCCAGCATCGTGTACTCGTTCTCCGGCACGAATTGGAAGCTGCTTGACGGCAGCTTAACAATCCATGCACCGCCAATGCCTCCGGCAGGAATCGTGAGGCCGCCCGTGGATTCCATGATGGCCGAAAACTTGAGCTGCACGCCGGCAAGCGAAAACCGGAACGCGGCTTCGGGGATTGCCTCTTCTTCCTCGCGATCTCGAGAATGCGCCGCGATGGATTGCACTGGCTGCTCCAGCGGAGCAACCGTGAGTGCGCCAGGAAGATCGGAACCAAGCACAGCGAGGAGAAAGAATTCGCGATGCTGTTTCACGCCGGCGCGGGCGGCGAGGTATTCGCGCAGATGCCCCTCAGGCAGCAGGTTCGAAAAGAAGACGGGAAGGCGCCCGGTCACGGCGCGCATAGGGATAACCAGTCCACCTGACTGCCCCTTGAACGACAGACTCAACACCGGGCGATCCGCATCTTCGATGTAGCCCTGGTCAAAGGAAAACAGATGATGATCGCCGCTGATCCGGTTGATCACGCCGATACGCCGGCCATGCAGGTTCACTGTGAGCGCATTCAATGTTTTCGGATCAAAACTCATCACGGTCCTCTTCGCCAGATTCGAGCTCGTCCTCGAACACCGTGTAGAGCGGCTTCTCTGCCGCGTGCGGCTCCTTCTGGGCGCGAATGAGTGACTGCACAGCCGGCACAAGCGCGCGCGGCACAAGCAGCAGATCCATTTCCAACACTCGCACCAAGTCCAGCACGGTGTCGAAGCGCGGAACAATCCCGCCCGCTTCGATGGCTGAGATATGCGGCTGCGGCAGTCCGACAGCGGCTCCGAGCTGTCTTTGACTCCACCCTCGTCTGCCCCGCGCCTGCTTAAGCTGATCGCGCAACTCGGCTGGGAGTCCTCTTAGTGTGGCCGCAGCTCCTATCTGTTTCTTCATATTGAATACCTTTGTTTATATACTACAATATATTAAAGTCGCCCGGATTGGTAAGCCCTGGATCGGATTTGCCTGCCCGTTCCTGTGATTACTGTATTGTCTGGGATCTTGTCGCTGAGTCTTGTAGCCCTGGAATGTGGTGCAGCGTGATGGGATATATAGGTTCCATTACGTAACATAAAGTGATATTTATGTTCATATTTAACCTTGACATGAATTCTCCTCAAGAGCACAATTGAACATAAATATTCCATTCAATGCTTTATTGGGATGTTTATGTCCGGCCCTTAGGTGACATGATGACGAAACCAGCACATCGCGCACATTCCCGCCAAAACCTCGAAGCTCTGGAAGTGCTGGCCCAGATGATTCGGGTCGGCAGGCTCGACCGCAAAATGAGCGCACAGGAGATGGCTGATCGCGCGGGCATTTCTCGACCACTCCTGCGCCGGATCGAAAATGCGGATCCAGGTTGTGCAATCGGATCCGTCTTCGAGGTTGCCGTTCTCGCCGGTGTTCGCCTTTGGGGTGGCGAGCCGGACCAGCTAGAGTCACAACGTTCCGCGCTGTCTGAAAAACTCAGCCTCCTGCCCCAAAGGGCGCGCAAACCGAAGAGGATCATCCACGATGACTTCTAAGGACGATTACAAAGAGGCCTATGTATGGATGTGGCTCCCGGGCGAGACACAACCCGTCGTCGCCGGCATCCTGCAGCGCGTGGGAGCCCGGCTGCTGTTCAACTATGGACGGAGTTATCTGGCGCGCGAAAACGCGATCTCTATTTACGAGCCGGAACTGCCTCTCCAGTCAGGTGAGATTCCGCTCGCGGAGGGCCTCTCCATGCCGGGATCGATTCGCGATGGATCTCCTGATGCCTGGGGCCGCCGCGTCCTGATCAACCGCAAACTCAGCGTCAAGGGCGAAGAGGCCGGAAGCCATGATCTGGGGGAGCTGACCTACCTGCTCGAATCCGGGTCGGACAGGGCCGGTGCTTTGGACTTTCAAGCCTCGGCAACCAAATACGTACCGCGAGGAATGAACCAGGCCTCCCTGGACGACTTGCTTCGCGCGGCGGAACAAGTTGAGAACGGAGTACCTCTCTCGCCCGAGTTGGACAAGGCTCTTCAGCACGGTACATCTCTGGGAGGGGCCAGGCCGAAGGCCCTGCTCACATCCGACGACAAGAAGTTCATCGCCAAGTTCTCCATGAGCACCGATATCTACAACGTCGTGAAGGCGGAGTATGTCGCGATGCGGCTCGCCAGTCTGGTGGGGCTTAATGTCTCCTCAGTGCAAATGGAAAAAGCGCTTGGCAAAGATGTACTGCTGGTCGAACGCTTCGACCGCGAGCGCTTGAAGGGCGGATGGGGCAGAAAGGCATTTGTCTCGGCCCTCACGATATTCGAACTCGACGAGATGATGGCCAGGCACGCAAGCTACGAATTGCTGGCGGAGGTCATTCGTCGCCGATTTCAAAACCCTAAGGACGACCTTAGAGAATTGTTTGGCAGGCTTACCTTCAATATCCTATGCGGGAACACCGACGACCA
>VFSW01015192.1_pt1 | contig 10597 bp, 8 predicted proteins | sample 5358111 | NCBI WGS metagenome assembly VFSW01 (sample SAMN11554181, study PRJNA540505) | mine drainage metagenome | isolation source: sediment from site ElyBrook_90M | place: USA: Ely Copper Mine, Vershire, VT | collected 2017
AAGGTGCTCTACCGCCCCGACCATTTAGCGGGCGCCGGCCCCCCCTGTGAGACAATCGCCCACGTCGAGATCCTTTCTGATTGGGCTGAAGTTCGCCTGCCGCCGCCTATCCATTTTCCCAACGCCCCTCTCAACGCGGTCATGTCCTCACCGCGGAAGACCTGCCCACGCCAGCTTTTACCCACGAGGTCCGCCGCCCCGCAACAATCGCTGCAGATGACCGGCACGCCCCGGACCAACGCCTCGTTGACGACCACACTCCAACCATCGTGACGGGTGGGAAACACCAGGAGATCGCTGGCGGCCAGAGCGTTCGCGGCCTCGCGGTTCGGAAGCACGCCAAGAAAGTCCACCTTCGCGCCAATCCCGCCTCGTTCCGCTTGGCTGAGGTAGCTCGCACGCTCTGGGCCATCGCCGATCACCGCCAGCTGCCACTCGAGTTCCCGCAGGTCCCGCAGCGCACGCAGCAGGAGGTCGAGGCCCTTCCCGTGAACGAGCTTCCCGACAAACGCGAGGCGAAAGCCCTTCCCGCGCGGTAGGGGATCGAGGCCGCCTGCCTCAACCGGCGCCTCGGTGAAATAGGCAAACGGGAGGACCACTTCCGGTGGCCACCCGCACGCTCGGTACCACGAGACGCCCCGCCGCCCCATCGCGAGCACGCCCGCCACAGACCGGCCCAGCACCACCCGTTCGCTGCGGTACCGAATCCTTCGCAGGAGCCCGAGCCCCCCACGGGGGTCGGCGCTTTCCCGCAGCAGCACGACCTTGGCGCCGGAACGCCGGCAGGCCCGGAGTCCTGTCCTCGTTGCTGCACTCCCGCGTCCCCCGATGATGTGAATGGTGCGCCCGTCGCCTTCGGCAACCAAGTTCTCGACCTCGTCGGGCCGTGGAGCGAGTACAACCCGCGCGGGACTGATATTGGGAACGTACCACCCCAAAGCCCGGCGCTCCTCCGGCAGCTCCTCGGATACCACCAGGAGCACCTCGTGGCCCGACTCCGCAAGTGCGCGAACCAGCGCCGACATATGGAAACTCACCATGCTCTGCCAGAACGTGAGCTTCATGTTGCCCCGGTCCGGGTCATCGCGCTGTGAGTCTCGTGCCGGGTGGCCAACGATTCTCTCACTGCGTCCATTAGTCGCCTGCTGATGGCCGAGAAGTCATACTCCTCGATTCCGGGCCGAGTAAAGCGCGGCCGGCGCCTCAGCTCGGCCTCGTGCTGGCTCAGCCAGTTCACCAGCCGCGTCCGCTGGTCCCTCGCCACCATAAAAACGCCGTCGAACTGCCCCAGAAGGTCGCTTGCGGCGCCGGCCTCACCGAGGTAGAGCACCGGGGAACCGGACCGGAGGTAGCTGTAGGTCTTCAGCGGTACGTCGCTCGAGGGCGGTGGGCCCCCTGGCGGTTTCAACAGCAGAAGCAGGTCGGCCCGCTGCATCAGATTCCCGGCTTCTCGGGGCGAGAGAATCCCGAGATGCCTCCATACCCGACTCAGCTCCGGTGATGGCATCTCATCGAAACCAGCAGTCACGATGCGCCAGGTGTGTGCGAGACCGCAGGACAGCAGGGCCCTTGCCAACCGCCTCACCTCATCCACGGCGTAGCTGCCATTCCCGCCCCCCGCGTAGACGATGGCGAGCTTCCCTGGAACCAAAGGCCCCTCCGCCGGTCGTGCGAAATGTGCGCTGTCGTACCCATTCGGCAGCACCAAGATCTTCGATGCATGTCCAGAATGTCTCTCCGCAAGCTTTGCTCTCAAGATCGGGGTGTTGGCGAACACCCGGGTCGCAGTTTCGCCGACGCGGCGCTCGGCCCGTTTTGCCGCCACCCGCTGCACCGGCGTCCACGATCGCCCCCTGCCATTTGTGACCCAGTCGTCGCGGAGATCTGCAAAGAACGGAACTCCTGTGGCAGTCCCGACGCCTACGCCTATCAGCTGCGCGGAATGCGGCGGCGAGGAGACGATTAGGGCATCGGGCAAGGTTTCAGTGACCCTTCCGAGGACCACCGGCAGCGCTCGCTTCACCCAGGTCCGTTCCGGTTCCGGCCACGACGTGCACCGGTTCGCGAGCCTCCATGCCAGAGACCGGGACCGCAGACGAGCCGGGTATGGCACAACCGTCAGCCGGCCGAAGTCCCCCACGACGGCCCGGTCGCCCGGCTCGGCGCTAACCAGATCCAATTCGCAGCCCTCTCGCGCCAGGTACTTGACGAGTGTTCCGGCGCGGTACCCCCCCCCGAACTGCGCCGGGTCGGAACTCAGCGAGACTATGCATAGCCTAGTCATCGCCACGAAGACCGGTCGTCAAACGGTCCCGACCCTCCTCCCGCACGATCCGCTTGCGCGGCAATGACCTGGTTCGTGTGTCCCACGGGGGCTAGCGTGCGATGACCCACGAGCTTCTGGCCAACCCTTGTTTCATCTGATGCCATGATGTCCGGTCAGCGCCCATCCCGGTGGACGGCCTGGGGCCCAGCGACATCTTTGCGGACGAAAAGGGTGACCTCGTATCCGTCCGGCCCGCCGTGCCAGAGCGAGTCGGCTCGGTAGCGGTCGCGGAACCAAGCCTCCTGTGCCTTCAAAAATCGCTCGTCCGCAACGCCGGCAGGGCTCGGCGTCACGATGTATTCAGGGTCCTTCTCCTTCACGTAGGCGGCTCTGACGGCGTCGCTTGCGCCGCGCCAAACGAGGCGTGCCATTGCTCGGTCCGTCAATCCATAGAGGTCGATCACGTCGAGGTGAGAGAAGAACCCGACCGCGCCCACATCCCAGGCCGCAACCTTGCTCCCCGGATGCGCGTGTGCTTCGAGCCAAAGCCCCAGTGGCGCGTTCGCACTGGTGACGTTTCGCGCGTTGTTGACAACATATGCGGCCCCCATTTGATCCTTGGCCTTGAGCGTGCGGACGTCGCCGAGAAGGCTCCATCCGATCCAGACCACAAGGGCGGCGAACTCGAGCCTGACCAACTGACCTTGCCCGAGCCGGCTCCGCATGGAACCTTCCGACGTGAGGCCAACCGCAACGGCGTCGAAACCCGCCGCGACGCACACGCCGAGAAGACCCATGATGTAGACGAAGAACCGCAAGTGCAGTACATCTCCCCCCACCCAGACCAGGTAAGCACCAAATGCAGCGCCGCCAAGCCAGCAGAAGCGCCATGCGGTCGTGCGCCACGCACCGGCCACGACACCAACTACGGCAAGCATCAGGACAAGAAGACCTTGGCTATCCATGAACTCCGCCAGCGAGCGAACCCCGCCAAGCCAATGCGGGTCCGTGCCGACTTTCGCGTAAAAGGTGTTGGGGAAAAAGGCGCCAAAGTGTGCCCAGCGCCAGAACCAGTACGGGCCGGCGATCACCGCGAACCACCCCAGCCACGAGGCCGCGCGTTTGATCTCTCCACGGTGAGATTCGCGAACCAGCACGCACACCAACCCCACCGCCGCGAACAGCACACCCTCGGGCCGAACGAGGACAGATACCCCCAGGACAAGCGCGCTCAACGGGAATCCGCGCGGTCTCTCGTCCTCGCGCTCGAGTAGTGCGGCGGCCCCGCTCACGGCAGCCGCGAACATCATGGTCTCGAGGCCGGCGCCGACCCACGCCACGAACACGCTGCTCAGCGCGAGGAAGAGCGGCGCAACGATCCAGCTCGCCCTCTCCCTCGTCACTCGCCGCGCCAGCCAACTCACGGCGTATAGGATGACAATGCTGAAACCGAGCCCGAGTACCTTCGCCGTGGGTTCGATGGCTAGGCCGAGGCGCCTGGCGCCGGCCAGGAGCGCGACCCATAGGAAGCTTGTGAACCCCTCGACGTTCTGGCCCCTCTGAAAGACGAGTCCGAGCCCGGCTGCCCAGTTCCTCGCAAAACGGAACGCAATGAACGCATCATCAACCGTGAAACGCCAGTACACCCCCATGTGAGCCACCAGGATCGCACCGAGCGCCAGCGAAACCAGGCGCGTGCTGCACTGATACCGGAGGAGGGCAGCCGCGAGGAGTGTTGCGCATGCCACGCCGAGCAGGAATGTGATAGTCAGCCCGCTCATGCGCCACCCCGGTTGCTGCCACACGCTTCCAGGATCAGCAAACGAGGTCCTCCACTCTGGCGCGCCCTCTTGCTGCTCGCGTCCCGATCCCGCAGCCAGACTGTACCGGCCAAAGCGCGCACACCACGATCACGCGCCTCGTGAAGCCGAACGGCGTGCTTCTTCACCTTCCGCCGGGGAGATTCGAGGAGCGCCCCTTTGATGGAACGGGATGGTGCGGCGCGGCGGGAGACTCAGGACAACCTGATATTGCCCGAGCGTTCTTTGCGCGATCACATCCCACGTGAAATCGGCCAGCACCTTCTCCCGACCTCTGACTCCCATGTCTTGCGCTCCCGAGTCGCGCAGCACACGCACGATCTTGTCGGCAAGATCCGCGCTGTCCGCTGGGGCGCACAGGCGCCCCGTGACGGAATCGGTCACGAGGTCTGGGAGCCCGCCGACCCGGGTCGCCACGACCGGCTTCCCGGCCGCCATCGCTTCGAGAACCGAAATGCTCGTCGCCTCCACAAGCGACGGGACGACGACCAGGTCGCAGGCGTGAAGATACGTGGCCACCTGGTCGTTTGCCACGTTCCCTGCCAGAAGAACATGATTCCAGAGATCTCGCCGGGTCAGGATCGCCTCGACAGCCTGCTTCTCTCCCGGGTCGCACTCGGTACCGCAAAAAACGCAGAGCACACGCGGCTCCGCGCGCCTCACCGTGTCCAGAGCCTCTGCGAGGTACCTAAGGCCGTTCTTGGTGACAAACCGCCTGGTCGCCAGGATCACGACTCGGTCCTCGCCAATGGCCAGCCGGCACCGAGCGGCTGCTCGGTCCCCCGGCCTGAATCGCTCCGGGTCCACGCCGTTCGGGATGTATGCGCAGCGGCCCGGAGGGATACCTGTCGGCAGCGATCTGTCGAGGAGCTCGCGGCTCGGCGCAACGAGGCCGTCAAACGCTCCACAGTAGAGCCGTGCTTTCCACCGCCCCCACCAGGAACGTGTGAGCTTGAGGTAGCCGCTGGTGTGGTTCGTGAACACGCGGCGCCACCCGTTTGGCGCCCCGAGCCAGCGCATCGCGAGGCTGAGTGGCGCAAGCGAGTGAACGTGAACGACGTCGGGGCGGAAACGCGCAATGGCGGACCAGAGATCGGGCCTCAAGCCGAAGGATTCTCGAAGGACTTGAGGGCGCCACCGGGAAGCCGCGAGGCGTAGCGGTTGAAACGCGACCCCAGGAATCGGGGTCGGCCTTTCGGTCGCTGAGCCCCAATGCCAAACCTCCACCTGATGGCCCAGGACGGCGAGGCCTCGCGCGAGACCGCCGACGTGCGCAGCTACACCGCCGATGGTGGGCTGGGTTTCAGCTGTCAGGAGGGCAATCCGCATACCTCAGCCTCGGGGCTGGCCGCGCAGCACTTCGATCTCCCAGGGAAGGCGGGTCGTGTTGCACACCGTTGGCTCGAGCCGCGGATGTTGGAGGCAATCCTGTGCCGGCGACCGGAGGTCCTGCATTTCCTTCGGCAAACCCGCAGGGGCTTGGGTCCGGCGGCTTCCAGGGTGCCACTCGCCAACACCGAAAAAGGAAGCCTGGTCAGGCTGCCGCCGTTGGTTCGCAGAGCAAACCGAGCCCGAAGAACAGATTACGCGCACACCATGACTCTTCCGCGCCGAGCAAACCTTCAGATCCTGTTGATTCTGTCAAGGGAACGGCGCCTTCTGACATTCATCTTACCCCTCCCGCTGATGGTGGTGGCCCCCTGCTCCCGTTCAATGCCCCAAGGTCAGCCCGATCCAGGCCTGGGCAGGCGGTTGACATTATGGACAAACCACCCAACGCCCGCTCCCCTGTCGGCGGGCGGCGGGCATCAATTGGAGAATCATGCGGACTGCGAGAATGGGTCCCGGACTTGACGCTGGCGTGGTCGGCCCGTATCGTCCTCAACAACAAGAAAGGAGTTGCAAACTGCCGTCGCCGGTGACTCTCACGATGGGCAACGGGACGAAGCCCGGGGAACTCCGGACCGAGCAGCAGGCTAGGCGCTTGGCTCTGCTGGATTCGGTGATCTTGCTCATTGTCGCCGTTGCAAACCTGCCTTTCGTCTTCCTCGGGTACGGCGCGGATTCCGACACATATGCCGTTCTCGATGCCGGCCATCGACTTCTTGGAGGCGGCGGTTACGTCCCCTCGCGAAACCCAGGCTACTTCCTCTTCGAAACCGTGGCGGCCGCCCTGTCGAGGACTGGAGGCTCGGTCCTCACGAACACAGCAACACTGGCCATGGCTGTCGTGTCGGTCTGGTGCCTGTTGCGCATCATGCGTACGTTTGGCGTCCCACACCGGCACTGGGCGTGTGCCGCGTGCGCTTTCGTGCCGACGTTCTGGATCAACGCCCACTCAACCACAGATTTTCTCTGGGCGCTGGCATGTCTATTGGCCGGCTGGCTGGCCCTCCTCGATCGCCGTTGGCTCACCGCCGGGCTGCTCTTGGGCCTCGCCGTAGGCTTCCGGCTTGCGTCGGGACTGCCCGCCGGTTGCCTGCTTGCGTTCTCTCTTCTGAGAGAGCCGCGGCCCAGGCTGCGAGTTGTCGCCGCTGGTATTGTCGCTGCGGCTTTCGGCGCTGCGTGGTACGTGCCGTCCTTGATTCACTCCGGCTGGACGTTTTCGTTCCTGCACGCCCAACTGGGGGACGCGAGACTCTGGACACCGGAGATGAGGTTGGGCCGATTCCTGTTCAAGAACACCTACCTCTGGGGTCTGCCAGCCTCGATCTTGCTGCTTCTCTCCATTATGCGCATCGGCCGGACGCTGTCGGCGCAGCGCCGGAGCGACCGTGGGCCCCTCATCGGGCTGTGCGTTGGTGTAATCGTACTGATGGAGTCTCTCTTCCTCGAATATCCCATCCGTCAGGCCTACCTTCTCCCGCTGATTCCTTTCTCGATGATCCTGTTGGCGTTCGCATGGGAGCAACGGGCCGCTCTTTTGGCCGGGTTCGCCGCTTTCGTGATCTCACTGAACTTCGTGAATTTTGCGGTGGCCCGGCCCGATGTCCCGAGGAAGGCCAGCACGGCGACGCTCGGTTTTTGGGTTGAACCGGGCCAGTTGGTCGAGAACGTCCGCCAGCAGTGGCGCATGCGAGCCGTGCACACTCTCAAGGAGTGGAACCTTGCCGACCAGATGGGGGCGCTCGACGGCGCGGGCAGCCGGCGGGCACCTTCCCCACCCCCTCTCCCACAACCCTGACCCTCGGCCTCGTTCAGCGTGGCTCGCCGGGGAAGGCCAGGTCGAACCCGGCGACGATCACGGGCTCGCCCAGTTCGGCGATCCGCGAGCGTACCGAGGCCAATCGGGCTGCCAGGCGACAGTTCTCGAGCGCCGGGTTGGACAACTGCGCCCGCCACCGAGTGAGGAGCGCGCGCCTCAAGCGTCGGATCACCTTGTCCGACTTGTCAACGAGCATGCTTCAGGCGGCCACCTCGACCCGACCGCCTCAACGGGTGCGCGGGCGGCTTGCAACGCCAGGTGCTACCGCCGATCGGGCTGACCGTGTCCTCCAATTTCCTCTCCGGGTAGGTGCAGGCTCTTCCGCACCCACACCACGTCGTAAGCGATGTCCAGCGGGCGCTCCACCGGGTGCACCAGGACGACGGGCCGATACGTCTCGTGGAAGTGATTCACGCCGGTTGCGTACTTCTCCGCTGCCACCAACACCGCACGCTCGTCGCCGTTCTGCGGTCCCAGCTTGCCCATATAGATCACGTCGGCGTGGCCTGCGGCTGCGAACAGACCCCACAGGCGATGGCCCGTGTGGCCAATCGTGTTGGCATACGTGACCACGGAGCAGAGACCGTACATGTCGAACGTCGGCAGCCCGGAGGCGTACGGAAGCGCACCTGCGGGGCCGCTCGCCAGCGTCGCGCCGTGGGGGACGGCGTTGCGCAGATAGGCGCCGAGTCCCTCGAACCACGCCGATTGCGCACGCGGCGTCTCCATCGCCCGCCACAGTAGCCCAGGCACCACCAAGGTCGCGTCCGGCAACGGTACGAGGAGGAAGCACCCCCACACCACTAGAGCCGGAGCTGTCCAACGCCCTAGCCAGCCGGCCGATCGGACCGCTGTCGCACCCACCAAGAGCGCCAGCAGAGGGAGAAAGTAACGGGAACCGGGCATCCAGTCTCCGCCGCGCGCCACAACGAGCGCGGCCCATGCGGCCGCAGCAGCGATCGCCGGGAGAAGCGGACGGCGATGCCTCCAGAGCACGGGAACACCCACCAGCAACGGCCACCACTCGAACACACCGCGCACCAGGTAATGAAGGCCCTCGCCGACGCCGGCCGCCGCCGTGAACCCCTTGACAGCCACAGAGTGGGGAAACGGGGCGCCGAAGTAGGCGAGGCGAGCCGCAACCATCGCCGCCGCGCCGATGGCCACCCCCAGCGCCACGGCGCGAAGCGGGCGCCGCATCCTTCCCAGCCACGGAAGGGCCGCAAGCCCGAGGACGAGACCCTCGGGGCGGAGCGCCGAGAGTCCGGCGCCGGCCAACCATCCCATGCGTGGGCGCCAGGCCGTGGCGGCAAGGACGGCGAGCCAGAGCGTGAGAGCGTAAGCGGCGGTCTCAAGCCCCGTCGCCGCGTAAAGCGCGCTGGTCGGCAACGCCGCCCACAGGAGCGCCGCGTGCGCCCCGGCCCGGGGGCTACCGATCACTCGGATCGCGGCGCCTGCGGCCAGCGTTGCGAGGGCGGCCAGCGCAAGCGAGAGAAAGCGTCCCCACACGCCGGCGTCCAACCCCACCAACGGACCGACCGCGAGCGCGCCGATCCACAGTCCGCCGCTGGCCCCTTCGATGCGCTCGCCGACGTTGAACCCCATCCCGCGGCCTGCAGCGAGGTTTTCGGCATAACGGAGCTGAATGTACGCGTCATCAACAAGACCGTTCTCGGCAACCCCGAGCGCGAGAGTGGCAAGCACCGCCGCAGCCAGCGACCAGCGCGGCGCGCGGACCGCGAGGGCGAGCCCGATCGCGAGGAGTGCGGCTCCAACGACCCACCAGACGATCGCCGGACCCCATCCGGCGAGCGCGTTGGCAACCGGTGCGTGGGCGGCTTCCCATCCGGGCGGGAGGACGATCACCGCTCAGCCCGCCCGTTCATTTTTCGCGTACCACGGTGTCAGCACGGCGAGCACCTCCTCCTTATAGGCCTCGGCTTGGGTTAGAACCCGCGGTCCAAACGCCGCTAGGCATGGCGACGGCAATTTGCTCGACATCTTCACCTGGCCAACGCAGGCCGGCCAGCTGCTCCAGACCCATCCTGAACCCAGCGAACTTGGCTTGCCGAGTGCGTTAATGGCGATCCTCGTGTCGCCATCCCCGGTCAGGGAGGGGAGAACGGTCTGCGGTCGCACCCAGGCGGACGTGTATGGCACACCTACCACCCGTGCCGGAACACACGCTGCCTGGGCAACACGCAGGACGTGGGCGGGAGAAGCTCCATCGCGTTCGCGCTCATGAATTGGTGACTATTTCTCGCTGTGTTTGAGTTTGTACCGACTCAACAACTGCGTCAAGTCCCAGCGGGCGGCAATGTGGCAACGAAGGTGGAGGTTCCGTGCTTACCCATTGCGGCGGACTCTTCGCCGCAGCGACTGGACGACGGCCGCCGGCGGAAGCTGCGCCGGATCTGCGAGGGGCCTGCCCCGAAGGAATCTCGGCCGGGGTTCGCAGCCTGCTCTGTCAAGTAGCAGCGCGAGTAGGTTCTGACTTCGACCAGGCTTAACGTCGGCGCAACAGAAAAGACCGGAGAGGCTGCACTGCCTCTCCGGTCTCTCGCTTCTCGGCTACGCTCGATTGGCCCTCCCAGGAGCTGCCGCGGTGTTTCTGCAGCACGGTTCGCCTAGAAGGTCTCGACTCCGATCGCGATCATTCGCTTTGGCCGCACGGCACGAGCTTCTGTATGCAGATCCTGAAACGGCCGTAGTTGTCGCTGTGCGGCCCGTTGTCGGTTACGCGGAACACGGCCGGGGCGCCCAGCCCTTCCACCATGAACTGGTAGGAGTGGCTCGCCTGGTAGCTCTGTCCGCCAAGAGGCGTCAAGTGGTTGTAGGTCGCGCCATTGTCCAGACTGATCCACTGTACGAGGTTCTGAACTGGACCACCCGAGAGGAAATTGCCGTGTGAGTCGTTCGGATACGCGAACGTGTACTCCCAGTCGACTCCAGAGTACCCCTGCACGCCGGTAGGAACCGCCGGGCTGAGGAACATTGGTGCAGCGCCGGGGGCTCCGATCAAGGTCGACATCCACGCCCCCTCAGCCCAGTAACTGACCGTCCCGGTGATGGTGATCAAGTAGGGTTGGCCTTGAGCGAGGGGAGCGGTCGTCGCGGCGACGTTGACGAGGTTGGAACCGGGAGCAGTCGTCTTGTACGTGTCGGTTGGGTTGTAGCTGTCGAGCCAAAGGCACTGCGAGCATGTGATGGGCCCCGGGGTGCAGGCTACGCTCGCATGGATCGACATGCCCGACACGTTGTTATTCTGCTCCGAGCCGAGGGCTTGCAGCGTCCCGAGATCAACAC
>VFSW01015193.1_pt1 | contig 10597 bp, 6 predicted proteins | sample 5358111 | NCBI WGS metagenome assembly VFSW01 (sample SAMN11554181, study PRJNA540505) | mine drainage metagenome | isolation source: sediment from site ElyBrook_90M | place: USA: Ely Copper Mine, Vershire, VT | collected 2017
GATGAATATCAGTGCTTAATATTTAAGATGTATTACACTATAAAATGTCTTTTACGGGCACCGGGCTTGTTATTGGTTGCCATACTTCCGAAATGTTATATGGTTTTTTACCTGATACAAGGCTTTTTTTCAATGTCGGTTTAGAACGTTATGGGTATTTGATATTCCGGCATCATTTATACGATGTTTTAGATGAAGCAATTTGTGTTAATGGTTGTTGGCTTTTATGTTCATTGCCTTGATGCAAAGAATTAAAATCACTCCCGATAGCTAACCGGATGCCGGCAAAATGGCTAAAAAGCGTCTGGGTAACGGGACAGGGGTTTCCTCATTGCATTATCAGCTTTTCCAGCGCCAAGCTTTCTGTTTGCCAGTTGTGGTTTTGCTGTACAAAGTTATATCCTTCAACCGCCAATTCGTTTGCTTGCTTTTTGTTTTCAAGCAGATAAATGATTTGCCTGGCAAACTCCTCCGGCGTATCGGCAATAAGTATGCTTTTGCCATTCAGCGCTCCAAGTGCATTGTTGGCACGTGTGGAGGTAATGCAGGGTAATTTCATCGCCATGGCTTCCATCAGTTTGTTTTGCAGCCCAATGCTTAAGAACATGGGCGCAACAAGCATCCCCGACCGGTAAAAGTTCTCCCGTACATCTTCAACCCATCCGCGGACAATAACGTTTGGGTTAGCCAGTTTCTTTATTCTGTGGCTTGGGTTTGCGCCGGCAATAAGGGTTCGCACGGATCCGTATTTTTTCGTTACGATTGGCAAAACCTTTTGCACAAGGTATTCGGCGCCTTCAATGTTTGGCAGGTAATTCATGTTTCCGCTGAAGAGGATATCAAATTCCTTTTGATTTTTGGCAGTCGCATCATTTAATGGGGGAGGTGAAAAATAGGCTGTATCAATACCGTTGGTAATTACATTTATATTATCCCGTTGGAGGTGGTTGATGAAGGTTCTGTCCTGTGCCGAAATAATTATTTTGTTTTTGAAGGAGTCAAAGACATCCCGCTCATAAGCCTCCAGCCTTTTATACTCAAAATAGAGAGCCGGACGAAGGAAGAATGGCGCCTGTATCATCCGGCGTTCCACCCCTTTTGAGAAAGCATCCATATAATCGAGGGTTTTGCTTTCAATGTCTATTGCTTTGGCGTACTCCGCCGTTCTTACCAGCTGGCAGAAAAGGCGCTCGGGCTTTATTTCACCGGCGAGCTGCCTTAATGCCCTCATGGCTTGGGCTGAATAAAAATAACCTACTTGCAGGGGCAGCTTACCGAAAAGCGATCGTAAAATGCCGATAAAGATGGAAAAACGCGAGAGCCGGAATACCTCTACGCGGTGGCAGATTTCCTGTACTTTTTTCAATTCCTCCGGCTTCACTTTTCTGTCGCTCAAAGCAAATACGGTTATTTCGTGCCGTGCCGAGAGGCTTTTTATAAAGTGGTAGGCACGGAGTTTGTCGCCTTTTTCGAGCGGGTAGGGGAAGCGCGACAGGATGAACAATATCCTCATTCTGCTGCCGCTGCTTTTGTCAGTGTTTGTTTACTATCAATCATGGCACTGAAAAAGCGGATCATGCCGCCGGAGATGCTGCCGATGTTGTAATGCTCTTCCACTGTCTTTCTTGCGTTATGTCCTATCCGGTTCATATACTCCTCCTCGTCGAAGCATTTTTTTACGGCATCAAAAAATTCATGATAGGTATCTGCCCTCATCACATCATTTCCGTTTACGCATATTATCCCTTCCAACCCGATTCCGGTTGATATTACGGGCTTCTGAAGGGCCATGCCTTCAATAATTTTTATCCTTATGCCGCTGCCGGCAAACAAAGGCAAAATCATCAGGCTGTGTGTTTTCATAAACTCCATGGCATCTTAAACCTGTCCGTGAAAAACCACGCCCGGTATGGAGGCGTTCTTCCATTTTCCGGGCATGTTGCGCCCTGCAATATGAAACGTAACCCCCGGAAAGGCAGTATGTATTTGGTTCCAGGCATGCTTCAGGAACCACTCCATACCTTGTACATTCGGCATCCAGTCTAGTGACCCGATAAAAAAGAGTGAGGGGGTTTGAGGTGCCGGTGCGGGCAGGTAATTGTTCAGGTTGATACCGAACGGAAATACTTCGACCGGCGTTTTGCATCCCATCTCTGCCAGCTTCATCTTGTCGGTTTCGGTGAACACCATTATGCCATCGCACAGGTTAACCGCCTGCGATTCGTATTCTTTAAGCTGCTTTGAGAGTTTGTTAAGGTATGTTCTTTTCAGCCTGAACCGTTCTTCCTTTGCCAGGCGGTGCCATATCAGCCACTCCACATTATGGGCGCGCAGAACCACGGGTGCCTTGGAAAACCTGCGGAGATAAGCAATATACGGGGTCAGATAAAGGCCTTCAAGGAGGATGATGTCGAAGGTTTCTTCTTTCAGAATGCTTACAATTTTATTCTTGAAATCGTGCGAGTAAAAACGCGATACGTTGTACGACTTTTTCGCCAGAAGGCTTAGCAGGGCTTTACGTGCTTTCACCCTTGTGTCCATCGGCACCGCTTCAAGGCGTGTTTCCTCGCGGAATTTGACGGGCACATTGCTTATCGGGGTAAAGTGCTTTTTGGTGTTCATGGCTACCATCTTTACCTCGCAGCCGCTGCTTATCAGTCCCTGGGTCAGGGTGCTTATCGCTATGGCGCCGCCATCCTTTTCAGGAAAGGGCAGCTTGTTACATAATTGAAGAATCTTCATGGCTGCTGAAAAGGGTGCAAAGGTACGATTGATTTTCCGAATACACCCTGCTGTTACGCTATGGGTTGCGCATCTATCTTGTAAGGATAATTTTTTTACATGAAACTGAAGTGCCGTTGGCAATCCTCAATATATATATTCCCGCCGGCTGGCCTGACAGGTCAATAACCGCCAATTTCGCCTTAATACGGTATTGGGAATAAACGGGCTGACTCAATACGTTAAACACTTCTGCCGACCATTCGACGCCATTGGCCGCCAATTCAACATTAAGTTTACCATCTGTAGGGTTCGGAAACACTGAAATTTGTTGTGAGAGGGTAAGGTCATCCACCGAAAGAGGGGTGCAGCCATTGGAAGTAAGCAGCGGGGCGAGCGGTCCGTTCAGTGCTGCCTGCGCCCGCAGTTCCTGATCGTGGCTGAAGAGGTGCATGCAGGCGTCGGTGGTATACTCCATGTAGTTCTCGAACATGATTCCGGGAAAGGATGTGGTGCAGTTGTCGGTATATGGAAAAGGCGGGCAGCCGAAGGTGGGTCCCCAGCCCGAGCCATAGCCGTCGCTTTTATTATTGCCTTCCGGCGGAATATCGGGTATGCTGTCGCTTGCGCCTCCGCTGTTCCAGGGGCATAATCCGTAGTCGTCGGCCCAGGGGTGGTGCAGGTCGAGCAGGTGTCCTATTTCATGGGTGGCTGTTCTGCCCAGGTTATAATTGGCAAGCAGCATACAGGGTGGAGCTACCGTGTCGCCAAAGGCCGAATACAGTACCACCGATCCGAAGCGTGCATTAAGGGGCATAAAAGGAAAAACCGAGTAGCCGAGCAGGCCGCCTGCAAGGTTGCAAACCCAGATGTTCAGGTATTTTGTAACATCCCAGGCTGTATCGCCGCCCTTCGACGGATATTTCATTGCGTCGTTATCAATAAACTGGGTGGTGGGAGGAACTTGCTTGTAAACCACCCCGTCAGTCGGGTTGCCGTTGGGGTCGCGCTGTGCGAGGCAAAAGCTGATGTTCATGCCTGAAGCCGTATTTCTGAATACGGGCGGGGTGTTTACGGTATCAGCGTTGCGTCTGTTGTAATCGCGGTTCAATACGGCAATCTGCGATTGCACCTGCCATAATGGAATTTTCTCTGTGTCGTTGCCCCATAACACATGCACCACTACAGGCAGGGTATATCCTGCTATCCCTGTACGGCCGCTGCGGTGTTCGGCAATTTGTTTGTTCTCCTCAATTTTAATCTGCCGTTCGGCAGCGGCAAACCTGGTGCCAAAGGAGGTATCGTTTGCTTTCAGCCAGGTCACATAACCGGATGTGCCGCAGCGCACATAGCCGTCGGGGCCGGTTCTTGGTTTCTCCTGCGCAAAAATGGAAATCGGGAAAAATGAAATGAAAACCTCAATAATGATCAGGATAGGGAAGAACTTCTTCATATTGCGGAAAACATGTTACAAATTTACGAAAAAAAGAAATTCAACCCTTCGCACTCTGGTTTCGTCTTGTATACATAGAGAGTAAAAGGGCTTTTATACCGTCTTTATACTATAAAGCGGTTTGGACAGATATTATGCGAAACAGGCTTGTTGATATTGGGTGAAGGGGATTAGTGAACGGATAAAACATGATTTTTAAGTATAACGCTTCGCCTTTATCAATGGCAGATATTGAAAAATCAGGCTTATTAACATATTTTAGTTAAAAAAATCAACCGCTTTCATTCGTCCGGCGTATATAGTATTAATTACATTTGGAGCCATTTATAACTGCAACAAACAATAAAGTATTTATGGAGGCAAAGTTTTCACCACGGGTAAAGGATGTAATATCCTTCAGCAGGGAAGAGGCATTAAGGCTGGGGCACGATTATATAGGAACAGAACATCTGTTGCTTGGCATCATACGCGAAGGCGAAGGGGTGGCTATGCAGCTTCTTAAATCACTCGGTATAGATGTTCCCAAGTTGCGCAAGTCAATTGAAGACTTTGCGCCCCCTACTTCAAAAAAGATAAACCACCTTGCCAACATCCCATTGGTAAAGCAAGCTGAAAAGGCTTTGAAAATTACATACCTTGAAGCCAAATTCTTTAAAAGCTCGGTTATAGGCACCGAACACCTCCTGCTGGCCATTTTAAAGGACGAGGACAGCGTTGCGGCCAAAGCGCTGAATAATTTCAACATATCGTATGATACCATCAGGCATGAGCTTGAGGTGTATAAGATAAACCCGCGCGCCGAAATGCCGCACACCCCCGCCGACGACGACGATGATGAGGATGAGAGCGGCGGCATGGGCGCAAAGCGCACCCCGTCCGATTCTAAGTCCAAGACCCCCGTGCTCGATAACTTCGGGCGCGACCTTACGCGCATGGCCGAGGAGGGAAAACTTGACCCTATAGTGGGACGTGAAAAAGAAATAGAGCGTGTATCGCAGATATTAAGCCGCAGGAAGAAGAACAACCCCATACTTATAGGTGAACCCGGAGTAGGCAAATCGGCTATAGCCGAAGGGCTGGCTATACGCATTGTGCAGAAAAAGGTATCCCGCGTGCTATACAGCAAACGGGTGGTAACACTCGATTTGGCGGCACTAGTTGCAGGAACCAAGTACAGAGGTCAGTTTGAGGAACGCATCAAAGCGGTGCTGAATGAACTGGAGAAGACCCCGGACATCATCCTCTTTATTGACGAAATTCATACCCTTATCGGGGCAGGAGGCGCTTCCGGCTCGCTCGATGCCTCAAATATGTTCAAACCCGCACTCGCCCGCGGCGAAATACAATGCATTGGCGCCACCACGCTCGATGAATACCGGCAGTATATTGAAAAAGACGGAGCCCTCGAAAGAAGGTTTCAGAAGGTGCTCGTGGAACCTACCTCGGCCGAAGAAACCGTGCAGATATTGAATAATATCAAATCTAAATACGAGGATCATCATAACGTAACGTACACCGACGACGCCATTAAGGCCTGCGTTTACCTCACCACAAGATATATAAACGACCGCTACCTGCCCGACAAAGCCATAGATGCACTTGATGAAGCGGGAGCCAGGGTTCATATCATCAACATTACCGTGCCCCAGCACATCATGGATATTGAAAAGAAAATAGACGAGGTAAAGGATGAGAAAAACAAAGCGGTGCATAGCCAGAAGTATGAAGAGGCGGCTAAACTGCGCGACAACGAAAGGCAGTTGTTCGAACAGCTTGATGTTGCAAAAAAGGCTTGGGAAGAAGAAACCAAAACACATCGCGAAACCGTAAGCGAGGCCAATGTGGCCGAGGTGGTGGCAATGATGACGGGAGTGCCTGTTCAGCGTATTGCCGAACACGAAAGCGCCAGACTATCGAAAATGGAGGAAGAACTGGAGCACAAGGTGGTGGGTCAGAATGAAGCGGTAAGAAAGGTGGTGCGCGCCATACAACGCAACCGCGCCGGACTGAAGGACCCCAATAAGCCGATAGGTTCGTTCATTTTTCTCGGCCCTACGGGAGTTGGCAAAACGCAGCTTGCGAAAATAATATCGCAATATCTGTTCGATAAGGACGATGCCCTGATAAGAATAGACATGAGTGAATATATGGAGAAATTTGCCGTATCGAGGCTCGTTGGTGCGCCTCCCGGCTATGTCGGGTACGAAGAGGGCGGACAACTGACGGAACAGGTACGCAACCACCCCTATTCGGTAGTGCTGCTCGATGAAATAGAAAAAGCGCACCCGGATGTGTTTAACCTGCTTTTGCAGGTGCTCGACGACGGTCACCTTACCGACAGCCTCGGCAGGAAGGTGGACTTCAAGAATACAATAATCATTATGACATCCAACATTGGCTCGCGGCAGCTCAAGGATTTTGGCAGGGGAGTGGGCTTTGCCACTGCTGCTAAGAGCGAGCAGGGCGATAGCCTCGACAAGGGCGTGATAGAAAATGCCTTACGTAAAACCTTTGCGCCGGAATTCATGAACCGTGTGGACGATGTTGTCATCTTCAACTCGCTCACCAAAGATGATATGAACAATATCATAGATATAGAACTTGAAGGCTTGTACGCACGCCTAACGAAGCTGGGATATACAATTAAATTGACAAAAGAGGCCAAGGAATTCATCGTTAACAAGGGATTCGACAGCCAATACGGAGCGCGCCCGCTGAAAAGAGCCATACAGAAATACCTTGAGGACCCTCTGGCCGAGGAAATAGTGAAGTCGAATGTGGGCGAAGGAGATGCAATATCCATAGATTACGATAAGACCAAGGATGACATTAAATTAAAAGTGAGCAAGTCAAAGCCCTCATCCAAAAAGAATAAAAACGAAGAGGAGACAAAATAAACAATAGCATGGTCAGGATACCGGCCCGATGGAAACATCGGGCTTTTTTATTTTACATGCCCGAAGCCTACCCCAAATGCCTTCCGGGGTATAGTGCAGCGCTTTTGCAAAGCAGCAGGTTACATTCCCTATGTGATTCTTATTCCAACCACAAGCAGATCGTCAACCTGCTCCATGCTGCCTTTCCAATCCTCAAATGATTTTTCCAGTTCCTGCTTCTGTTTTTCAACCGGCAATCCGCTTAGCTCCGAAAGTTTTTGCAATACCTGTTTATATTTGAATTTTTTGCCCTGCGTTCCTCCGAACTGGTCGGAAAACCCATCGCTGAACGCATACAGCATATCTCCTTTCTGAACCTCAACTGTATGCAGGCCGAAGGGATCGTTTTCCCTGGGCGAAGCCCCTACGGGCATTTTATCGGTATTAAGTTCTGTTACCGTACCGTTTCTCACCACAACCGGGGCATTGTATGCAGCAGAGTATGACAATAGAACTTTACCGGCGTCATCAGTTTGGGTTTTATTGCCCTTGCCCGCAGATAACGGAACGGGCAGAGAGAGCAATATGCCATCCATACCGTCCTGCGAACCGTCCTGTGAAATATTTTCTATCAGCCTTTTTCTTGCATGGTTGAAGACCTCGTTGGGCTCCGTTATATTTTTTTCGGTAATGGCTTCATAAAGAAATGAAATATTAAGCAGGCTCATGAAAGCTCCGGGTACACCATGCCCTGTGCTGTCGCATACGGCAAGATAAAAGCGATTGTTTCTGCAGGCGGCCCAGTAAAAGTCTCCGCTTACTATGTCTTTCGGCTTGTATAGTATAAAATACTCCTTCAGATAGCTGCCAAGCAGGCGGTCGGAGGCAAGCAGGGCGTGTTGTATCCTTTGCGCATAGGTTATAGAGTCGAGTATTTCCTTCTGTTTCTCCTCCAGTTTGGTTTTCTGAAACTCTGTTTCCGCATTTTTTAACTCTATAATTTTCTTTTGCTGTTTGGTAATCTTCAATGACCGCAGTATAAATGCCGAAAAAATGAGCAGGAGCAACAGTCCGCCGGCAACCGACCAGGTGATTATTTTCTGCTTTCTTTTTTCGGCTTCGGCAATGGCATTTTTCTTCTGCTCGTTTGCATCTTCAATAGCACGTTTTTTATCATATTCAAATTTCATTTCGGCGCTTACCATTTTCTTGGTATTTTCCGTACTCTGCATACTGTCTTTTGCAACCGAGTAGTTCTTATAGGATTCATACGCCTCCTTCCATTTTCCTGTTTTCACATAGATCGCGCTAAGAAGTTTGTTCCATGTTTTCTCGCCTTCCAGATTTTTAATTTCATGAATAATTATAAGCGCCTGCTGCACATATTTTTCTGCTTTAGGATAATTTTCCATTCTAAAATAACACATACCCATGTTTCCGTTAAGGTCGGCAATGGAAATTCTTTCGCCTGTGGCATTGGCAATATCCAGAGCCTTATGATAATAATACAGTGCCTTTGAGTAGTCCTTTTTGTTGGCGTAAATGATGCCAATATCGTTGGCTACCGAGTTTAATTCATATATGTCATTTCGGATCGAATCATTCATGTAAGCTTTCATTAAATACACGAGTGCAGAGTCATATTCGCCCTTTTTAATATACAATGCTCCTAAGCCTGCAAGGGTATTGGCAATACCCGATTGACATTTCATTTTCAAGTTAATTTTCAAGGCTTGCTGCAGGTCTGTTTTCCCCTTGTCGTAATCATTCGTCATGATATAAAGTCCGCCGAGATCATATAGCAGTAAGGAAGTAAGCAGGGAATCGTGCAGTTGTCCGGCGCTGCTAAGCGAGTTTAGCAGGTACCCTATTGCCTGCGGAAAATCCCGCTCCTGTTCGTAAACCGAGCCTAAATGTAAATTAGAATTGGCAACCCCAAACATGTTGCCTTCCATGCGAAAAAAGTTTAGCGCCCTGGAATAGTCAGTTATGGCGGAATCAAATGCACTTATTTTTTTTGCATTTTGGCCTAGGGATGTATATATCTTGGCAATACCGTGTGTATATTTTGCATCTGTAGCTGCGGCAAGGGCTAATTTCCCATAGTAGTTAGACGAATCCGGCTTTCCTGATTCCTGAAAGTAGTTGCAGATTAACAGCAAACGGTTAGCTTTATTTGAGTCTGCCTTGGGGTTCCTGGCTAAAATAGCCTTGATGGAGTCAATACTTTTTTGCGGTTGGGCATGAAGGATATTGGGTAACAGCAGGCAAATGCAGTATATTGCCGCAAGAAAGGGGGGCGTTTGATTTGCCGACTGCCTGTTATGCCTAGCTCCACTCATAGGTAGTTCAGCTTTTTTTAATTTCATATACGCGTATGGTGTCATTGTATTGTTCGAAGAGCAGGTTTTTTTCGACCCTTGCCATACCGGAAAGGCTGTCAGGGAGTGGAGTTTCGTCTTCCATAATGGTATTGAGGTGAAAGGTATGAAGCCTGTTTGATTTTGTATAGTACAGGTCGTTGTCGCGCACCTCAAACGATTTCAGGCCATTTACCGGAATGGTGCGGTAGTATGTGCCGAACTCATCAAATTCAAGAATTCCCTGTGCGGTATCGTTCAGGTAAACGTAGTCGTTATATTCCATAAGCACATCGGGGTCTAAAGGAAAACCGAGGAGCTGCATCAGGTTGCCGGTCTGCTGTTTTATGTTCATATCCAGGCCGAGCCTTACCAATTGCATATTCTGTGCATCATACAGCCACACGCCATTGTCGTGTGAGAGGCAGGCAAGCGTGGTTAAGGGAAAACCCAGTTGTCCAGGATTAATAGGCGATCCGTTCATGCTTAAGGTATTGTCCAGAAACACAACTTCGGGAAAGTTTTTATAGAAGACCATCACCTTCATAGGGTCGGTTACGTCAAGCGATGTAATATCGCCGTACGACCTGTTATCATAGTTGTAAAGCAGTTTTCCGGCGGCATTCAGTTTTTTAAGCGAAGAGTGGCTCCAAACATATACGTTCTGGAGGTTGTCGGTTGTAAAGGCGCTGTGGGCAAGGGGTATTTTTGATTTCAGAAGATAAACTGTCTGACCTGTCTGCATCAGCGATGTCCTTTGGGTATTGGGCGAATATGCTGTTGCAAAAAGTAGTAAAATAGCTGTAACCAAAGCCTTGCCAGACCATTTTTGTCCCAAAACGAATAAATAGACACTCTTATTCACAGTGTTTCAAAGATAACGATTTTAAACTTGCGGTAATAGAGATTGTACCAATCAACCGGCAAAGGTTGTATCTTTGCGTATATAATTGGTGTCCCTTCTTTCCATCACCGCTTTATTTGGTTTGCTTAATATAATTACAATGAGAAAAGTATTCGTTCGATTTTCAGTATTGTGCATTATAGCGATAGCCGCTGCCGGTTATTTCTGGCATTCGTTATTGTGGTGGTATTTACCCGCCCTGCCTCTGATAGCAGTGGGCATCTACGACCTGCGCCAGCCGGGTCACACCATTATGCGCAACTTTCCGCTTCTGGGCAGAATG
>VFSW01015194.1_pt1 | contig 10597 bp, 8 predicted proteins | sample 5358111 | NCBI WGS metagenome assembly VFSW01 (sample SAMN11554181, study PRJNA540505) | mine drainage metagenome | isolation source: sediment from site ElyBrook_90M | place: USA: Ely Copper Mine, Vershire, VT | collected 2017
CCTCCCACGCCTGAGATCACCATCACTCCAACGGAAGCACCTCCCATTCCATGTACGATCATTTTCGATACGGACCGCGACGGCAATCGAGAGATCTATCGCATGGCGCCAGATGGCAGCCAGTTGGTTAACCTCACCAACAATCCGGCGTATGATGTCGAACCTGCCTGGTCTCCGGACGGCAGCCAGATAGCTTTTGTTTCAAACCGTCCCCAAAAACAACAGGAAGGCGGAAATTATCTCTATGTCATGGAGGCTGACGGCAGCAATGTGCGTCAGTTGACGTTTGAAAATGAAAGCGCAAGCCCAGACTGGTCGCATGACGGCAGCCAGATCACGTATTCCAATAAAGGGGATATCTACATAATCAAGGCAGACGGCAGTGGTCAATCAATTAACCTGACCAACAGTCCGGAACGAGATGAGCAACCCACCTGGTCGCCGGATGGCAGCCAGATCGCCTGGTTATCTGGCGATGACGGCAAATGGAATATTTTTGTTATGAACGCAGACGGCAGCCATGTGCTGCATCTGACCGAGAATGGTCAGGCCTACGATGTCACCTGGACGATTGATGGCGAGATATTTTCCCATTGGAATCATCCAGACGGAATTTGTTCAAAATGCGTCATGGGTGCTGATGGTTCCAACGCCAGAGATGCAGGCGGAAAAGGGGAATTACAGCGATTTATGCCTTTCCGGACCCTGGATGGAGATCGGGTCGAATGTATCAGTGGAGACATCAATACAGGAAATGAGGAGATCTATCTCGTCGGTGAAATTTATCCGGATATATTTCTCAACCTCACCAATAACCCAGGCAATGACCGCAACCCAGATTGGCCGGCCAACTGCCTGGCAGGTTTTGAGGGAGTAATCCCTGATGAATCGGCTGTTCCTGAACCTGAGCCCACTGATCCCCAAAATGAACTGGTCTTGGGGTATGCCGGGGATGATCCCTCCCAATGGCAGCGCAAGAATAATTTCCAAAAAGCCTGTGATGAATTGGGCATCCAGTGTGTTTATGGCAAGATCCCTGACCTACTGAATCAAGATGTCAGCGCGATTGTTCTCAATTCCAGCCCGGAAACAATCAAGAGCGATGCCTCTGCAATTCGTGAAGCCAGGGGAAAAGGCATCTCCGTTTTTGTGCTCGATGCGGAGATGGATGGAGATGGTATTTATTCAGTCGTGACTGATCGCAGCGAAATGATGAGCGTTACTCTGAAAAACTTACTTAAGGAAAGTGGGGGGTCGGGAGATTTTGCCTTTTTTGATTTTGATCCAGCCCAAAAAGATACAGCGATAATTCGAGATATTCTCGAAAAAGAGTATCCCAAGATCAAGGTGGTTACAACGGACACCAAAAGATACAACTTCAAAGAGGACGAATATATTTTCAATGACCTGACAGTTGCTTTCCCTGCTCTCAAAGCCGTTTGGACGAATGCCGGGATTAACAGCGTTGTTTTTGGAGTAGTTAATAACATCAGCGACCCAGAGAATTATCCATTGGTCGCCTGTGAACCCACTAAAACCGGTTTATATATTTGGAGCGACCGGGTGGAAGAACATCCTGGATTTCAGTGTGTAGCCGTGAGCAATCCGCCCGGCATCGCCTATGACGCGGTGTATACCGCGTATTATATGGTTAGTGGTGAAAAGATTGATGAATCGACTCTTAAAGGACAATACGGCAATGCTTTCATGGTGGATTTTCCGGTGATCACCAACGAGAACCTTGCCAAATGGATGGACATCATCAATTATGAAAAAGACGATTTTGTCGCGGACCAATTAATGACCCCCGAGGAGATCAAGGACAAGTGGTTTCAATAAGGTGTTAGTGAAATAATAGATTGCATCGGCAGAATAATGATACGACATACAGGTTTTAATTTTTGATTTACTAGAAACCCTACCCCTAGAAACCGGGAATCTTCAAGATTCCCGGAATTAATACCCCTGGTTATTTGAACTTATATAAACATGACACCTCCCGAATTTTATGTTCGGGAGGTGTTGATTTAAGGTATTCGTTTCGTGAGCACCCATTCAGGATATGATCGGATCGATGCCGCTACGATTTAGGTCAAGGAGTATCTTATGGACATAAAACCCATTCGGACAGAAAAAGATTACTAATATGCCCTCAAAGAAGTGGCGCAATTATGGGGTACAACCCCTGGAACGCCTGGTGGTGATCGTTTCGAGGTGTTATTTACTCTGACTGAGGCGTATGAGGAACAGCACTATCCTATTTCACATCCTGATAAAATCTGAACCTGTCGCAAACCACCGCCCTTTAGGGCGTACAGAGTGTCATCCGGTCGAAGCGATTGATTATTATATGGATAGTCGAGGGTTGGATAGCGAGGATATGGAGCAATATATTGGGTCAAGTGGTCGTGTTTCGGAAATTTTAAGCCGGAAACGTCCTCTCACTCTTGCTATGATTCGTAAACTCAACACCGGGTGAGGTATTCAAGCAGAGGTATTGATCCAACCATCAATGCGATAAAAATATTAAATAATGAGCGCTGGCCAAAGGGTGAAAGACTTAAATGGTTGGTTGCGTCGGCTTTTACAGAGAGAATATTGAGACTTAATAAAAACGACTTGGCAATATCAAAATAAAATGCTATAATAGCACTATCATTACCGTGATGTAATCGCCTGGTCGCAACCATCGGCAGCTAATTTCTTTTTTTTGATCCCTAAAGCGACCGCTTGTGAGACTTTTTTTAGTCTTGCATGTGGTCGCTTTTATTTTGTTAATTTCAACCCTAACGGAGGTATATCTTGCGAGACGTCCATCTATCTAGAAAAACCCTGGTGATGCTGGCCGGCATTGTTCTGGTGGTTGTTCTTGGAATCCTGACGATCAACTTTTTGGGAATCAATGGTTCCTCAGCAACACCTACACCTTCATATGATGACACGAAGGCTTCGAATGCAGTCATCGCTGGTGTGGAGGCGTTCTACAACATCAATTATCAGGAAGGAAAAGATACCTGGCTTAATCGCTTCTGTGCAGTCAGCAGCGACAGTGGGTGCCAATTCCTGAAAAGCGGCTCTGCCGCTCTGTGGAAACGCTTTGAAGATCAGCAGACCATCTCCCAGGGCAAGGCGCTACCTCTGGAAAAAGTCCGCGCTAATGCGGATGAGCAGGTTTGGCGAGTCTCGATCACATTAACCCAACCGCTGCCAGGCAGTGAAAAAACCAAGGCTGAAGCCTATGCCCTGGCGGTGCGGGTGAAGGATGCCTGGAAATTCGATCGTTTCCTGATGGATAAAGAAATCCAGGGTCTTAAACAAGGTATGAGCCAGGGACAAAACAAATGAGTAAGAAACCCAGATCAATCTATACACTTTTGCTCGTCGTAATACTTCTCGCCGCCATTACCCCCAGCGCGGCCATGGCCCAAGGCCAGGATCCCTGGGGAGAGGTGTTTGACTCCAACGGCAACCTGGTTCCCGGGATCATCGACCTGGGGGTGACGACGGAAAATCCATCCTGGATGAATGTCGAACTGCCCTTCAATCAATCCTTAAGCCTGGAAGCCAACTACCACCGGTTTCAGACGGAAAGCGGCAATATTGTCATCTTGCCATCCGCATCGACTTTATTTTTTATGGCGATGAATCCACAAGAAAGCGGTCTTGCCAATTCGGTGGGTATGGTCGGAAATGGATATGCTGGCATTCTCACATTCCTGGGGGCAGTTGCCGGAAACAGTATCGATTGGAATAGTCTGCAACAATCTCATCCGGAATACAAGCAACCGGCGGATTTCTGGAATGCAGTCATCAGCGGACAGGAGAACGTATGGACCTGGTTTTCAGGTTTTGGTTTTATCACCAACTTGCTCTCGATGTCCTGGAATGACGCTGCTCTGCGAACTGCTTATTTGATGTACCTGAATGGCGCTAAAAATTGCGCAGCGATTCCCGGGACTTGTTCCGGTGTGGCTACCCCACCGCCTCCGCCCAAACAATGCCCGGACACATCAATATCCGTTCAACAGCCGACAGCAACCATTCAAAAGATTGCTCCCAATAATCCATTGGTGATCGGGCAGGATACTCAGGATCGTCGCGGAGCAGATATTCAAGTTTCCATAACAGTCCCGCCCGTAATCTTTACCTGGTATGAGCCAGTTTATGAGGACCATGAAGTCTGTACGACACCGCTTGACGGTGGAACACCTACCTGTACGACCGAGTCGGTTTTCAAAGAGTGCAGGCAGCATGTCGAGCATCTGCGGGATGCGGTGGTATCTGTTCAAGCGACTGCGTCTCTCAGTGGTGACAGTAAGGCCTGGATCCAGAGCCAATTGGGGCAAACCCATTATGGCGCTTTTATCCATCAGGAAAGCTTTACCCTGATCCCCGGTTACGGAAACTGGTCGGGTGGATGTGATGGTGGTGGAACCTGTCGGGCAACCGGCATGGCACTGCGAGTCCCCTTTGCCGACCCGGGCACCTTTGTCCTTGCCATGCGGGGAGTAACAAAAGGCACCAGCTTTATGGGAATGCCGATCACCCAACCGCGCAACCTCAGCGCGGATGGAACCTTAAAGGTGTATGTCACTCTGCCGGCTCTGGTGCCATAAATGATCCGCACAATTTTCGGAATCCTTGCCGCAACTGGTTTGGTGGCGTTTCTGGGCCTATTGGGTTTTGGCGCTCTCCTCATCCTGTGTACACAGGGTGAACCGGATGAAAAATAACTTTTAAAAGCGATGAACGATATTTTTGTCCTCCTCGGCGATTTTCTGACAGCCCTACCGACTTATTTGCTCAATGGTTTGTTGGTCAGCGGCTACTGGTTGATTGACGTTGCACCGGCGCTCTTGAGCATCGGATGCGCGGCTCTGATCGCCTTTCTGATCGACCAAAATATCCAAAATCGCGCCATGTTTCGACCCGGGCGTGGAGGTAGGGAGATCGCCTCTCCCGACCCTCACACCGCCCAGGTGATGACCATTACGGTTTTGGTAATTTGGGTTCTATGCCAATGGGGAATGGGCGCTCCCGTGCCTTGGATTGGAGCGGCGATGTGGCTTTTTGGGGCAATCGCTTTATTGGTCGTACACACTCAGGAACCGACCATCCTCTGGAACGTGAAATCCGGGATCGCCATTTATGCTCTGGCCGTGGTCGGTAGCCGCCTTTACCTGGCCTATACCGCCCAACTATCGGCGGAACAATGGGCGGCCTTGATCGGTTCGGCGGAAAGTGCGGCATCGGTGATCTCCAATACACGCGGCAATGTCACCACGATCATTCTGTGGGCACTGTGGCTGGTTATTCCCCTCGGCTATTTTGCCATGCTGCTTCAACAGATCTTTCTCAACCCGATGTCTCTCGTCAATCCGATGGCGAGTATGCAGGAACTCTTACAACGGTATCGGGTAAGGCGGTAGGGTAGCAAATGGAAACGGTACGACTGAATGCAGTCGTTTCGTTGGATTTTCTACTCTATCCCGTTATGGATGAGTGGCTAAATTTTTTTCAACGCAGGCTGGTCAATCTATATCTTGAACGTCAGGAGGTCAAATATGAAAGAAATTGTGGAAGGGTTACGCGGTCCGGCTTTGGGTGTGGCCTTTGTGATCATTGCTCTGGCCGGAACCATCGTCGTTGCTGCTTTTGCGGCTCTGGTAGCTCAAATGAGTTTGCTGTTGCGGTTACGGCCCCGGGAAACCAATCCCAACACGCAAACGAACAACGGTTATCGGGTTGCCGAATCTCGCCAATCCTCACCCTCTACGCCTTATCGCTCTCCAAAGGATTCGGGGTTCGAGCATACAAGCGCAGATGTGATAGAGGGTGTTTGGTGGCAAGTGCAGTAAAGCGATCCGTTCATCCTGAACACAGGGCATCTCTTGCGCAAGCAAGGGGTGTCTCGCAAGCTCACCAGGCTTGCCTGGCGATCTGACGAGACATTCTGGAGATATATGGCAAATATTCTGAACGACATCTCTCGCAAAATACCATGGATTTGGTCATCCAAACCCCTGACCATTCCGGATGATTTACGCATCCAGCAAGCCGGTATTCAATTCGATCCAGACCGTCATGAGCTCCAATATATCTGGCTCAATATGGTGGAACAGGAAGCCGGGCAAATCTACAGCGGTTATCGAATTATTCGGCTTTTACAGCTCAAGTACATTCCGATGGATGTTCGACGGGATGCCGGATTATTGCAAAAGATGCGTACGGCGCTGCGTGGTGTTTATGGTGCCGGTGTCAACCTGGTCTACCTCGCAGCCGGCATCTTTGACCCGGCAATTGGGATTGTGCAGTGTTATGGGGTGACTTCCTTTGCTGAGACACGTGATTCGGCTGCAGAGCGTTCACGACGTGACCTGGCAGTGCTGAAATCCACCCTGGCCGGAGCTTACCGTCAGACCCGCCTGGAACCACTGACGGTTGAAATTGCGGAATGGATTGTCAAAGCGCTCCAAACCATGCCATTCCCGATCGTTACCGTCGGGCATCCGGACCCTCGCGAAAATGCGCGCGGAGGGGATTCAAAACTCAATGATCCCCTGGCGGGATCCACTCAATTGCAGCAGTTCTCCCTGCAACAAAACGAACTGCTCTTTCGCGGGATGAGCAGCCTGCGGGAAGAATTTCTGCTCATGCTATTGGCCAACCATGTCTGTCTGGAAGATATTGCTACGATGTTGGCAGCCCAGGCGGAAAACACGTCGGTCTATGCCTCGCGTCAGATGGGCGTTCGGGCCGCTTCGTTTGGTGTTAGCCTACCTGCGATCCTGACAGGTGGGATGTCTGAGAATGCCTCCAATTCATATGGCACCAACCATTCGACCGGTTTGGCTCAAGGGCAGGGTTCTACGGACGGTGTGGCGGATACAACCGGCCAGGCACACACGATTGGGCATGCCAGCACAAGCGGCTGGACACACACGGTCGGCGTGGCAGAGACGAATGGCACCGGACAGGCTAATACCGTTGGAGTCGCGGAAACGAACGGGGTGGCCCAGACGCATGGGGTAACCGTAACCGATGGATCTTCCCATACCGACTCGTCCAGTTCGGGCACATCACATTCGGATAGTTCGGGATACGGTGTCACTGGCGGACTGGGCGGCAGTATTGCGCCGGCAGGCGTAGGGATCTCCGGAAACGTGGGCGGAAATGCCAACTGGGGTAGCTCGGACGGCGTCACCAGCAGCGCTGGATCTGCGGACAGCACGTCACATTCCGAGTCGGTCAGCGATGCAAATACCACAAGCCATGCAACCACACACAGTCAGGCGCAAACCAATTCTGCCAGCCATTCGGTCACCCAGTCCGAATCCTGGTCAACTTCCGGGGCAGAGACGGACTCGGTCGCGGATACCAACAGCGCGGCTTCGACCAAAAGCCATGCCGATTCGATCAGCACAACCCGATCCCAAGGGGACGCCACTAGCGCTGGTCAGGCGATTGGGCGTGGCCTGTCGGGTGGAATGAGTGTCGGAGTAGCCCCTTCCTTCTCATTATCTAACAGTTATCAATGGCAGGAAGATCCTTACATTCTCCTGACTCACATCATGCGTACCCAACAAAAATTGTTGGATATTGCCAGCAAAGAAGGTGCTTATTACACCGACGTGTATGCCTTAGCGCGCAGCGAACAGGGAGCAAAATCGTTGATCGGTTTGATCCCGGAAGCGTTTCATGGGACAGAGGATGTTGTCACCGGTGTTCAGGCTCGCAATCTGACGGAAGAAGAAAGAGCCTACATTTTGTTGCATGCACGGGCGTTTACGCCGTCAACCCGGGTCGAATCCATTCCCGAGGTAATGAGCGGCTACGCTGACTCAACCTTGCTGACGATGCTTCAGGTGGCCGCTTACACCGCTCCGGGAATGTACGAACATGGCACTGCCCTGACCGTTCAGGAAGAGACGCCCTCATTTGCTTTCTATCCCAATATGGCGGGGAATGTTGTGCTGGGTCACCAGTGGTCGAGTGAGACAGGTGAGTTGACCAATGTCTTATTAAACCTATCTCAAGATCGTCATTTCCATACTGCCTTTGTAGGTGACACGGGTTTTGGCAAATCGATTGCCGCCGAACGCCTGGCGTTTGAGACTACCAAGCAATGGCGTTACCGGACGATCGTTCTGGATTTTGGGCAAGGCTGGCGTAAGGCGCTGGATTGGCCGGGGATGGAAGATCATGTCGATATTCGTCAACTGCATCCCGGTGCCCTGCGCCCGTTACGCTGGAATATCCTGCAGATTCCCAAAAGAATAGAGGCCGGTCGGTATCGCACGATGTTGGCGGAATTGTTTGCCAATGCCGGTCGTATGGGACCGCGCCAGTTGGGTTTTATCCGCCGGGCATTGACGGAAATTTATCAAGAGCATGGTGTATTGACCGGTGACCCGGCTGTTCAGGCCGAACAGGTCAAGAAAATCATTCCAAAACAAGGTGCAGACTGGGTCAATAACATATGGGCTGTCGTCCAAAACGAAATAGAAGCGCAAACGATCAACGCAATGCGTTCCGAATATGGTCTTTCTGGAGATATCGGCGTTGGCGCAAAATTATCGTATTTAGAACCGCTCGATTTGCAGGCGCTCGCCATTCATAGAAGTAAACGGGTCAGTATGGCGGATGTTATCGAACGGCTTGGACAGTACAAAGAAAAAATGGGTGTGGGCGATATGGCCAGCCGGACCAGCCTGGAAGGTGTCCTTTTGCGCTTGGAACAGTTTGCGGAAGGGCAAATGGCGCGCCAATATGGTGCCGGTGAGGACGTTCTGGCGGTGGAAGATCTGGGGTTACTCGGTTCGTCCGAATTTCCCTGGGGCATCACAGTCATCGAAGGCGGTTCGGAAATGGATGAGTACCCCAAGGCGGCATTACTGTCCTTGTTGGCCAGCATCCTTTATTTAGACGCCGTGGCGCGCCGGCGTGAAGCCCTGGACGGGGCGCATCACTTCCCGCCTTTGCAGATTTTCTTTGAGGAAGCCAATAAAGTTCTGACCGGTGTATCGAGCGGTGCCGCCTCCGACCAGGGTTCCAGTGAAGGTAATGGGGTCAGCCACATCTTTCAATCCATGTGGCGGGATGGCCGTAAGTACAGCATTTTCCTGCATCTTCTAGCGCAGACGGTTAGTGAGCTGCCCTCCGGAATTCTTTCATCCTGCGCCAATGTTTTTGTTTTCCAGACGAAAGATCCCAAAGACCGTGACCTGATCCTCCCGCACCTGGGACGTTCTGAAAAAGGTTTGGTCAACACTGAATACAAACGCTACCTGGCGCGGGTGCCCAAGACCTACGCCGTTGCCAAATTTGGTTACACCGATGATGTGCATTTATTGGAACCGGTCCTGATGCGACCCTTGATGATCGCCTGTCCGGAACCATCGGACGAGGAAATATCCAATCGTCTGCGATTGTTATTTATTCACACGCCAGATATCCAGAATTCCCCGGATATTCCGGATGACATTGAAGAATTACCTGATCTTGAATAGGAGAAAAATACATGGAGCCTAAAAAACGTTCCCCTCTTGTTGCCATCGTCCTTTCGGTGGTCATCGGCCTGATGGTCTTTGCCCTCTTGAACGGCGTCATCCGACCGACCCAGGTCGTGGTGGCCAAAGTTGCCATCGCTCCCGGTACGATCCTGATCGATCAACTGGTCGAGTTGCGCACCATCCCGATGGGCGCAAAACCCGCCGATGCCCTAACCAAAGTGGAAGATGCGACGGGGAAGATGCTGGCGGTCGGTCGCGCTCCGGGCGACATGGTCGTCCAGGCGGTGTTGGGTGAAATTGCCGGCGCTGGCATCCCGGCGGAACTGCCCGAAGGGCACGTAGCCCTGGCGATCCACGTCGACCAGGCCAGCGGCGTGGCCGGGCTGCTGCGCCCGGGGCAATCGGTGACCGTGATCGGGATGCTCTCCCCGGATCTGCTCAAGAACAACCCGATCAGCGTAGTGACCGGTCCCATGACCGATTTCGGTATGCCTACGCTTTCCCCAACCCGAATTCCTGGAATGCCGCTGCCTTCTCCCACTCCCACACCGACCCCCGCACCTCCCTCATCACCGCTGGCCAGGCTGGCGGTAAACGGTCTGCGGGTCCTGATGGTGCCTCAATCTTTCCGCTATGAAGAAGTTCCGGCAGGCGCTTCACAGGACCAAATGTATTCCTCCGCGGGGACTTCGATGTCGGCTCAAGAAGGCAGCGTGATTGTGCTGGATGTTCCTACTACCAAAATCGAGGTCGTTCCAGGTTTGTGGACGGATGCGGCGTCGCTTCTTGCGGCACTCGACCAGTACGGCTCGGTGCATCTGGCGCTCGAACCGGCCGGCGGCCTTAACTTCAAGTCCAGCGACCTGGTGACGCTCAACCTGGGCGACCTGTACGAAGTGCTCAATGACAATCGCGGTAAAAAATAGAAGCGCAGCATGACGGACGCATATCCTAACAGCAAGGTCTCGGTCATGCTGGCCGGGCCAGGGCATGAGGTGGTGTATTACCAGATGCAGCCACCCATGTTGGCCGACGCGCGCTTCATCGTTGCCGGTCACGCCACGCAATGGTCGATGTTTGAGACC
>VFSW01015195.1_pt1 | contig 10596 bp, 9 predicted proteins | sample 5358111 | NCBI WGS metagenome assembly VFSW01 (sample SAMN11554181, study PRJNA540505) | mine drainage metagenome | isolation source: sediment from site ElyBrook_90M | place: USA: Ely Copper Mine, Vershire, VT | collected 2017
CTTGAAAGAAGGGATGGCGGTCCGCCTCGCGCGATTCTCATAGAATCGCGTTGAGATGCGGGGCCAATGACCCTTTTGGGAAGTAGCGGCGCTCCAGTGACTACTCAGGTCCAAAAGTCATTCCTCCCTCGCCCACCTTATCCGGGTGAATTCGTGAGCCGGTCGGTCCTAGAAGCTGGTGCGGGGATTGGCGGGGCTCATCGCGATTTCCTCCCGTGCTCGATTGTCGTGGCGAGCCGCAACCGAAAATCGAGTCAGGATGGTTAAAGTTGCGCCGCGGCCTGTCGGATAGCGTTCAGGATGAAGATGAAATGTCCGGCGTGGGCCACGGTTTCGAGCACCGCAACCTGCTTCAAGATCTTCAGTTCGCCTTTGGTGATCGCATGACGCCTGAGCAACGCTTGGTTTGATACGAACCGCAGCCAAGCGCCGTCGCCTTTTTTGGCCGAAGGCCGATCGCCTTCGACTATTTGCTTGACTTCCGGGTGCGCGAGAATGAGCAGTTCTTTGGCGTCAAGTCCCAAGGTTTCGCTCAGCCGATTGATCAGCGCAATCGACGGGCGGCGGCGAGCGTTCTCAATATACGCGACATGGCTGGCTTTGATGCCGACTGCGCTAGCCAGATCGCGTTGCGTCATCCGGGCCTCATCACGCGCCGCTTTGACGACAGAGCCGAGCGTTCTTTTGGTCATTGTTTAACTCTCCCCCCAAATTTGTTTTCGCGATAGTCCTTATCCCTGTTCGTAAACGGTTCTTCAACGGGAGCATCGAATTTGTTCTTTGGCAACCTCGCTATCACCTTCCGACTGGGAGGGATTTCCTGAAGTTAACTTGGATTTTCCTCACGACGGCGGATGCCAAAGCTACTCCCGACAGTCGCAGGATGGTTTGCCGCGCATCCACCAGAAAGTGTTTTTGCGACCGTCGATGACGTGCCGCCAGCCGGAGTATCGGCAATCTGTATCTCGGCAAGTCCCGTCCTGGTGAAGCCAAAGTTGCCCCATCCCGGCATGAGGTCTGTTGCTCGCACGAAAAGTCTTTTTGCCGCAGTTCGGGCAACGTTCGAACACTCTCGTTGTCGTTGTCACCGGGATCGCTATTCTTCGCGCCGATTTTTGGGCGGCATTCCCACGATCAGACTTGCCCATATGGTCGTCGGAGAACGAGTCAGTGAGCTGATCTGCCGTGATAGGTCGTTGCTAGATCGAAGAAATTGCCTTGCCCAGAAGGGCGGTGGCGCGACCGAGCTTAAGTCGCCTGCTTCCTTCTCTCTGCCCAGTGTTTTTTCATCATCTCAGACAACCGCTTCCTTCCCGCTGGGGTTAGACCACCGCCGCGCTTCTTAGCGGTTGTCGGTTTAGCCACGGCGATTGCCTTATTCGATTTAGGAGCTGACTTTGCCTTGCGCATCGCCCAGCGCGCTTTCATTGCTCGCGGCAATCGTCTTCTCCCCGCCGGTGTGATACCTCCGCGGCGCTTAGAGGAGCGACGATTACCGCCTTACGAGGCCGCACGCGTGTTCTGGTCAAGCCAGTTCCATCGAGCGGAGCGTTGATGGCGCTTCCGATTCGATTCTGCACAAGTGTCTCGGTTCTGGGTAATCAGCAGACGGTCGCCTCGATAGCCTGGAATGGAAAGGGCAAGGTCACTTGGCGCGAGCGGTTCCTGGCCGAGATGGATGCGGGGATTCCGTGGCCGCGGCTGCTCAGGCTGATCGAACCGCACTACCCGAAAGCCGGACAGGTTCGCCAGCCGCTGGGACTGGAGAAGATGCTGCGGATTTACTTCCTGCAGCAGTGGTTCAACCTGTCGGACCCGCAAGCGGAAGACGCGATTTACGACAGCGAGTAGATGCGGCGCTGTGCACGGGTCGAGTCGCGACCATTAGCAAGTCTCCACTCCGTCATCCCGTTCTGCCAAAATCAGCACGCCACATACAAGCTCACCTCGCCCGCTGCGACAAGATTGTTCTATGAAGAACAGATAGTCTTCGCCACTTAGCGGACAGATTGCTAAACTCTGCGTGCTGGATTCGGCGTGTTCCTCTCGGCGAGGGGGCATTCCTTGGCTGTATACCAGCGATTCGCCTAACAACCGACCAACTCTGTTGCCACCTCATTGGCCAGTCGTTTCCGAAGGCTTCGCGCTGTACGACGAAACCGATCTCGGCCAGAGAGGAAGCTATGAAAACCGTCAACACTCTCGGAACGCATCTCTTCGCAGATGGCGCTACACCCCAGGTAATCCACCAAGACGGGCGTACAATTCATCATCACCGCTGCGTTCGTTGCGGGCGTGATTTCGCGCAGGGGATGAACGGCGGCGGATGGCAAGCAGTCTACGTCGGCCTTGTTCGAATCGAGCTTCTTGTCGACACCGTGACCGACCAATGGCTCGCAGAGCGGTGTCCGGGGGAGCCTTTGTCTACCCGCGAAGCTTACTCATCGGACAGTCGCGTTTTTCCGAGTCGGGGTTCGCCGTAAATCAGGAGCAGGTGGGCGTCGCGATCGGCACCGGACTCGCAAGCCGATACGTTCACCTACGAGCTTTTCGATCGGGACGCCGGATGGGCGTCAGAGTTTTATGGCCTGCGAGGCGCTCGACCTTCCATTCTTTGAATCCACCACCCTTCTCCATTGGTGTCGCCATGCCGTCCATTTCAGTTCGGATTTTGTCTTCTGTCCGAGCATCTGGAAGGCGAACCGGTTATGAGCCCACTCGGCTCCTCATGGTGCCGCTTTAAATCGACTCTATCGATCAGGGAACAGGTTTCAACAGGACCGCTTGCGCGGTCATTACCGGCTGCGAGCGGGACGAGGTCGCCATTGCAACAGAGGTTGGTGAGGCGGTCCCTTGCGATGGTGCGGCTAGGTCGCCAAACGCCAGCGTGAAGCCTTCGTTGCCCGACCTATCATTCGCGCGCTGAGCTATCCCACTCGGCTCGATGATGGTTGGGGCAACAAAATTCTGCGAACCATAGAAGTAGACCTGTAATTCATTGCTCCCAGCCGGGCTCAGTGAGGGAGCCGCATCGGAGAGCGGAGAAGGACCCGCCGCGGTAGCACCGGAAGACTGGTCAATCGGCGATATAGAGGCTCCGCGCCATGCCCCCATCACACCCGCAGCGTATTGCAAGACTATGTTCCAGCTATAAGAGCTGGGTTCGCTTCCTCCAGCGATCCTGAAGTACAGCCACGAAGTCATCTTGTTTCCGTTGTTCACCGAATCATGGCGAATGGGGTTCCAGCCCGTCGGTGCGGCTGGGTTGTTGGCTCCGGTCGCATCGTAAACGACGATCTGCGCGAGAAGCACGTCGCCCGCCATAACTCCCGATGGCCGGCCTACAGATATGGTAGTAAGCGGCCCAGCCGAGTCGGCCAGCGGACCTTGGCCCACGAAGCTCACGGTTGAAATCGGCGTCGCAGCGGCGGTCGGGGTCTGAGTTGCGGTGGGTGTGACCACCCCGGTCTGGGTGGCGGTAGGGATCGCGGTGCGCATCGCAGTCGGGTTGACGGTTGCCGTGGCAGTAGTAGTTCGAGTTGCCGTCGCGCTCGCGGTCGGCGTTCCAATTAGAGTGGCGGTTGCACTCGGGGTCGGCACGACCGCATTCGCTGGCACCAGCAAAATGGCCTGCCCGGTCATCACCGGTATGCCGGCAGAAAAAGTGCTTTTCGCGATATAGCTCGGCGAGGGGTTTCCTCCAAAGGGCGCTACCAGGTCGCCAAACGCCAACGCGAAGCCTTCCTTGGCGGACCGGATGTCCGCGCGCGAGGTTATCGCGGCCGGCTCAGTGATGGTTGGCGCGGAGGAGCTTTGCGATCCATAGAAGTAGACCTGCAATTCGTTGTTCCCAAGGGGCGTCAGCGAAGGTGCCGCGTCGGAAACGGGATTGGGACCGGCGGCAGTTGCTCCCGAGGACTGCTCGATCGGCGATGCCGAGGCGCCGCGCCATGCGCCCATTATCCCGGCGGCGTATTGCGGGGCGATGTTCCAGGTATAGGAGCCGGGTTCGGTACCTGTGGCGACTCGGTGGTACAGCCACGACGTCATCTTGTTGCCGTTGGTCACAGAATCGTGACGGATGCTATTCCAGCCCGCCGGTGCGGTTGGCACGTTGGAACCAGTCGCGTCGTAAACCAAGATCTGCGCGATGAGTATGTCGCCCGCCTGAACTCCTGCGGGTCGGCTTACGGGTACGTTGGTAACAGCCTGTGCGAAGTCCGCCAGCGGGCCCTGAGCAACGAAGGTTATGCTGGATGACGGTGTCGCAGTGGGGGTCGCAGTCAGAGTTGCGGGTGATGTGGTGGTCGCCGTAGGGGTCGGCGTCACTACGGAGAGGTTCACGGGCTGGGAGGCAATGCCGTTGGCTACAACAACGATGGTGCTGGAACCGCCTTCGATGCCGGTTGGTACATCGAAATTCGTTGAGACCAGTGCGGTGCCGGTGGCGACGCCCATAGTGCTGTGTCCGTGAGTGCGTGCGTAAAATACGTGACCGCTGGCGTTGTTGGTGATGCGCACCAACGGATAGTTGGTGGCGTTCTGCGATTCGTCACCAAAAGCCGTGCCTTGCGATAGCCCGTTGAATTGAGTTCCCGTGATTGGATAGGTTGCGCCACTACTGACAGTTGCCGGGGCAGAGGTGATCGTAGGAGCCCACGATGAATTGTATGAAGATCCGGGAGTGTAGAGTTCCACCGTGGTCGAGCCATCCACAAACATGACCTGGCCAGTCGGCAGCACTAACAGGCTGGTGAAATAACTGGCATCGTCGTTAGCGTGTGAAGGTGCTGGAACACTGTTCAAGCTAAGGCCGTCGAATTCAAAATATTGTAAGCCAGAGCCAACGGCCCCGGGGCTGGCGCCGAATAACACGTGACCGTTGGGCAGCACGGCGCCGGGTCCGTCTTCGATATGCAACCCCGACGGAATATCAGGACCTACTGTCCAGGTGTTGGTTGAAGGAGTGTAAATGGCGGTAGAGCCGTTTGCGCCCAAGGCGAAAACAGTTCCGTTGGGAAGAAGCAGATCCGGACCGATCTCGCCGGGGGGATAGTAGACCGGTCCACCGGGAACCTGAATCGGGTCGGAAGTGGTAGGCGTGTGGAGGTCGACGGGAGTCGAGCCGGCACTGACCCAAGCCGAAATGGACGGAATGAATCGCTCCGCATTCGGAGCATTCTCGACGTCCAGGGTAAACACACTTCCGTCGGGCAGCAGAACCCAACCTTCTTCGGAATTGAAGCCGTCTAGCTTGCCGGTTTCGTTAACCGCGGTCCAAGTCAGCGTGGAAGGATCGAGAACCGCCATGTTCTGGTCGAGTTTGCTGCCGATAAGGAATGTACCGTTTGGCAGCACGATCGCCGGTGCATCGCCCACATATTTGATGTTCGGCGGCGTGGGAAGCGGGGTCCAGGTATTGGCGATGGGATCGTAGATGGCGCCGGTGTTAGTCAGTACAAACGGACCGTTGTTGTACTCACCGCCAACGACAACGACACGCCCGTCCGGAAGGACGGCGGAAGCATAGGCATAGGGTGCATAGCCACTGGGGAAACTGGCAATCTGCGACCAGGAGCCATTCACATAGCTGCCGAATATGTCGGGCGTGAGTTTGACCCAAGTGCTGCCTGATTGGCAGATGGCTGTCCCGTCGGTTAAAAGCAGGCAAGGGCTGACTCCGGTGCTGGGCTGGTTTTCGAGCGCGGTCCAGGATTGGGCCGGCGCTGCAATTGGCGAGAGTAAGACGATCGAGAAAACGAGCGCCGCGAATCGTTCAGGCACTTTGGTATTTCCAAAAGATAGTATTTCCGACCAGCGGGTACACGAGTTCGTTTGCGAATGCATTTCGAGCACAGGACGAAGATGGATGGAGCGGCCATCCCGGTGGCTGGTCAAAACCGGTTAGCACCGCGTTCGCCGCATAACTCTGTCGGATGGATTTTCAGTCCCGCACTTCGACAAGCGCATGTGAATCACCCCCCGCCGAACCGGACCGCGAGAGTATCGCGCCAATCAACTTGGCATGGCAAGCGTCATCGGAACCTGTCTGCGGTACCGGCGTTCCGCCAATGAATGGCGTCATTGTTGCGCCACAGCCAGCGCGGTCGCTCAGCCGCGTGACTCGTGCGATTTTGGTTCACGCCGTTACGGTCATTTACGAATAGTTTCTAGTGGCCTGTAACGCTGAAACTGGTAGCATTACGCCCCGTACATGAGATAGTCATAGTGCCAAGCTGCTTGAGTTCGGAGCGCCCTTACGATATTCGAGGCGATACCAATTTCACTGATACAGGCCACTAGTAACTGCGTCTGAGCAAAACCCCCGCGCGAGTTCCGCCTATTGATTTCGAAGAATAACCAGCGGTGTTTTTTTAACACGAATCGATAGCGAGGCGAATTATGGCCCAAATCATTGAGTAAACCGGTATCGTTAGAACAACGTTCTATTATTATGGCGGTTTAGTTTGGTTTATAAGAAAATTGTATATCGACAGAAACGCCGCTTCTGCAATCCGTGAATGGGTCGGAACGATTGGATACGGATCATCGTGCGCTACTGGAGTTGGCGCTAAGAGTCGATTGCGTAAAAGTCTTAGATGGAGCGGCCGAACTCGAAGCCGACTAAATCAGTCCTCGCGAGATTTTTTCCCTGTTTTGGGATGGCCCGCCGCAGCCTTAAGCTTGCTTCGCAGTTCGTATACGGATTGCCGTCCCCGATGTCGCCGAACCCGGTTCACCGCAAGACATTTGGGCGAGCAGGCGCCCTTGTCGATTCGCCAAGCGACGAAAAAGGTTCCGCAAATTGGACAGCACTTAAAGCGGCGGATATCGTGGCCTTTAATGGCATTGCGAAAATCGTCGAGAAACAACTCCGAACCGAGCGGTTCGACTTTTGGCGTACAAAGATAATCAATCTGCGTTGCTGGTATCTCGATGAAAAACTCAGACATTTTTCGGCTCTCATAGGATCTCGACGCGTCCGTCAACTGTTTCAGGCAGGTCCTGCTAGTGAAAAACAGTTCATAGAGGTATAGAGCCTCGTCTTTTTTGTCACGGAAGGTCGAACGGCGCTTCCAGGTACTTCCCCTGAGAACGCCTCCAGGAAATTTTCTTTTGAAACGGGCCGAGACGGTTTTTAGTAAGCCCTCGAGCATCGCGTGTGGCGGTCCAATTCGGTATGGTTGACCGGTATCGGTCGTACCCGTGAGCGTCTTATTCCTCGCTTTGACGGGGTCTCCATACATGGAGAGTACAAAACCCGCAGATAGGGCGTTTAACACGGGTGCTTTGCGCGCGCCCTCAGCAGGCGATATTCCACAAAGCTCATTGATGGTGGGCAATTCATTCTCTGCGATTTCGTGGCGATCAACGAGATAAAGAATCTGGGGTTCGCGCGTCGTTTCCGCCGTCGGCATTCTGATTTTTGAGGGAATTAAATTCGCCAAATTGATAAAAAGCTGGAGATCGCTGTAACGTTTAGAGGCCTTGCTGGAACGCGATTGCTTGGAAATGGGATTGGTCACGCGATTGACAATAGGCCGTATTGCGCAATGATATCAACACATTCGAGGGAAGAGCTAATCGTACTTCACGCGCCTTGCGCCACAGCTCTAAACGTATCAGACTTGAACCGGAGGACGACGATTTTTCCAGATTAGCTCGGATGGTCCGCAGCATTGGTTGGTTTCTCTCAGGTGTTTCTTAACGCAGCGAATAGAAATCGCTGACCGGGTGCTACGAGACCGAGCGCTCCTCATTTGGCGCAGGTGTCTAAGGAGGTTTAGGCGGTTCTTTAAATGTTAGGGGGCGAAAATGGGGAGTCGAAACTCAGACGGCACTTATCGGTCTTCGAAGGTGGCTTGCCAATCGACCGCGCGGAGTCAAATCGCGCGCTGGGTCGAGAAGATGGCGGAGGAGTTAGTAGTTCTCGGTTTCTCGTTCTCGAAAGCCGCACGTGAGATCGGGCGGGCGGCTCGCGGAGAGACTACTTCAGCGGTTCCGTTACCGGCGGTGGCGTTTCCACAGGGCTTTCGGATTAGCACGCAAGCGGCCTATCAAGCGTATCGGCGCGCTTCCGATCGAGAGCCGAAGCTGACTGCGAAAGAATGGAGGGAACTGGACTATCGACGGTGCGAAGCATCGCGATTGGCGGTGCAGAACAAGGCGCTGGCTGGCGACATTAAAGCGAACGACCTGTTGATCCGGATTCAGGACCACGAGGCGAGTAGTAACGGGTACAAGGCGCCGACTAAAGTGCAAGTTAAAGCTGAGGTCGATCCCGAAGAGGTACGGCGACAGGAGGACGACGAGGAGGACATCGAAATCCTTCGTATGATGACCCCCGAAGAAAGCGCAACGGTGGGGCGGATAATGGCCGACGCGCGGCAACGGTGGGAAGACAACAAGAGGAACGGGAAGAAGCCATGATCGCGCGGTCGGTTTGAGCCGCGCGGTGGGGACCAGGAATGCGCGCTTGATACCTGAGGCCGCTGTGGCCCAGACGACAAACCGGGATTGGGATGATGCTGACCTCGGCGACCCCCGGTTAGGCGGTGTGGAGTGATGCGGATGAAGACGGTGGAAAGTTACCTGGCCCTGGATATTGTCCAATTGAACAATATTTTTTTCTATCCCGCTGGCAAAGCTAAACTGACTTTTAGCCGTGGAGGCGAGGAGATCGCCTCGATTTCGGTCGCGATTCTGAATCGCGAACAGATTGTGCTGAGGTACATATATAATCAGTCGGAACAGATAGCGGATCCGATCGATGTTGCATACAGCCGGTATAACTTCGGCGGTGAGCGACGATGGTTCATTTGTCCGGGATGCAAGAAGCGCAGAGGGATTCTCTATTGCGCGCGCCTATTTCGCTGCCGAGTTTGTTTGGGTCTCGAATATCCGAGTCAGCGGGCAAGCTCGCTTGAGCGAGGGATGAGTCGAATCTCCAAGCAGCGTAGAAAGCTGGGTGGGAGTGGGTCGCTGGCAGATCCATTTCCGCCCAAAAAAAAGCGCATGCGTTGGGCGACATACTTGAAACTATTGGAAAATGACCAACGCGATTGTGAACAATATCTCTCCGCCTCGGTTGCAGCGCTCGATCGGCGCTTGGCGGCGCTTTAAAAATGCTAGACGAGTGCGACTTCAGTCGGCGTTGATCAGGCCGGGATTGGACATTGCCCCGCCAGAGGCTGGCGTGACCATTTGCGATGTTATGACTTAGAGATGTCATCATCATCTCTCGGTGATCACCATCCAGCGATCGAAATCGCGAGCGATTGTGGCCGTTCGCGGGCCTGCCGGGCTTGGCGATGCGGCCGGTCCAGTTGACGACAAAACCGGTCGGGAACTTAGACGAAATCTGGCGGTGGTGCCGCTCGCGGGAACGTGTTCGGTCGTCTTAGAAGCCAGACCGCGCTGGTGGCGGCGGTTCAACCGCCACCATGGGTGAGATCATCGAGGCCTCAACCACTTGTGCGGGCAGCGCACGGCGAGATTCGCGTTGCGGCGACGGACTTCTTACCCATCGCCGCGTGGAGGTCAGGGGGTTCATCGTTTGATATGGCCTGATTCGATCGTCAATGGTCGCGGTATCGGAGTCCGGTGGTTCGAAATAGCTGCGGTTTTTTTGGGCGCAGTTCTATTCATGTTCGTCATCGTGTTTCTGCGACGAGGCCTCCGATTTCGCGACTGGAAAGCGCTCCGGCTTGAACGCGTCTCCGGCCAGACGTTCGATCGGGATGCCCGACGCGCGAGCCAATTTAAGCGCATCGATGAGCCGCTCCACTCGCCACTCTTCAATCCAGGTATAGACCGACTGGCGAGCCACGCCGCACAGCTGGGAGACCGCCCTGAGGGCTCCTGTATCGTTGACGATGCCTCCCTACTGCTGGTTAAGTCGGACTACTGACTCTAGCAGCCGTTAACCAAAATCCGGTTACGAGTATACGGTGGTTAATTTTGGAAATTCGACCTCGTTAACGAGCCAACGCATTCTCGCGCACTATTAGTTATTCTAATATTTGACTCGCTCAATCATGACTGACTATTGGGTAACAGTAGAAGGGTCCGCACGGAAGTCCCGAACGAAGACCAAATCCCACGCGGTGAAAAAGGCTCTCGTTTCCAAACTCGCCGCTGCTCTCTGATGGGCTCCTATCCCAGCGCTCAGGCGAAAGCTATGGTCGGTCGAAATGTTTCGATGGCCGCGCTCAACCGAGCTGAGGTAGGTGCGGTCGAGATTTGCGCGGAAGGCGAGTTCCCTACGCCTGCGATTCGGCCAAAAGCGCCAGCGTTGGCGATTCCAGCCAGGCAGCCACTTGGTTTAGCGCGCGGCTCAGCGGCGTCGGCGGTGCGTAGATGCGCGGATGCGTCACTACGGCGAGGAACTCGTGCAGACACGGCCAGGGAATGGCCTAGGTCGCGGGGCTTTCGGCAAGCTCCGTCACCCGCCGGAAAGCCAATTCGTGAAAGGGCGAATCCTCGCGATGCGCGTGCACCAGAATGTTGGTATCGACGGCGATCATGCGCCGTGCTTCTCGTAGGTCATGTCCCGAATCTTCTCCCACGGCGCACCACTGAGTTCCGCCTGCAGCC